>CAJIBJ010000022.1_pt1 | contig 28182 bp, 29 predicted proteins | sample 9199331 | NCBI WGS metagenome assembly CAJIBJ01 (sample SAMEA7708300, study PRJEB35096) | sediment metagenome | biome: marine neritic benthic zone biome [ENVO:01000025]; feature: sediment [ENVO:00002007]; material: shallow marine sediment [ENVO:03000034] sea grass bed [ENVO_01000059] ... | reverse complement strand
GGGCCGACGATACCGTGACGGTGCTGGATGCCGAGTCTTTCGCGACGGTCCGGGAGATACCTTCGAAGGGATTCCCGATCCGGGCGACAGCCACGCCAGCCGGGCAGGTGCTGGTCACACGGGCGCGGGCCGGGGAACTGGTGGTCTATGACGCGGCGACCTTCGAGGAAGTCCGCACGGTGTCTTTCGACCTGGAGAGCATGGAAACCGGTGGCCGCTTGTTCGGCGACCGCTTCGGCGACAGTTCCGTGCCGATCGGCGTGGTCGTGGACGGCAGCGGCGGGCGGGCCTTCGTGGCGCACGCCAACGCCGACGTGATTACCGAGATCGACCTGGCCAGCGGCGAGATCGTCCGCATGCTGCGCGCCGGCAAGGAACCCGACGGCATGGGATTCTCTGCGCTGGACGTGAAGCGGGACCCGTAGGCCTAGGCTCCATGGCGTGACCGGAGGGTATCGACGACTTCCGGCAGGCTGGCCCGGCTGGCCCGCAGCAGCACCAGCAGGTGATAGAGCAGGTCCGAGGCCTCGTTGAGCAGTTCCTCGCGATCACCCGCCGCGGCCGCCAGCGCCGTCTCCACGCCTTCCTCGCCGACTTTCTGGGCGATCCGCTTGACGCCGGCTTCGAACAGTTTCGTGGTGTAGCTGCCTTCCGGCCGGCGGGTTTCCCGCTCCGTGATCAGCTTTTCAAGGGCTGCGAGAAAAGCCAGGTCCGGGATGACTTCCCGCTCGCCGTCAAAACAGGTTTCCGTGCCGCGGTGGCAGGCCGGGCCGGCAGGAACGGCCCGCACCAGCAGGCTGTCGCGGTCGCAGTCGGCGTGCACGCTGACCAGCTCCAGCGTGTTTCCGGACGTTTCACCCTTGGTCCAGAGCTGTTGCCGGCTTCGACTCCAGAACGTGACCCGCCCGCTCGCCAGGCTTCGCGCCAGTGACTCGCGGTTCATCCACGCCTGCATCAGCACCCGGCCGTCAAAGGCGTCCTGCACGACGGCTGGAACCAGGCTGCCTGTTTTTTCCCAGTCCAGTGATTCGATGTCCTGCGGTTTTGCGATCAGCATGGGCGTACCTCGATGCCGGCCCGGGCCAGCGATTGTTTCAGATCCGGGATCGGGATCTGGCCGGAGTGGAAAACGGTGGCGGCCAGCGCGGCATCCACATCCGCCTGCTCGAACACCTCGATGAAATGCCGGGTATCTCCGGCGCCGCCGGAAGCCACCAGCGGAATCGGAAGCCGCTCCCTGGCGGCGCTGAGCTGAGCGATGTCGTAGCCCGCCCGGGTGCCGTCCGCGGACATGCAGTTGAGCACGACTTCGCCGGCGCCGCGGTCCACCACTTCAATGAGCCAGTCCACGGTCTTGCGGCCAGGTGAGCGCATACGGTCCGGTGTTCCGGTGTGCGACCGCACGGTGTAGCCGCCGTCTTCGGCGATCGAATCGACCCCGATCACCACGCACTGGCTGCCGAAAGCACGGACCAGCTCGTCGATCAGGCCGGGTTGCTCCAGCGCCGGCGTGTTGATGGAAATCTTGTCCGCGCCCTGCGCCAGTACGCGCCCGGCGCCCTCGACGCTGCGGATGCCGCCGGCCACGCAGAACGGGATATCGATGGTCTCGGAGACGCGGCGAACCCATTCGGTATCCACGCTGCGGCCTTCCGGGCTGGCGGTGATGTCGTAAAACACCAGTTCGTCGGCTCCTTCGTCGCGGTAACGGGCCGCGAGATCGATGATATCTCCCATGACCCGGTGATCGCGGAAGCGGACGCCCTTGACCACCTGACCGTCGCGCACGTCCAGGCAGGGGATGATGCGCCGGGCGACGCCAGGCTGCCGGCGACTGGTCACGAAAGGACCTCCAGCGCCTCGGACACCGTGAAGCAGCCTTCGAGCAGCGCTTTTCCGGTGATCGCCGAATCCGCGCCGGTGCCAGAAAGCTCGCGCAAGTCGTTCAGGCCACTGACGCCGCCGGAGGCCTGCACGCTGAGAGCAGGGTAGCGCCGCGTGATTTCCCGGTACAGGTCCAGGTTGGGACCGGTCATGGCCCCGTCCCGCCCGATGTCGGTACACAGCAGGTGTTCCAGCCCCTGGCCGCTGTAGAAATCCAGCAGGGCCCAGAGCGTCGTGTCCGCGCCGCGGGTCCAGCCATGGGTGCGCGGACGGGGCGTGCCGTCTTCACCGAGACGCACATCCAGCGCCGCAACCAGGGCTTCGGGGCCGAATTCCGTCAGCCAGCCGGCGAAACGTTCAGGTTCGTCGACCGACAGGCTGCCGATGACGACCCGGTCGGCGCCGCTACCCAGTCGGGTACTGATGTCCTCACGTCCGCGCACGCCGCCCCCGGTCTGCACTTTCTGGGATGCGGCGCCCAGCAGCCGCAACAGCGGCCGGATGTCGGCTTCTTCACCGTCACGGGACGCGGCCAGGTCTACCACGTGCAGCCATTCCGCGCCTTCCCGGGCATACGTGGCTGCGAGACGCACGGCGTCCAGTTCATACACCTTGCACCGGTCGAAATCGCCGTGAAGCAGGCGGACACAACTGCCGTCCAGCAGGTCGATGGCCGGGATGATCTGCATGCTCATGGCAGCGGCGCCTCCAGGAATCCTTTCAGCAGCGATGCGCCGGGCGCAGCGGAACGCTCGGGATGAAACTGGGCGCCGCAGAAATTCCGGTGGCGAACGATGGCGCTGAATGCCTGGCCGTGCGTGCTGCTGGACAGCGTCCAGTCGCCCAGGGGCGCGGCAAAAGAATGTACGAAATAGAACCATTTGGCGTCAAGGCCGTCGGTCAATGAATCTCGCCGGAGGTTTTTCACGCAGTTCCAGCCCATGTGCGGAACGCGCAGATCCCGGCCTTCGGGGAACCGCTCCAGGCGTGCGGGTATCAGGCCCAGCAGCCGGGCGTCGTCCTCCTCGGATGAGTCGAACAGCAATTGCATCCCGAGACAGATGCCCAGTACGGGCTGGCTCAGGCCCCGGATCACGTCCACCAGACCGTGTTCGCCGAGCACCTGCATTGCGCGCCCGGCCGCTCCGACACCGGGAAGGATCACCCGTTCCGCCGAGCGAATCACCTCGGGATCAGACGTGAATTCCGGTTCGGCTCCGAGCCGGCGCAGGGCATGCAGCACCGATGAAATATTCGCCCCGCCGCTGTTCACGACCGCGACGGCCATCAGAGAACGCCCTTGGTGCTCGGCAGGGCGCTGCCCCGGCGGGCAAGCGCGGGGCGGAGCGCTCGGCCGGCGCCCTTGAACAGGCCCTCGATCATGTGATGCGTGTTTTCGCCGCGCACCTCGAGATGCATCGCCGCCCGCAGCGACTGGCTGAGCGATGCGAAGAAGTGCCTCACCATCTCGGTGGAGAGCTCACCCACTGCATCGCGCGGGAAATCGGCCTCGAATCCCAGGGCGGGCCGTCCGGACAAGTCGATGGCCACTTCCGCCAGCGATTCATCCATCGGCAGCACGAAGCCGTAGCGGCCGATACCGCGACGGTTGCCGAGCGCGCTGTCGATGGCCTGGCCCAGCGCCAGCGCGCAGTCCTCGACGGTGTGGTGCTCGTCGATCTCCAGGTCGCCGCTGCAGCTCAGTTCCAGCGTGAACCCGCCGTGGCTGGCCAACTGGTCGAGCATGTGGTCGAAGAACCCGATCCCGGTCCGGGCCTCGCAGCGCCCGCCGGCGTCGAGATCGACGAATACGCGAATATCGGTTTCGCGGGTCTTGCGCTCGATGGTCGATTGCCGCGGCCGGTTCACCAGGCGGTGGGCGATCGACGCCCAGTTCTCGAAGCCGTCGCCCAGGCGCAGGCCGCCGATGCCCATGTTTTCGGCGAGTTGCAGGTCCGTTTCGCGGTCGCCGATCACCCAGCTGTCGGACAGGTCTAGTTCGCCGGACTTCAGGTAATCCAGCACCATGCCGATGCCGGGTTTGCGGTTTGGCGAATTTTCGTGCTCGAAATGCGGGTCGACCAACACGTCACTGAAGACGATACCCTGCGATGCGAAGATATCGAGCATTTTCCGCTGAGGGATTTCGTAGTCTTCCGTGGGGAAGGACTCCGTACCCAGGCCGTCCTGGTTGCTGACGATGACGAACGCGTAGCCGGCCTGGCCGAGTTCCAGCAGGGCGGGGATGACCCCCGGCACCAGTTCCAGTTTTTCCAGCGAGTCGATCTGCTCGTCCGGCGGCTCGACGATCAGGGTGCCGTCACGGTCGATGAAAAGGATTCGGCGTTTTCCGGGGCTCATCCTGTGTTCTCCCATTCTTCCAGCGCGGCCGCCAGGGCGTTGATGTCGTCTTCGGAGCCCACGGAGATGCGCAGGCAGCCGTCGAGCAGCGGATCGGCCGGAAATCCGCGAATGATGACGCCGCGCGATGCGCAGTGCGCGAGCAGATCTTCCGCCTGGTCGACGCGGATCAATACGAAGTTTGCCTCGCCGGGAAATATTTCCCTGATGAAGCCCTGCCGGCCCAGCCGGTCGAGCAGGATTTTCTTGTTGTCGCCCAGTTCACGCAGCAGCCGCTTTTGCTTCTCCAGCACGTCTGGTTCGAGCATCCGGAGCGCGAGGCTGACGACCGGGCTGGGCAGTGGGTAGGGTGCGATGACCCGGAGCAGCAGCGAGATGACGGTGGGTTGGGCCAGCACGGAGCCGCAACGCAGTCCTGCGGCTGCCCAGGCCTTGGACAGGGTCCGCAGCACGACCAGGTTTTCGTGCCCGGCGATCAGGGGCGCGGCGGAAGGCCGGCTGCTGAATTCGGTATAGGCCTCGTCCAGCACCACGATGGCGCGATCCCTCGTTTCGTCCAGCAATCGGGTCAGAAAACGGGTCCCGATGGCGTCACCGGTGGGGTTGTTGGGCGTGGTCAGGAACAGCAGCTTGATTCGCGGGTCCGCACGCAGTGTTTCCAGCACGGCTTCCTCGTCCATTACGAACCCGGTTTCCGCGCAACGCCGGACCGAAACGATTGCGGCCCCCTGCGCCTGCGCGGCGATGCGGTACATGCCGAAAGTCGGCGGGCAGTGCAGGATGGCGTCCTGGCCGGCGCGGCAGAATACCCGCGTCAGCAGGTCGATGCCTTCGTCGCTGCCGCGCGTGACCAGCACCTGTTCAACGGGCACTTCATACAGGGCCGACAGGCGGGCAAGCAACTGATGTGGCTGCGGTTCGGGGTAGCGGTTGAGGGCGACGGACTCTTCGACCAGGGGCCAGGGCGACTCGTTGGCGTTCAGCAGGATACCGGTGTCCGCCGCCTCCTTTCTCGCAGAGGAATACGGCTTCATGGCGACGATTTCCGGCCTCGCCAGGGATTCGACGCCCATCAGTCCGCCGCCCCGTCGTTCATGCGGGACCGGACGGCCATGCGGTGGGCGTCCAGGCCTTCGATCTCGGCCAGTTTTTCCGCGACCGGGCCAACGGTTTCGAGCGCAGCGCGGCTCGCGCGCTGAAACGTTATCCGGCGCACGAAGTCCCCGGTGCCCAGGGCGCCGTGCGAACGGGCCCAGCCGTGGGTGGGGAGGACATGGTTGGTTCCCGAGCAGTAGTCGCCGAGCGACTCGGGCGTCCATGGCCCCACGAACACGGAACCGGCATGCCTGACGCGCTCTGCAATACGGTCCGCGTCGGCCGTGTTCAGTATCAGGTGCTCCGGCGCGTAGCCATTGGAGATCTCCACCGCTTGGTCGATGGATTCCACCCGGATGATCCGCGCCGCGCCCAGGGATTTTTCGAGGATGGCCGAGCGCGGCAAGCGCGGGGCCAGATCCGCCAGTCTCGCGATAACGGAATCGGCCAGCTCGTCGCTGTCCGTCAGCAACACCACCTGGGAGTCCGGCCCGTGTTCGGCCTGCGAGAGCAGGTCCCAGGCAGTGAATTCGGGGCTGGCGTTCGAATCGGCGATGACCAGGACTTCCGACGGACCGGCGGGCATGTCGATTGCGGCCCCCTGGGGATCCTGTGAAACCTGCTGCTTCGCCTCGGTCACCCAGGCGTTGCCGGGCCCGAAAATCTTGGCGCAGCGCGGCACCGACTCCGTGCCGAACGCCATCGCCGCAATGGCCTGGGCGCCGCCGGCGCAGAACACGCGCTGCACGCCGCAGATCCTTGCGGCGGCGAGGACTTCGGCCGAGATCCGGCCGTCAGGCCCTGGCGGGGAGCACATCACGATTTCCCCGCAGCCCGCCAGCACGGCCGGGATCGCCAGCATCAGGACCGTTGAGACCAGCGGCGCGCTGCCGCCCGGGACATAGAGCCCCACCGGGGACAGCGGCTGGTATCGCACCTCGCAGCTCAAGCCCGGCGCGGTCTCCATCCAATTGTCGCGGGGCAGGTCGGCGGCGTGAAAAGCCTCGATCCGCTTGGCGGCGTCACGCAGGGCTTCGAGCAGTTCCGGGTCGGCGTTGCGGATGGCCGCATCCAGTTCATCCGGCCCCGAAACGAAGGGATCCGGCGCGGTTCCGTCCAGTTCGAGCGTGAGCTCGGCCAGCGCCGCGTCACCGCCGCTGCGTACACGCCGCACGATTCCCGCCACCGATTCAGCCAGGCCAGCTTGGTCGAACAGCGGCCGCTGCAGGACCTGTTCCCGCTCGCGGGCGTCCAGGCCGGACCAGCGGATTGTTTTGAGATCTGGCATCTTCTTTACCTGTTCGACTCGGGGTGGGGTTTCAGGCCAGCATTTTCTCGACCGGAAGGACCAGAATCGCCGATGCGCCCGCCGCCTTCAGCGCTTCGAGGTGTTCCCAGAACACCCTCTCGCCACAGACGGCGTGCACGGCGATACGGTCCGATCCTTCGAGCGGCATCACAGACGGGTGCTCGACGCCGGGCAGCAGCTCGGTGATGGTGTTCAGCGCATCGCGCGGCGCGTGCAGCATAACGTATTTGCTCTCCGCGGCCTGCATCACGCCTTCCAGCCTGGCCAGCAGACGATCCAGCAGAATACGCTTGGCCTCGGAGATGCCGTTGGTGCGTCCGTACAGCGCCGCCTGGCTCTGGTACAGGACGTCCAATTCCTTCAGGTGATTGGCGCGTAGCGTGGTGCCGGTGGACACCAGGTCGGAGATCGCATCCGCCGTGCCCAGGCCCGGCGCGATCTCCACGGATCCGGACAATTCGACGATGTCCATGTTCACGCCCTGTTTGCGCAGCAGGTAACGAGTCAGCGAAGGATAGCTGGTCGCGATGCGTTTTCCCTGCAGTTCCCCAATTTCAGTGATTTCCAGTTCTTCCGGGACGGCCACGGACAGGCGGCAATGACCAAATCCCAGCTTGCGAAGCCGGTTCATTTCGCTCGCGCTGTCACGCTCCAGCATGACTTCGCTGGCGATGTTCTCCCCGACGATGCCAAGTTCGCAGACGCCGTCCAGCAGCATTCGGGGGATGTCGTCGTCACGGACCAGCAGGACGTCGACCGGGAAGTCCCGACCGTACCAGAAAAGCTTGTCCTTGCTCCGTGCGAAACTCAGGCCGCAGCTTTTCAGGATGTCCAGCGACTTTTCCGACAGGCGGCCGGATTTCTGTATGGCGACTCTCAAACGGCTCATGATGAAGGTTTCTCCAGGCGCTCCAGGGCCGTGCGGTAACCGCCCGTGCCGTGTTCGATGAAACGTGCAACGCGGCCGATGGTGGTGACACTGACCTCGGTCATTTCGCGGATTTCCCGGTAGGAATAACCCTGGCTCACCAGTTGCGCCACCCGCCAGCGGTCGATCATGGCTTCGATCTCCGCCGGCGTGCACAGGTCCTCGAGAAATTGCCTGACCTCCTGTGCCGTCTCCAGAGAGAGCAGGGCTTCGGACAGGGAACGGGCCGCGGTCTTCAGTTCGTATTGTTGCGATGGATCGTGACGTTTCATGTTTTAATGTACTAATGCGTTAATACGCTGGAAGAATAACCGATTCCCCGCGTGGAGGCAAACTTTTGACACGGGTTTAAACCCATCGCCCTCTGTTAGCATCAAACGCATTGGAAACACCCTGAAGAGACAGGAACAAGGAGTTATGAAATGAAAGCAGGTGTACTGGCCGCTGCGGCGCTGTTGTTCGTATCCACGGCAGTGAATGCAACCGTGAAGGAAACCGAGGAAATGACGTTCGAAGTCGCGCCGGGCGCGCGGATCAGCCTCGAAAACGTCAATGGCGATATCCGGATTACCGGCGGTTCCGGCGATCAGGTCCACGTCACCGCCTACAAGAAAGCCGGCGAGCAGGAATACATGGACGGCCTGGAAATCCTGGTGGACGCCGACGAGGATTACATTCGTATCGAAACGCGCCATCCCAAGAGCGAGGGCGGCTGGTTCAGCTGGGGCAAGAACGGGAGCGGAAGCGTTTCCTACGAGGTGGAAGTGCCCGCCGACATCAACCTGGACACTATCTCCACCGTCAACGGCGACGTCGAGATCTCGGCAGTGAACGGCAAGGTCAAGGCCGAAACCGTCAACGGTTCGCTGGAGGCTTCCGGGCTGTCCGGCGACGTCAAGCTGGAAACGGTCAACGGCAGCGTCACGGCCGAATTCGACGAACTGGCGGCCGGCCAGCGCGTTTCCGCCGAAGCCGTCAATGGAAAAATCATTCTGCTGGTGCCCGCCGACGCGAGCGCCCGCGTGAACGCCGAGACCGTGAACGGAAGCATCGATGCCAATGATTTCGGGCTGGAACCCGAGAAGGGTTTCGTCGGCCGGGACCTCGAAGGAGAGATCGGCGGCGGTGACGCAAGGATTTCACTCGACACGGTCAATGGATCGATCAAGATCAAGAAAAGATAGGAAACCCTTCATCCCGGACAGCCCGGCCTCACGGCCGGGTTTTTTTATCCCCCGCACTGATATATCATCAACGGTTCCGAACTCCCTGGCAGAAGCGGAATCATGGTTGACGTGCAGTGGCGCGGGGTCTTTCCGGCCCTGACGATAAAATTCAAAGTCTCGTACGAACTCAATTGGGCGTCCATGGAGCGGAGCCTGGATGCGGGCCCCCGGGCAGCAGCCGGCCCGGGCAGATGCATCGAGTGGAGAGGAAATCCTCGTCGAAGCGCTGAACAAGAGGCCTGAATTATGAGTGATTCAACCAGCCGGCCCGAACTGAGCCTGGCCGAACAGGCCTACGAGGCCCTGGAAGAGAAACTGGTGACACTGGCCCTGCCCCCGGGAACGCAGGTTTCCGAGGGCCGCCTGATCGAGATGACCGGGCTCGGCCGCACGCCGGTTCGCGAAGCCATGCAGAGACTGGCGCAACAGGAGATGTTCCTGGTGCTGCCGCGCAAGGGCCTGGTGGTCACGCCGGTCAGCCGCGCCAGCATGGTGCATATCCTGGAGGCGCGGAAACCCATCGAGCGGGTCATCGTGTACCGCGCCTCCCTGAACGCCCGTGATACGCAACGCAGCGAGATTTCCGCCATCGCCAGGAACCTGACCATCTCACACGACAGTTTCGAAGACTTCCTGCAATTCGAACAGAATTTGAACGTGGTGCTGGACGGCTGCTGCGGGAACCCGTTTGCCAGTTCAGCGGCAGCCCCGCTGCGAAGCCATTGCCGCCGCTTCTGGTACTACCACCGGCACCGGATGCAGATGTCTGACGCCATATCGGCCCTTTCCAAGATGGCGCGCCTGGTGGCCCGCCGCGAGTACAACGGCGCGCAGAAAGCATCGGACGGCGTGATCGCGGTGATGGAGCGACTGGTGGCGAGCATCGAGAACTGAGCCGGCATGGCACGGAGAAGCACTTTCCATTGCATCGATGCGCACACCTGCGGCAATCCCGTTCGCCTGGTCTACAACGGCGGACCGGAACTGGAAGGTGAAACCATGCTGGACCGCCAGCAGCATTTCCTGTCCGAATTCGACTGGATCCGCACCGCCCTGATGTTCGAACCGCGCGGTCACGCGATGATGTCGGGCAGCATCCTCTACCCGACCCGGAGGGACGATTGCGACCTCGGCGTGCTGTTCATCGAAACCTCCGGCTGCCTTCCCATGTGCGGCCACGGCGCCATCGGCACCGTCACCATCGCGGTGGAAAACGGCCTGGTTCAGCCAAGGAATCCCGGCCGGCTGGACCTGGAAACGCCGGCGGGAAAGGTTTCGGTCTCCTATTCCATGGAGGGCAGAAAAGTCCGTTCGGTCCGGCTGACCAACGTCCCTTCCTTCCTGCATTCCAGCGGACTCGAAGTGGATTGTCCCGAATTGGGGGGCGTACTCCACTTCGACGTCGCTTACGGCGGAAATTTCTATTCCATCATCGAACCCCAGGCGATTTACGGGGGCCTCGATCAACTCACGGCGGCCGATATCGTGCGCCTGAGCCCGCTGATCCGGGAGCGGATCAACCAACGCCATTCTTTTTCGCACCCCGATGACGACCGCCTCTCGCATATGCGGCATATCCTGTGGGCCGGCCAGCCCCATAAACCGGATTCCGACGCGCGAAATGCGGTTTTCTACGGAGATGCGGCCATCGACCGATCGCCCTGCGGCACCGGCACGTCGTCCCGGATGGCCCAGCTGGCAGCACGCGGCGAACTGTCCGTCGGCGATGCTTTCGTTCACGAAAGTTATATCGGAAGCCGCTTCATCGGACGCGTGGAGGCCACGGCACAGGTGGGCGATTATCCCGCCATCGTCCCCAGCGTCGAAGGCTGGGCGCGGGTGTACGGCCATAATGTGATCACGGTGGATCCGGACGACGATCCCTTCTGGGAAGGATTCATTGTCACCTGATGCGCCTGCGGACACTCGACTACCATACAGCCGGTGAACCCCTGCGAATCGTGACCGGGGGACTGCCGGACATACCCGGCGAAACCATGCTGGCCAGGCGGCGGTTCATGCAAGGGCAACTCGACCACTACCGTCGCCTGCTGATGCTGGAGCCGCGCGGCCATGCCGACATGTACGGCGCCGTTCTGACCGATCCGGTCACGGAGGACGGGGACGTCGGCGTGCTGTTCCTGCACAACGAGGGCTACAGCACCATGTGCGGGCACGGCATCATCGCCCTGGTCACGGCCGGCCTGGAGCACGGCCTGTTCGAAATCCCGAACCCGCAGTCAATCCGGATCGACACGCCTGCGGGCCGGATCACGGCATGCGCCAACCGGGACGCGAAAGGCGCGGTCGAATCGGTGTCATTCCGCAACGTTCCGTCTTTCGTGCTGCGAGCGAAATACCGGGCAGCGCTGGATGAACGGGATGTCGAATGCACCATCGCTTTCGGCGGCGCGTTTTACGCCTATGTCGATGCGGAACCGTTTGGCTTCGAACTCGTTCCGGAAGAAGCATCCCGCCTGGTCCGGCTGGGACAGGAGATCAAGTCCGCGATCAACCGGGAAGGCTTCATCCGCCACCCCTGCGGGGAAGACGACCTGAATTTCCTGTACGGGACCATTTTCGTCCGCCGCGGGGATTCGGTATTTCATTCGCGAAATGCCTGCGTATTCGCGGACGGCGAGCTGGACCGCTCGCCCACGGGCACCGGCGTCAGCGGGCGCGCTGCGATTCACCATGCCCGCGGGGAACTGCCATTGGGGGAGCGGTTGATGATCGAAAGCCTGATCGGAACGCGTTTCACGGTCCGCTGCCTGGAGGAGACCCGTGTCGGCGATCTTCCGGCCGTGATACCGGAAGTGACCGGAAGCGCCAGCATCACCGGAGAACACACATTCCATCTCGACGGTCGCGACCCGTTGCCTGACGGCTTCATGATTCGCTGATCCCTTGTCAATGAAAGGCCAAAAACCATGACCAGATATTTCTTCCTGCTTCTCTTCGCTTCGTGCTGCATCACGCCCGCGCAGGCCGCCGAGGACAGCCAGCGTTTCAGGGACATATACGAAAAAGAATGGGCGTTCCGCATGAAGGAATTCCCGATGTTCGCCAGCTATGCGGGCATCGAGGACTACAATGACCTGCTGGGGGACGTCAGCGAAGAAGCCCAAGTGCGGCGCCACGAGTACTGGAAGGCCATCCGATCGGAACTGGACAGCGTTTCCTGCAAGCGGCTGGAGCGGGACGAATGCATCAACTACCGGGTATTCGTCAAGCAGATGGACGATAAGCTTGCCGCCTGGGAAATCAAGTCCTACCTGATACCGTTCACCAGCGACTGGGGTTTCTACCTGGACCTGGGCCGGCTGCCGGAGGAGACCGACTTCGTCAGCCTGGAGGACTACCGCGACTACCTCGCGCGGCTGCACCGGGTGCCCGCCCTGGTGGACCAGTACATCGTCCTGATGCGCAAGGGTCTGGAACTGGGCATCACGCAGCCCCGTGTGATACTCGCCGGGCGTGACGAGCCGATCCGCAGGCAGATCGTGGACAGCGCCGGGCAAAGCCCGTTTTACGCACCGTTCAGCGACATGCCGGAATCGGTCGCGGGGGGCGAGAAAGCCGAATTGCTGGCCACCGCCAAGGAAGTGATTTCCGTTGAAGTCGTACCGGCCTTCCAGCGTCTCTACGACTTTTTCCGGGAGGAATACGTGCCGGGCGCCCGGGAGAGCCTCGGCGCCACGCAACTGCCGGGCGGTGAGCGCTATTACCAGGCCCAAATCAGGCTGTATGCAACGGTGGACATGACGCCGCAGGAAATCCACGAGATTGGCCTGGGGCAGGTGGCGCGCATCCGCGCGGAAATGGAAGCCATAATCGAAGAAGTGGGATTCGAGGGCGATTTCGCCGCTTTCCTGGAGTTCCTGCGCACGGATCCGCAGTTCTACGCCAAAACGCCAAAGGAGTTGCTGGCCCACGCATCCTACTACGCGAAGAAGATCGACGGCCGGCTGCCCCGGCTGTTCGGGCACATGCCCCGCCAGCCCTACGGCGTGGCGCCCGTGCCGGATGATCTGGCGCCCTTCTATACCGGCGGCCGCTACGTCCCGGCCCCGCTGGAATCGCATCGCGGGGGATACTACTGGGTGAATACCTACGACCTGGAAAGCCGGCCTCTCTATGTCATTCCCGCACTGACCCTGCACGAAGGCGCACCCGGCCACCACACCCAGGGCGCGCTGGCGCAGGAGCAGGAGGACCAGCCGCCGTTCCGTCGCTTCGATTACATTTCGGCCTACGGCGAGGGCTGGGGCCTGTACTCCGAGAAGCTGGGCCTGGAGATGGATATTTACGAGACGCCGTACGAGCATTTCGGGCGCCTGAGCTACGAGATGTGGCGGGCCTGCAGACTGGTCATCGACACCGGCATCCACGCCATGGGCTGGACCCGCGAGCAGGCCCAGGATTACCTTGCCTCAAACACCGCGCTGTCCATTCACGAGGTCACCACCGAGATCGACCGATACATTTCCTGGCCGGCGCAGGCGCTGAGCTACAAGCTGGGCGAATGGACGATCTGGCAGCTTCGCGCCCGGGCCGAGCGGGACCTCGGGGAGCAGTTCGATGTCCGGGATTTCCACGATTTCGTCCTGTCCCTGGGTTCCGTCCCGCTGGATGTGCTGACCGAGGAAACCGAGCGCTGGATCACCAGCCAGCAGGACAGGAGCTGATTTTCACATGAGTATCGAAAACGGGAAAGTCGTTACCCTTCACTACACACTGAAGGACGCCCGGGGTGAACAGGTCGAATCATCTCGCGAACGCGAGCCGATGAGCTACCTGCACGGCGCCGGAAACATCATTCCCGGCCTGGAAAAGGCGCTGGAAGGCAAGGCCCAGGGCGATACCCTTACTGTCACCGTGGAGCCCGCCGAAGCTTACGGAGAGCGCCGGGAGGACAAGGTTCAGCGGATTCCGTCCAAGCACCTGAAGCATGCGGGCCGTCTGCAGCCCGGCCAGGCCGTGGTCCTCCAGACCAAGCATGGCCCGCTCCAGGTCACGGTGGTCAAGGTCGGGCGTTTCAACGTCGATGTGGACACGAACCACCCGCTGGCCGGCGAGACGCTCACTTTCGACGTCGAGGTCACCGCTGTGCGCAAGGCCACGGAAGAGGAAGTTTCACACGGCCACGTACACGGGCCGGGCGGCGTCGAGCATTAAAAAAATTCAGGCTTTGCGGGCAATCGTTTTCAGCTCCGGCATGTCCATGATGCGAACCTGCTTGCGGTCCACCTTGACCACGCCGGCTTTCTGGAACCTCGCCAGCACTCGGCTGACCGTTTCCGTGGCCAGTCTCAGGTAGCTCGCGATATCGCGGCGGGACATGGCCAGGATGAATTCCTTGTCGGAATAGCCGCGCCGCGAGAAGCGCTCGGAAAGCGAAAGCAGGAACATGGCGATCCGTTCGTCCGCGCTCAGGTCACCGGCAATGGTCTCCAGTTCACTGATGCGCTGGCTCATGACACGGAACAATTCAGACTGGAGTTCCGGCATGTGCCGGGCCATGCTGGTTACGGTGTCGAATGTCAGGCCGCAGACCGCGCTGGTGTCGAGTGCGACCACGTTCGCGACGTGCTTGCAGGAATGGATGGCGTCCAGGCCGATGATTTCGCCCGGCAGATGGAAGCCGAGTACCTGTTCCTGGCCTTCGTGGTCGATCACGTAGCTTTTGAAACAGCCGGTTCGTACCGAAGCCACCGAACGGAACTCGTCTCCGGCGCGGAACAGGTGCTCACCGGGCTGGATCGGGCGGGAGCGGTGGACGATCTGCTCGAACCGCTCGGTTTCATCGGCCGTCAACCCGCGCGGGAGACATAATTCCCCAAGCGCGCAGCGGCTACAGGCAACCTGTGCACGGGAGGGTTCGCGGCGGTAGTCTCGAATGTTTGCGACTCTTAAGGAGCTTTCCATAATGCACTCTCCAATAATTGGTTCTTTTGAATGCATTATATGGCGCGCATGCACCTCTACACATGAGTAGAAATACGTATGCGCCCGTCCCTGGACCGCAGAAAGTTACCCTCAGATAACGCGCGAAAACTTGGGCGTTTCGGCCGATTGCTGCAGGTACTCGTCGAAGATCATCGCGATCGCCCTGAGCAACAGCCGGCCTTCCGGCGTAACGTGGAATTCGTCGTCGCCCATTTTGACCAGGCCATCCGTTTCCAGTTGCTGCAGGTTGCCCAGTTCGAGCGAAAAATGATCGTGGAAATCGATCGAGAAGTTGGCCTCGAATTCGTGGAAGCGCACCTGGCCGTGGCACATGATGGACTCGATCACGCCGCGGCGCAGCCGATCTTCCGTCGTCAGGCTGACGCCCCGCCAGATGGGCAGCTTGCCCTCGGCCACCACGGACTGCCAGGTCGGGATGTCCTTGATGTTCTGGGCATAGCAGTCGCCGACTTTCCCAATGGCGCTGACGCCCAGACCGACCAGGTCGCATTCCCGGCGAGTGGAATAGCCCTGGAAGTTTCGCTGCAGGCCGCCTTCGCGCTGGGCGATGGTCAGTTCGTCGTCGGGCAGCGCGAAATGGTCCATGCCGATGTACACGTAGCCCGCTTCGATCAGCTTGTCGATCGTCAGCTCCATCAACGCCAGCTTGGTTTCCGGTGAGGGGATGTCGTCGGAATCGATCATGCGCTGCGCCCGGAAGATATGGGGCAGGTGGGCGTAGTTGTAAACGGCCAGGCGGTTCGGCCGCGCACCCACCACGGTGTCGATGGTCCGGCCGAAGCTCTCGACGGTTTGCAGCGGCAGCCCGTAGATCAGGTCGATCGAAACGGAATTGAAACCAAGCTCGCGGGACGCTTCCACCATGCCCAGCGTGGCGTCCGTGTCCTGGATTCGGTTTACCGCCTTCTGGACTTTCGGCTCGATGTCCTGGACACCGAGGCTGATGCGGTTGAAACCCAGCTGCGCGAGTTTCGCCAGGCGTTCGCTGCCAACGGTCCTCGGATCCACTTCGATGGAGAATTCCCGGCTATCGGCGCCGCTAAGCGAGAAATGCTCGCCCAGCAGCGACATCAGCCGGTCGAGCTTTCCGTCGTCATGATAGGTCGGCGTGCCGCCGCCGAAATGGAGCTGGACGACTTCGCGGTCGTGGTCAAACAGGCGCCCCTGCAGTTCGATCTCCTTTTCCAGCAGGCCCAGGTAGTGGTCGGCCTGGTGCTCGTGCCGGGTCACTTTCTTCATGCAGCCGCAGTAGTAGCAGAGCGAATGGCAGAAAGGCAGGTGGACGTACAGGGACAGCGGCTTGGGGATCAATTCGTTATTGCTGACCGCAGTGTAGCGGCGGTAGGCCTCGGCGTCGAAGCCTTCCATGAACTGGACGGCGGTCGGGTAGGATGTGTAACGGGGTCCCGCCAGGTCGTACCGCTTGATCAGTTCGGTGTTGAATCTAACTCGCTGTTCCATGGAATATCTCGGCGCCTATTGTTATATGTAAGAAGCGTAAACGATAGTCGTTGGCGCAAAATTGACCGGAGTCAACAGCTCATGCTTTGCACTGTATCGATGTCATATTAATGCGTAATCGGGCACCAATTGTGAGGGAAATGGGAAAACAAAACATGACTCAGGTCAATTACCGTCATGGTGGTCGCCCGTACACTAACTTCGTCGATGAACCAGAACATCGGTTTTTCGAAGGAACACGATTGTGTGAAGACTCTCCAAGTCTCAAGAATTAGGCCAGACTCCCGTCTGGCCTTCTTTTTTGGGTGAGCGGTTCTGCGGACTCAGGGGCCGGTGTATATGCAGCCGGCGTTGCAGGTCTCCTGCACGATGACTTTCGAGAGTTCGGGAAGGGCCGGCTGAAGGCGTTGCCAGATCCAGCGGGCGAGGTTCTCGCTGGTCGGATTTTCGAGACCCTCGATGTCGTTCAGGCAGCGGTGGTCCAGCTGGTCGAACAGCGGCTGAAAGGCGCGGCGCAGGTCGGCGAAGTCCATGACCCAGCCGCTCTCATGGCCCACCGGGCCGCCGACGTGAATTTCAATGCGGAAAGAATGGCCGTGCAGGCGGGCGCACTTGTGGCCCTCGGGCACGTTGGGAAGGCGGTGGGCGGCCTCGATCTGGAACACGCGGAATACGTCCATGGGCGGATTGTGCCGCCCGCGGGGCACTCGCGCAACAGGCCGTCATCCGGTCAGCCCGTTTTGAACCCTACCCGTGAATGCGAGCCGTCGCAGAACGGCTTGCTGGCGGACTGGCCGCAGCGGCACAGTGAGCCGCGAAGCTTGACGCACTCCTGACCGAACTGGTTGTGCAATCTCAGACGTCCCCGAAACGTGATCGGCCCATCCTTGATGCAGGAGAGGGTGATCTTGCTGGGCCGTTGCGAGGCGACGATTTCCGATGCCTCGGAAATCTTGCCCGGATTCAGGAATTCCTTTTCCAGGTGTTCGCCGTCACAGCTCGGCTTGGCGTTGGATTGGCCGCAGCGGCACAGGGTCAGGTGGTTGGCGTACTGCACGGAGCCGTCTTCATTCACGAGCGTGATGTTGCCGGTGAGCTGAAGTGGGCCCGCTGCCGTAACCATCACTTCATTGGGCACTTCCAACAGACGAGGCGCGCCGTGATTCTTCTGGCGCTCCCTGAACCAGCGGTCGAGCGCTTTCGCCGATGTGGTCAGATTTTCTTTCTCGCCGCCCCTTACACTCGCCTGTTCGGCGGAGTCGTCCATGTAGGCGACGAATGCCTCACCGGATTTCTGCTGGCTGGTAGATTCCGGATCTTTTTTGATCCGTACGGCGGCGGACGCCGCCTGCTTGGTCTTGTCATCCATGACAATTTCCTCCAGGAAATCCTTTTCCTACTTATACTGTAGCACCAGTTTCTAACTGTTGCGAGAATTTATTGTGCAAAAAAGAACCAATTTGCTGACGGCACTGGTCCTCGTTTTCGCCAGTTTTTCCGCGGTTTGCGCGCCGCCGGCGGCCCCGGACCGGCAGCGGGGCGAAGGCCCGTTCGAACGGTTGATTCTGAGGGGAGTGATCGTGATCAACGGCGAGGGCGCGCCTCCGATCGGTCCGATGGACGTGGTCATCGAGGGCAACCGCATCGCCTCGATCCACAATGTCGGGTTCCCCGGCGTGCCGATCGATGACGACAGGAGACCCGAAGCGAAGGCTGGTGACCGGGAACTGGATCTCCAGGGGCACTACCTGCTGCCGGGTTTCGTGGACATGCATGCGCATTTCGGTGGGGACGAACAGGGGGTGCCGGCGGAGTATCCGGCGAAACTGTGGCTGGCCCATGGCATCACCACGATCCGCGAGCCCGGCAGTTTCAACGGATTGGACTGGGTCAAATCGCACCAGGAACGCAGTGCTGACAACGCCATTACCGCGCCGCGCATCGTGCCTTACCTGGGTTTCGGCATGGGAGCCGACGGGCCGTTCCTCGAGCCCGCCGAAGCGCGCGACTGGGTCCGTGACATTGCCCGGCAGGGCGCCGCCGGCATCAAGTTCTTCGGTGCGCCGCCGGAGATCATGTCCGCCGCGCTCGACGAAGCCGGCAAGCAGGGCATGGGTTCCGCAATGCATCACGCCCAGCTCGACGTGGCGCACTGGAACGTACTGGATTCGGCCCGGGCCGGGCTGGGCACGATGGAGCACTGGTACGGCCTGCCGGAAGCCATGTTCGAAGACCAGGTCATTCAGGACTACCCTTCCGATTACAACTACAGCAACGAGCAGCACCGTTTCGGCCAGGCCGGCCGCCTGTGGGCCCAGGCCGCGCCGCCGGGTTCAGAGAAATGGAATGCCGTGCGTGACGAACTGATCGCGCTCGGCTTCACCCTCAACCCGACGCTGACGATCTACGAGGCCAGCCGGGACCTGATGCGCGAAATGAACGCCGACTGGCAGTACGACTATGCGCACCCCAATTTGTGGTCGTTTTTCCAGCCATCACGCCGCGCGCACGGCTCCTACTGGTTCGACTGGACGACCGCCGACGAAATTGCCTGGAAAGAAAATTTCCGGTTGTGGATGCAGTTCGTGGACGACTACAAGAACCATGGCGGCCGGGTGACGCTCGGTTCAGACTCGGGTTACATCTGGAAGCTCTACGGGTTCGGCTACATCCGTGAGATGGAGCTTCTGCAGGAGGCCGGCTTCCACCCGCTGGAAGTGCTTCGCTCGGCCACGATTTCGGGTGCCCAGGTGCTCGGCATGGACGACCGGATCGGGTCGATACGTCCGGGCAAGCTGGCCGACCTGGTGGTTACCGAATACAATCCGCTGGAAAATTTCAAAGTGCTGTACGGTACGGGCCATTTCCGCCTGGACGGCAGTGACCAGCCGGTTCGCGTCGGCGGCGTGCGCTATACCATCAAGGACGGAATCGTCTACGACGCGCGCAAACTGCTTGCCGACGTGCGTAATCTCGTCAGGCTAGCCCGCGAGGAAGCAGGGAGTGGCCCCGGGCCGGAGCGGCTGCCCTATATTATTGACTGATCAGCCGGAGCCTGCCATCAGGGCTTCGAGGTCGGCCAGCACTTCCTGGGTGTGGGTGTCGGGGTCCACGTCTTCGTAGTGTTTGGCGACCTTGCCGTCCGGGTCGATCAGGAAAGACTGCCGGCTGGCGATTTTCATCAGTTTCCAGTCGCGCAGCACGCCGTAGGCCTCCGCCGTTTGGCCCTTCTCGTCCGCCAGCAGTATGAACGGCAGCTTGTATTTTTCGGCGAATTTGCTGTGCGACTCCACGTCGTCCACGCTGATGCCGACCACCATGGCGTCGATGGCCTTGAAGGCATATATATTGTCACGGAAGTTGCAGGCCTCCGTGGTGCAGCCCGGGGTGTCGTCCTTCGGGTAGAAATACACAGCCAGCCAGGCGCCGCGGTAATCTTCGAGGTCGTGCCACTCGCCGTTCTGGTCCTGAAGCCTGAAACCAGGCGCTTCGCTTCCGGTAGCCGGTGGATCCCCGGCCTGCAGTGTGGTACCGGCAGTGAGCAGAAGCAGGAAGCACACGGCGGTCAATGGAATTCGGATTTTCATAACATGCCTCCCGGCGGTCTTAGGAAGTGCTGAAGATGAGTTTCGGTCGGTTGTACAGCGTCGCGGCCACCACGGCCAGCGCCAGGCCGATGATCAGCGTGCTGGCCACGGACATGCCGTACCAGTCCAGGGCAACGGATTCGTCACGGATGATCTCGCCGATCAGGATGTTCTGCGAGAACAGCGGAATGCTCATCATCCAGGATTCCGCCTTGATCGGGTTGGCCATGAAGATCAGGCTGGGGATCATCGGGATCAGGATGACCAGGCCCATGTAGCTCTGCGCCTCGCGGTAGCTTTTGGCGAAGGACGCCAGCAGCGTCAGCAGGGCGGCCGCGAGGATCGCCACCGGCGAGATGACCAGCAGGATTTTCGCCAGCGTCGCCAGTCCCAGCGTGAGGTCCATGCCGAAGGCGCCCACCGGCAGGTACGGCAACACGATGCGGAACGAGACCAGGGTGAGCGCCAGCGACGCCATGGCGAACACCATGGTAGTGATCATTTTCCCGGTCATGATCTGCCAGCGGGGCACCGGGTTGATCAGAAGCGGTTCGAGCGACTTGCGTTCCTTTTCACCGGCCGTCGTGTCCATGGCCAAGTGGGTTGCGCCGGTGAAGGCGGTGATCATGAGCACATAGGGCAGGAAAATCACCGCAAGGATCGCGCGGCTCTTGGGCGTGGACAGGTCCACGTCCCGGATCATGACCGGGGCCGCCAGTTGTGGCGAAACACCGCGCAGTTGCAGGCGCAGGGAGCCGATCTGCTGGCCGTAACCCAGCAACAGGCCCTTTAATTTCCTGATGGGCGCATTCGATTCCTGGCGCGACGGGTCCGAAATGACTTCCACCGGGGCCGGCAGGCCTTCTGACCATTTCTCCGGGTACTCGGGCAGGATCCGCAGCACCACGGGGACCTCCTGGCTGCGCACCAGTTCTTCCGGGTCGTCCGGCTCGGGCTGGATCTTCGTACCCTGCTGCTCGAGGAACCGGATCAGGCTGGGCGCGTACTGCGCCCCCACGACCGGCAATTCCAGCGTTTTCTCGGCCCGTTCCTTCTCCGCGCTTTCCAGGAACCACATCAGGCCCACGAACAGCAGCGGGAACAGGAGGGGGCCCAGCAGCAGCGAATTGAACAGGGCGCGCCGGTCCCGGATGTTCTCCCGGACTTCTTTTCTGAATACCGTCGTCAGGCCCCTCATGCCAGCAGGCCCTCCTCGGAACCGATCAGTTTCACGAAGGCGTCCTCCAGCGAATCACAGCCCGCGCGCCTGAGCAATTCAGCGGAGGTTCCGTCGGCGGCGACTTCGCCCTTTGCGATGATCACGATGCGGTCGCACAGCGCGGCGACCTCCTGCATGATGTGGGTCGAGAGCACCACCGACTGCCCCGCGGCGCGCAGGCCGCGAATGTAGTCGCGCAGCGCCCGCGTGCTCATGACATCCAGGCCATTGCTGGGTTCGTCCATCAGCACCGTTTGCGGCTCGTGCACCATGGCGCGCGCGATGGCGACCTTGACCCGCTGGCCCTGTGAAAAACCCTCGGTCCGGCGGTCGATGAAGTCGTCCATGTCCAGAGTCTGGATCAGGCTGTCGATGCGTGCCGCGATTGCTTTCCGGCCCATGCCGTGCAATTCGCCGTAATAGGCGATGTTCTCGCGCGCGGTGAGACGCGAGTAGAGGCCGCGGCTGTCGGGAACCACGCCCAGCGTGCGCTTGATTTCCATGGCGTCCACGGTCGGGTCGAGTCCGTCGATGCGGATTTCTCCGGCGTCCGGGGGCAAGAGGGAGTAGAGCATTCTCAGCGTGGTGGTCTTGCCGGCGCCGTTCGGGCCCAGCAGGCCGGTGATTTCACCGTCACGCGCCTCGAACGAAACGCCATTGACTGCCTTCACCTCGCCGAAGGACTTGCGCAGGTTCTTCACGACAATCATGGCGTCGGCCCCGTCAGCGAAAGGAAAAAGGGCGTTGGCTGCAGGTCTGCGATGCACTCGGTTTCCAATTCGTCGGCGCTGTTTTCGATGATGAATTCGGAGACGATTTTTCCCATGCAGCCGCGGGTGGTGGCGATATGTCCCTGGCCGGGCGCCACGAGGTGGCGGCTGTTGGGGAAGTGCGCGGCCACCCGATCGGCGTACTCCGGCGGCGTCACCGGGTCCAGTTCACCCGACAGCAGCAGGATCGGAACATCGGCCGATACCGGGTCGTGGAATCCTTCCGGCAGCGGGCCCTGCGGCCAGATTCCGCACTGGATCCGGACGGCCTTTTCCATCATGTCCCCCATCAGGTATCCGTTCGGGGCGGATTCCGGCGGGTAGAACGGATAATCCTCCGCGCACATCACCGACATCTCCATGCCTTGAGAAATGCTTTGCTGGAGCCCGGTCGCAGCGATCAGCATCTGGCTGGCCAGGCGCTCGAAGCGCTGTTCCGTGGCGGCCTCGTGGATCAGCAGCGGCAGCATTGCCTGGGTATCCGCCGAATAGGTCAGGAAACGCAGGGCCGTGGAGAGCACTTCGCGGTTGAAAGTCAGTGGGAAGGGCGCTCCGGTGGTCGGATGATCAACGGTGACGTCCACCGGGTTCCCGTCCAGCGATTCGATCAGCCCGGCCAGCTTGCCCGCGGTGTCCGGAAAGGCTTCCGAGCACCGGGGATCCTCGTCGCAGGCGCGGAGCACGCGATAAATAGCCTGGTCGAGCTTCATGGCGTGTTCCGTGCCCAGGGTCAGCCCCTGGGGCACCACGCTGTCGAGCACGATGCTGCGCACGGTCTCCGGGAACAGCCTCAGGTAGACCTGCGCGGCGCGCGTGCCGTAGGAACCACCGTAAAGGTTCACCTTTTCATAGTTCAGGGCCTGTCGCGCGGCGTCGACGTCGTGCATCGCGATGGTCGTGGTGTAGAAGCGTGGATCGCCCTCGATGGAATCCAGGCACTCCTGGGTGGACCGACCCAGTTCGTCCCAGTCCAGTGAAAGGGCTTCATCCAGCTCGATCTGTGGACACTTCAGGGCATTCGATTGCCCGGTGCCACGCTGGTCGACCAGCAGGATGTCGCGGTTTTCACTGACCCGCGCAAGCGCGCGCGAAACGATGGGCCAGCTCTCGGTGGCCGCCTGACCGGGACCACCGGCGAAAAAGACCAGGGGGTCCGGCTCGGCAACACGCCCGCGCGCTGGAATCCGGGCCACGCGAACCTGGATCCTGCGGCCATCGGGGTCGTCCGGATTCTCGGCGCGTTCCAGCCAGCCGCACTCGCCGACCACGCTCAGGGCGGTGCCGGGCAGGACCAGTTCGCAGGTCTCCAATTCAATGGCGGGACCGTCTCCTTCTGGTTCGGCATGGGCGCCGGCGGAATGGAGAAGCAGCCCGGCGGCGAGCCATGCCCAGGCACTGGATGGATTGATTCGCATGATGTTCATTCGGTTCTGAGACTGGCGAGCAGAACAGGTTAGGATGAAATCCGGGGGCTGTCCATAGGAGATTGGTCATTGAATTCACCGGATTGGCGCACCACATCTGATGGAACACGCAACGGCCTGGTTCATCCCGTCTAATGTTCGCACTGGAAGTCGACAATCTGAAAAAGACATACGGCAACGGCGTCGAGGCCCTCAGGGGCATTTCCCTGAAGGTCGAAGAGGGTGATTTTTTTGCCCTGCTGGGCCCGAACGGAGCGGGTAAATCCACCCTGATCGGTGTTGTCTCTTCGCTGGTCAACACCACCAGCGGCGAGACGCGGGTGTTCGGCACCAGCGTGCAGAAAGAACGCTCGAAAGCCATGTCCCATATCGGCCTGGTGCCCCAGGAGCTCAATTTCAACCAGTTCGAAAAACCCCTGGAAATCGTCGTGAACCAGGCCGGTTACTACGGCATCCCGCGCGCCGTCGCCCTCGAACGGGCCGAGAAATATCTCAAGCAGCTACATCTCTGGGAGAAAGCCGAAGACATGTCGAGAAACCTTTCCGGCGGAATGAAGAGGCGGCTGATGATTGCCCGGGCCATGGTCAATGAACCACGCCTGCTGATCCTGGACGAGCCCACCGCCGGGGTGGATATCGAAATCCGCCGCTCCATGTGGGAATTCATCCGCGGGATCAACGACAGCGGCACCACGGTGATCCTGACCACTCATTACCTGGAGGAGGCGGAGAACCTTTGCCGCAACATCGCGATCATCGATCATGGCGAGATCATCAAGAACACCGACATGAAGTCTCTTCTGGCGACGCTGGATGTCGAGACCTTCGTGCTGGACCTGCGCGAATCCATCGGCCACTGCCCGGCAGTGGATGGCATGGAGATCGTGATCCGTGACGAGAGGACCCTGGAGGCCTCGCTGCCGAAAGCCAAATCGCTGAACAACCTGTTCGCCGAACTGGAGCGGCAGGGCATTCACGTGCTGAGCATGCGGAACAAGGCGAACCGGCTCGAAGAACTGTTCATGGGCCTGGTGGAGCAAGGGCAGGTGCAGGCGCAGCAAGGGGGTGCGGCATGAGGAATAATATCGCGTGGGTCGGTTATAAGACCATCGTGCGCAAGGAGATCACCCGTATCCTTCGCATCTGGGGTCAGACCATCGTACCTCCGGCCATAACGATGACGCTTTACTTCATCATTTTCGGAGAATTGATCGGGCGGCGCATCGGCGAAATGGGTGGATTCAGCTACATGCAATACATCGTCCCGGGGCTGGTGATCATGTCGGTCATCACCAACTCCTACGGCAACATGGTCTCGTCTTTCTTCGGGGCCAAGTTCGGCAAGCACATCGAGGAACTGCTGATCTCGCCGCTGCCCAACTGGATCATCCTCGCGGGCTACATGACGGGGGCGCTGGCGCGTGGCCTGATGGTCGGTGCCGTGGTGATGGTGGTTTCGCTGTTTTTCACCCGTATCGACGTGCAACATCCTCTGATCATGACCTCGGTGCTGCTGCTGACCGCGGCGGTGTTCGCCCTGGCCGGGATGGTCAACGCCATATTCGCCCAGAAATTCGACGATATCGCGATCATCCCGACCTTCGTGCTGGCGCCGCTGACCTATCTCGGGGGCGTGTTCTACTCGATAGCGCTGCTGCCCGACTTCTGGCAGAGAGTCTCCGTGGTCAATCCGATCCTGTACATGGTCAACGGCTTCCGTTATGGCATGCTGGGCGTTTCGGACGTCAGCCTGGCGATGACCTACGGCGTGATCCTCGCCGCAGGTGCCGTCCTGTTCACCTGCTGCCTGGTTCTGCTCAACCGGGGAACCGGGCTGAGGACCTGATGTGAGTCCGGCGCACCCGGATTATGATGCGCTGCCAACGCGGTTCGTTTAAAATAGGCTGTTTGAAGAGCAACAAACCCATCTTCGTAGTGCAGGGATTGAAATGTCAGAAATTACACGCCCCGAAAACCAAGAAAAACCCCCGATCAACTGGGCTGTCACCGCAGTACTGGGATTGACCTTCCTGGCCGCGATTACGATCGTGCCCTGGTACGGCATCGTGTACGGATTCAGTGGCTGGGCCTGGCTGTTTTTCGCCATTTTCTGCGTCGTGAACGGCATCGGCATCGGCAGTGGTTACCATCGCCTGTGGTCCCACCGGACCTACGAAGCGCACCCGGCGCTGAAGTGGTTCCTGGCGGTCGTGGGCGGCATGTCCCTGCAGAACAGCATCATCATCTGGTCGGCGCGTCACCGCGTTCATCACCGTGACGTCGACGACAATGACAAGGACCCGTACTCCATCGGCAGGGGATTCTGGTTCGCCCATATCGGCTGGATGCTGCGTGACTATGCCAGCGGGGTGGTCGATTACAGCGTGGTCCGTGATCTCGAAAAAGACCCGGTGGCCGCCTGGCAGCACCGCTGGTACTGGACGCTGGTCTGGTCTACCAACCTGGGACTGCCGTTATTGCTCGGCTGGATCGTCGGTGATCTCTGGGGTGTGTTCCTGCTGGCCGGCGTGGCCCGCCTGGTCGTGACCCACCACGTCACCTTTTTCATCAACTCGCTGGCGCACATGTGGGGCCGTCAACCCTATACAGATGAGAATACCGCACGCGACCAGCACTTCCTCGCCCTGATCACCTACGGCGAGGGCTACCACAACTATCATCACCTGTTCCAGAGCGACTACCGTTGCGGCATCCGCTGGTGGCACCTGGACATCAACAAGTGGTTCATTTCCACCTGCGCCCTGCTGGGACTGGTGAAGAACCGCAAGCGCGCACCGGCGTTCAAGATCCTCCGGGCCCGCCTGAACATGGAATTCAAGGCCGCCCGCTTGAAGCTCGAACAGGAGGGCGTCAGCCCCCGCTGGAAAGAGCAGCTGGAGTCCGAATACGCGCAGTTCGTCGAGACCATCAGGGAATGGCAGGCTTTGCAGATGGAACGCGTGCAGGCCGGCAAGCAGAAGCTGGCCGAACGCATCGAAACCGAGACGGCTTCTTTCACTTCGCGCTACCGCGAGCTGGAATTGAGCCTGAAAATGCAGCACAAGCGCCTGGCGCTGCTGACCTCCCAGGTCATGTAAGCCATCGCGGGCCCGGCCGGCACCCTGGCCAGGATCAGCTGTAAGAGCGAATTTATTCGCGCTTACAAGGGGGGAATTCGGAAAAAGCGGCGTGCGTTTTCGGTAGTTTTTTCGGCAAGGAATGCCGGGTGCTCGTTCCGGGAGGCGGCCAGCGTTCCCAGGATCCAGGGTAGCCAGCGGGGTTCGTTGCGGTGGCTTTTCACGCGGGGCCTGAGGTTCCGAGGTTTCAGGTAAGGCGAGTCGGTTTCGACCATCAGGCGGTCGACCGGGATGTCTTTCAGGAATTCTTTCATGTGGGTGCCGCGGCGCTCGTCGCAAATCCAGCCGGTGATGCCGATGTGGCAATCAAGCTCCAGGTAGTGGTGCAGTTCCTCCCGGTTGCCGGTAAAGCAGTGAACGACCACGTCGCCTAGCGAATCGCGGGCGTCGCGCAGGATGGCATGGAAATCGGCATGCGCATCCCGCAGGTGCAGGAACAGTGGCAGGCCGGTGTCCTTCCCGATCTGCAGATGCTTTTCGAATACCTCGCGCTGGACGTCGCGCGGGGAGAAGTCGCGGAAATAGTCGAGCCCTGTTTCGCCCACCGCCACGACCTGGTCGTGCGAGACCAGGTCGCGGATCAGGGCCTCCGTATCGCCCGTGAATTCGGAAGCGCGGTGGGGGTGAATACCGGCCGTCGCGTACAGCTCGCCTGGGTATGCGCGGGCCAGTTCCAGCGCCTTCACACTGCCTTCCTCACTGGCTCCGGTCACGACCATTTGCACCACGCCGGCAGCCCGCGCCTGTTCCATCACCTGCTCCCGGTCGCCGTCGAAGGAGTCGTGGGTGAGATTACAACCGATGTCGATCAAATCCATGGCGCGGATTCTCAGCCAGTGTCCTGCGCCTGTCAACCGAGGCGGGCCCGGCGCCGGAAGCCGGAATACTTGAACTCCTGAACGAAGCCGTCAGAATGGCCTGATGACCGTTCAGTGGAATGCCTGCTGGCGCCTGATGCGCTTCGACAAACCCATCGGCATCCTGCTGTTGTTGTGGCCGACCTGGTGGGCCCTGCTGATGGCCGGAGAGGGGTTGCCGGCGTTCGGGAACGTCTTGATATTTACCGGCGGCGTGGTTCTGATGCGTGCAGCGGGATGCGTGATGAACGACATCGCCGACCGGGATTTCGATCCCCACGTGGAGCGCACCCGCGAGCGCCCGCTCGCGTCCGGGGAGTTGAACCTGAAGCAGGCCCTGGCCCTGTTCGGCCTGCTGATGCTGCTGGCGTTTGCGCTGGTGCTGATGACCAATGCGCTGACCATAAAGATGGCGTTCGTCGGGGCGGCGCTGGCCTCAAGCTATCCCTTCTTCAAGCGCTTCACCCATTTGCCGCAGGTTGTGCTGGGTATTGCCTTTGGCTGGGGCATACCCATGGCTTTCGCCGCAGAGAACGAAACCGTTCCTCTGCTGGCCTGGGCGCTGCTGGCCGTCAACACGGTCTGGTCGGTGATCTATGACACCCTGTATGCCATGGTGGACCGCGAGGATGACCTGGCGGTGGGCATCAAGTCCACCGCTATCCTGTTCGGGCGCCACGACGTCCTGGTCACCGGCATCCTGATGCTGCTCATGATTTCGATGCTGGCCGCCATCGGGGCCTGGCAGGGACTTTCGTGGCCCTGGTTCGTTTCCATCTTCGTAGCGACGATCCTGTTCGCCCGGCAGTTGTATACCGTCCGCGACCGGGGACGGGACGACTGTTTCCGGGCCTTTCTCAATAACAATTGGGTGGGCGCCATTCTGTTCCTTGGCCTGCTCGGCCATTTCGTCTTCAGCGGCGCCTACTCGGCGGCCTGAACGGGCGCGGCGCC
>CAJIBJ010000007.1_pt1 | contig 29926 bp, 19 predicted proteins | sample 9199331 | NCBI WGS metagenome assembly CAJIBJ01 (sample SAMEA7708300, study PRJEB35096) | sediment metagenome | biome: marine neritic benthic zone biome [ENVO:01000025]; feature: sediment [ENVO:00002007]; material: shallow marine sediment [ENVO:03000034] sea grass bed [ENVO_01000059] ... | reverse complement strand
CTGGCCTTCAATCTGTTCGAAGGCCGGCTGACCGGACGGTCGCGATCAGGCCGTCGCCTGTCGTCGCCCGAACTGTCCGGCCGCAATGATCGGATCGCCGACCTGGAACGCCGTTTCAGGGAACTGGAGGGCCAGGACCAATTGTGAATTCCAGCAACGTTGTTCACAGTATTTGTTGCGCAGGCAAAACTTTAGTCGTCTTTGGTGCCGTGCTAAACGGAGGTATTGGGTGCTTCCTGTACAGGCCACAAAAGCGTTTCAGTCTGGCACAAGCCGGTACGCAGTGAGGGACCTGTTTTCAGGACTGTTTGAAACAGGATGTTTCAAGACAAGGCCACAGGGAAGTGCTCGTGCCGTGTCCTGAAAACAGGTCCCTCGCTTCGGACTGGCGCTCTTGTAAGTATTGAAGCCCTAATGTGAATAACGTTGCTGGAATTTACAGCTAGCCCGTCGCGGCCGCCTCGCGGATCAGCCTTCGGCTGGTGTGCCGGAAGCGCAGCAGCATCAGGCCGGCAGCCACGGTGAGGCCGGCGATCATCCCGACCCACATGCCGGCCGGGCCCATGCCCTGTCCGAAGGTCAGGTTGTAACCCACGGTCATCCCCACGATCCAGAACGAGATGATCATGTACAGCATGGGCACGCGCGTGTCCTTGTAGCCCCGCAATGCGCCCGCCGCGACGATCTGCAGGCCGTCCGGGTACTGGAAAATGGCTGCGTAGAACAGCAGGCTGACCGCCAGCGGCGCCACGACCAGATCGTCGGTGTAAATGCTGACGATGACTTCCGGGAACAGGAAGATGATCAGGAAACTGACCGTCTGAATCGCGAAGATGATGACGAAACCGATCACGCCGGCGTATTGCGCCCCTTCCAGGTCCCGGCGGCCCACGGCGTTCCCAACCCGGATCGAGACGGCGCTGGACAATCCGACCGGAATCATGAACATCAGGGCTGAGAAATTGATCGCGATCAGGTGCGCGGCCGCGGGCACCGGCCCCAGGCGGCCGATCAGCAGCGCGGCGCCGACGAACAGGCTGCCTTCGACGAAGATCGCCACGGCAATGGGGATGCCCACTTTCAGCAGCGCCCAGATTTTCCCCCAGTCCGGCGCCTCAATGTGCGACATCAGGTTGAACGGCCGGTAGTGTCGATGCATCGCGATATACGCCACGAGCAGCAGGAACTGCAGCCAGAGCACGATGGACGTCGCAATCCCGCAGCCCACGGTGCCGAGCGCCGGGAAACCCAGTTTGCCGAACATGAGCACGTAATTCAGCGGTATGTTCAGAAGTGCGCCGGCCACCCCGTAGAACATCGTCGGCTTGGTGTTGCCGGTGCCTTCACTGAAAAACCGCAACAGGAACACCATGCTGAGGCCCGGCGCGCCCCAGGACATGGCGCGCAGGTAACCGACCGCTTCCGGGACAATGACCGGGTCGATCCCGAACGCCGTCATCAGCGGTTCGCTGAAATAGCACACGCCCCAGAAAGGAAAGCCGAGCGCCAGCGCAATCCACAGCGCCTGCCGCGTCTGCGAGGCCGCCTCGGATTTCATCTGCGCGCCATCCAGTTGGGCCACGCTGGGTTGCACCACCATCAGCGTTCCCAAAACGAACATCAGCATCGACGACCAGATCGCCCCGCCGATACCCAGCGCCGCCAGCGCGACTTCCTTCTCAGGGAGCCGGCCGGCCATGACCGTGTCGACGAAATTCATGCTGAACACAGCCGTCTGCCCGATGATGACCGGGATGGCGAGGTGCAGGGTTCTGCGGATTTCAGCCGGGTGGTTTTTTGCTTTCGTTATACTGTCCATGCGCGGAAATCATTGTACAGGAGAGTCACCGCATCATGAGCCTGACAGCCTTTGTTACCGGCGCTTCCGGCTTTGTCGGCTCGAACCTCGTGCGTGAACTGCACCGCCAGGGCTGGGGTATACATGTGCTCGCGCGTCCCACGGCTTCGCTGGCTGAAATCGACGGTGTTCCAGCCCAAATCCACCACGGCGATATCACCGATCCGGCTTCCATCCGGCGGGCCATGCCGGACGGGCTGGACGCGGTCTACCACGTGGCCGCCAGCACCAATTTCTGGTCCAGGAACAACGAGGCCCAGGACCGGGTGAATATCGAAGGCACCCGGAACATCGCGGAAGCCGCAACCCGTGCCGGAGCCGGGCGGTTCATACACACTTCCAGTTTCACCACCTGGGGATTCCGCAATGGCGAAATCGACGAGCGCAGCGAGCGCACGGACGCGACGGACTGGATCAACTACGTCCGCAGCAAGCACCTTGCCGAAGAGGTCGTGCTGGACGCGGTCAGAAACCGGGGGCTTGATGCGGTCATCCTCAATCCTGCGCATATCCTGGGCCCGGGCGACAAGCAGAACTGGTCCCGGATGATCCGGATGGCCCACGAGGGAAAACTGTATGCGGGGCCGCCGGGCAGCGGCAATTTCGCCGATGTCCGAGAGGTGGCGAAGGCGCATGTCGAAGCGTTTCACCGAGGCCGCTGTGGGGAAAAATACCTGCTCGGTGGTGAGTACGCCTCCTTTTCAGAAGTCGTGAAAGTCGTCGGTAAGGTGCTGGGCATCCGGGTGCCTTCCCGCCCCGCACCGGCCCTGATCATGAACATCTGGGGAAGGAGCAACGCGTTTTTTGCGGGACTTTTCGGCCGGCAGCCCGATATTACGCCTGAATCCGCCGCGATGGTGGCTTACCATGTCGCCTGCGACTCGCGCAAAGCGCAAGAAGAATTGAATTACCGTTTCACACCCATCCGCACCCTGATCGAAGACACGGTGAAATGGATGAAGGAGACAGAACGACTGCCATGAACACACAAGAAGGAAAATCCATTCCGGTGGCGCCCCAAAGCAGGGCGCTGACCATTCCGGCTAACCGGCTCGCCGGGTCCGACGCCTGCCTGAATTGCGGAACCGGTCTCATGGGGCCTTTCTGCTACTACTGCGGCCAGCCGGACAAGAATTTCCTGCGGTTTTTCCCGGTTCTGCTGCGCGAGCTGCTCGAAGATTTCATGGATTTCGATTCCCGCTTCATGCGCACCATCAAGCCGCTGCTGTTCCGGCCCGGCAAGCTGACCCGTGACTACCTGGACGGCCGCCGTTTCCGCTACGTGCCGCCGTTGCGGCTCTACCTGTTTTCGAGCATCGCCTTCTTTTTCCTGGCGGCCATCCTGGCCGGCGGCGAGATCAGGGTCCACAGCGGAGACGAGCCGGGCGACGCACCCTTGGCCGCCATCACGATCGGCGGCGAGGATGAAGAAAATGAACTGGAGCAGGCGCTGGAGCAGCTGGATCCGGAACTGGCCGCCGAGATCGAATCGGAGATCGCGCAAGCGAAGGAAGATGCTGAGGATGGCGAAGAAGATTCATTCAACTTCAACGGCGAGCCCTGGGACCGCGAGACCAATCCGCTGATCATTCCGTTGATGCCGGACTGGGTGAACGAGTGGGTCAACGACGAAATCGAGGAGTCGCCGGCCAAGGGCAAGGAGATCGAGGCCAATCCGGACCTGATCAAGGACAAGATATTCGAGCTGCTGCCGGCCACGATGTTCGTGTTGCTGCCGATCGTCGCCCTGCTGCTGAAGTTCTGGTACCTGTTCGCGAAAAAGTATTATGTCGAGCACCTGATCTTCGCGCTGCACAACCACTCATTCCTGTTCGTCTCCCTGCTCCTGGTGATGCTGGCCAACACCCTTGCCGGCTGGCAGGAACCGTCGGAGGAGGGGCCGGTCACCACGGCCGTCACCTGGTTCAATATCGCCATCAGCGTCTGGATACCGGTCTACATGTTCCTTGCCCTCAAGCGCGTTTACCGGCAGGGCTGGGCGCTGACTTTCCTCAAATTCGGAAGCATCGGGATTTCCTACCTGGCGCTGCTGACAATGGCAACGGCTTTCGTGGCGTTGCTCGGTTTCGTTCTGCTGTAAGCCACAGGAGCCGCAGGCGGGAGCAGGGAAGCGAGACTCCTCAGGAGGCAATCGTTGCTTTCCTTTTTGAATGTAATCGTTTACATTTCTGTCAGGCGGTTGAATTTCTGCCCCATGAACCGCCCGCAGGGGCAAGGCTGACGTCGAAAATGGACTTTGAAACACTCGCTTCCGGATTCTGGGAACAGGGCTTCCTGGTTCTGGAAAATTTCTTCGATCCCGAACTGATGAGCGAAATGGATCGGAATATCCGGGATTTTTTCGGTGACAATCCGCAGTTCTGGCACGAGGAGGAGTTTCTCAGCAAGTCGAAGACCGAGGTGATTCCCTGGTTTCCGCAGAACCCGGATTTGCCGGAATACTCGGCCGATGCGGCCGCCCCATTTGACCGCCTCGAGCAGGACGAACGGCTAAAGCAATTGACGAAGGCCATCCTCGGCGTAGGCTGGAATCCGCTGTACAGCATGGTCATGTACTCCAGGAAAGGAAGCAGCGGCCAGGCATGGCACCAGGACTGCCCGCCGGAGAACGAGTCCCGTTTCAACCTCAACCGGCTGGTGTACACGCGCGAACTGTCGGACGACATCGGCGGACAGACCGTGATCATGCCCGGCTCGCACCGCCACGGCGAACTGCCGGTCGGCGATCCGCATGAAGACCTGGCCGGACAGGTCGTTCTCCAGCCACGGAAGGGCACCCTGGTGCTGCTGCACGGCCATACCTGGCACCGCGTGCTTCCCATCACAGGGCCCTTCCGGTTTTCCGCCAACTACCGGGCCTGCCCGAAAGGAACCCCGGCCGATATCACCGACATCTGCGTCTACCGGAACATGCGGTACTGCTTCGCCAGTAACCGCGTGATCGAGGAGCGCGAAGTGGTCAGCTGAGCGCCTGTGGCGGCATACCGCCGGCCGCCGCAAACAGCAATATGGAAACAGGGATGGAAACCGGCCTGATAGCTGCCTAAACTAGGGCGAGGCGCAGACCGGTCGCTGCTTTTGCCCCACTGAAAAAGGCGCACAGAGGATTTCTGCCCTCACCTGAACCTGAACGACAAGCCTTCAGGCTGCACTGGAGTAACGATTCATGTCAGTAACGCATTTGGCAAAAAGAACGCTCGGCAAAACCGGTATCGAAGTATCGGAGGTCGGGCTGGGCCTGTGGGCTGCCGGGGGGCACTGGGGGCCTGTTGACGACGAAGCATCGATGAGCGGCATCGACGCGGCCCTGGACGCCGGGGTGAATTTTTTCGACACGGCGGACGTCTATGGAGACGGGCACAGCGAGGAACTGCTGGGACGGGCGATGAAAGGGCGCCGAGACAGGTTCGTCGTGGCAACCAAGCTGGGCTGGATGAATTACGACGGGGAACGGGACTGTTCCGCGTACACGACCGTGGAAAAATTGATCGAGGGCGTGGAGTCCAACCTCAGGCGGCTCGACACCGACTACGTGGACATCATTCAGAACCACGTCTTTTACGAGGAACCGAACACGGAAATCTTCATCGAGGGATTCCTGAAGCTGCAGGATCAGGGCAAAGTCCGGGCCTATGGCGCCAGCACCAGCGACTTCGAATTTCTGAAGGCATTCAACGCAAACGGATCGTGCGCAACGCTGCAGATCGATTACAGCATCCTGAATCGTACGGCAGAGAAGGAGATTTTCCCGTATTGCCGGGCAAACGGGATCGGCGTCATCGTCCGGGGCGGGCTGGCCATGGGAATCCTGACCGGCAAGTTCGACTCCGGCTCGACATTCCCCGAAGGCGACTTCCGAAGAGACTGGCAGGAGGATCCGGACCAGAGAAAGCAGTTCCTGGAAGACCTGTCGACGACCGGGCAGTTGCGTGGAGTGGTGGAGAACAGGACGCTGGCGCAAACGGCCCTCGGTTTCATTCTCTCCAACCCGGATGTGGGCGTGGTGATACCCGGCGGGCGTTCAGCAAAGCAGGTGAATGAAAATATCGAAGCCGGCCTGCTGGGCCGCTTGTCCGGTTATGAGCTGGCGGCCATCGACGCCATCGTGCCGCCCGGAGGCGGCCGCAAAATCTGGCCGGCATGAGGGCTGTGCCTGAATCCGCAAAGAGACCACCGAAAGGATAGAGGACGTACGCACATGAAGCCGACTCACCCGATGCTGAGCATCCTGTTTCTCCTGGCCATCCCGTTTTCCGGCTGTACGCCGGTTGAAACGCCCGTCTGGCACGTGGATTTCTTCGACGATTTCGATTCCTTCGATCCCGCGAACTGGCAGGACCAGTTGCTCTGGGTCAATGATGAAGACCATTGCTATGTACCTGATGGTCAGCACAACACCCGGGAAGTCAGCGGAGGAACCCTGAAACTCAGGGTGGTCAACCTGGGCGTCGAACGCCCCTGCAGCAACCTGAACAAGGCCGGTGAGCAGCACCCTGACACGCGCTACGTCTCCGGCCGCATCGCGTCGAAAAATCGAAAGGAGTTCGTCAAGGGCAAGTGGACGGCCCGCCTGAGGACTCATGGCAATGGCGAGGCCGGCATGTTCCCGGCCTGGTGGCTGCTCGGCGCCCGCAACAACGAACCGCCCGTGGAGGAGCCGGATGAGACGGTATGCTGGCCGAAGTTCGGCTCCGGCGAGATCGATATCTTCGAACACTATGGCGGCAATGGCTCCGGGCATTACGTGTCCAGGATCATCAAGAGTCTCGGAAATTGTGGAGAAGGCGACTGGGAAACCTACATGAAGGTCATCGATACCGACCTGGATGAATATCACGAATATTCAGTGGAATGGCAGGAATCCGATCTCGTCTTCCGCCTCGACGGCGCCGAGGTATACCGGATCGACAGCCTGGGCGACGACGTTTCCGAACCGCTGTTCGCCATACTGAATTACGCGAAGATCACGGACGATCCCATGGAAGGCGAATGGGTGATGGAAGTCGACTGGGTCAAGCACGAATACCAGGAGTGAACCAAACAAGCCGGCCGGACTTCAACTCATGATACAGTACGGTTAAGAGATCGACTGAGAATCAATCTCAATAAGGCGGGTCCTTGGCGGGCCTGCATTTTTTTTAACCGGAAGGGCAAAAATCGTTCAGAGGTGTTTTGGATACCGTAAACGAAAATACGAACGGCGGTCGGGCACAACGCCTCAAATTCACTGAAAAGCTGGGATATGGATTGGGTGACGCGGCATCCAATTTTTTCTTCCAGGTTTTCAATATCTTCCTTCTCTATTTCTATACCGACGTTTTTGGCCTGGAAGCAGCCCTGGTCGGCGTGATGTTCATTGTCACCAAGGTCGTGGACGCCGTCAGCGATCCGGTGATGGGACTGGTCGCCGATCGGACGGAAACGCGCTGGGGTAAATTCCGCCCCTACCTCCTGTGGGGGGCCATTCCCTACGGACTATGCGGTTACGCCATGTTTGCCGGGCCGGAATTATCCGACTCGGGCAAGTTGATCTATGCCTACGTGACTTACACGATGATGATGCTGGCATACACGGTCATCAACATTCCCTACTCCGCCTTGATGGGCGTGATGACCTCGAATTCCCTCGAACGGACCAGCATTTCGAGCTACCGTTTCGTCTGCGCATTCGGCGCAGCCTGGCTGATCGGAACCTTTGTCACGCCGCTGAAGACCATACTGGGCGGCGGCGACGAAGCAATGGGTTTCCGGTTGACCATGATGATCTTTGCGGCGATTTCCATCGCGCTGTTCTGGGTGACTTTCGCGACGACCCGGGAGCGCGTGAAGCCCATGCAGGAGAAATCCAGCCTGAAGCTGGATTTCAAGGCCATGCTCAGCAACAAACCCTGGCTGACGCTGTTTCTTGCCGCCATTTTCACCCTGATGAACGTGGCGGTCCGCAACGGCGCGATCATGTATTACTTCAAGTACTACGTGGGAGACGACGGCACGCCCATTTTCCTGATTTTCGACAAAACCGCTGTCTTCATGTCAATAGGGCTTTTTACCATGGTCGTGGGGATCGCCTGCACCAAAGCGCTGGCTGCCCGTTTCGACAAGCGGCTTCTGCTGATCGTGCTTTCTTTTCTGAACGCCGTCGCCATGGCTGCGTTTTTTGTTATCCCGCCGGAGCAATACTGGTTGATGGTGCTCGTGAATTCGGTGGGAACTTTCATTATCGGGCCGACTCCCGCGCTGGTCTGGGCGATGTACGCGGATACCGCGGATTACGGCGAATGGAAGTCGGGCCGCCGCACGACCGCGCTGGTGTTCTCGGCGCTTCAATTCGCCCAGAAGCTGGGGCTGGCCGTGGGCGCCGGCCTGTCCGGATTCATACTTTCACTCTTCGGTTTCATCGCCAATCAGGCGCAGAGCGATCTCTCGATCATGGGCATCCGGTTGATGTTCAGCATTTTTCCCGCGATGCTGGCCGTCGCGGGCATCATCGCGATCTTTTTCTATCCCCTGAGGGATAGCGAGGTGAAAACCATCGAAGCGGAGCTGAACGAACGGCATGGCGTTGACCCGGATCGGCAGGCTGCCCCGGCGGCTTAACCGGCCAAACCGCAGCTTACCTCAGCTGATCCTCGGGAATATCCACCACGATTTTCCGAACCCGTCCTTCACGCCGGAATATTGACTGACTCATGGCGCGGTCCATTCGGTTGCCGGAGATCATTTCACCGATACCCTCGTCATCGAACACCTCGATTCCGAATTCCTCGGCCAAGCGGTAGATCACCGGCACGGCGCAGACGGTGAATCCCAGGCAACCTGCTTCCAGTTCCTCGTGCATGCCTTCTGCGCCAGCGTGGTGGCCCAGAGTCCCAGGCGCGGACAGGAATTCCTCACGCTTGAGCATGGTCGGCGCAAATGCCAACTGCCCCGCGCTGACGTTCACGCCCAGCTCGTAAAAGCGCGTGATCACATCCTCCTTGACCTGGCCCGTCATGCCGGGCTGCTGGACGCCAATGAATCCGGGCGTATGCGAATACGGGTCCGTCGTGAATGCCCCGTAGGCGGCCGGAGTCTTGTGAACGCCCAGGCCGTCCTGAATTTCGTCGTAGTGGCCCAGCAGCGACCGAATGAACTCTTTGTCTTCGGAGTCAGGTGATGCCGTCCTGACTATTTCAGCCGTTGCGAGCAGGAGCTTCGACACCATGTGCCAGTAGATACTGCCGAGACCCTCGTATTTGAACATGGAACCCGACCGGCCGGTGAATTGCCGATGCCGGAACACCGCCTCATACGCTTCGAGAAGCGCCGCGGCCAGCTCCTGGCTGATATCCGGATGGCGCTCCAGCGCCGCGGCCAGCTCCTGGGCGTTTCTGAAGCCGACGTTGAAGTGGGCGTTACCGTCGGCATCCGTTTCGACAAATTCACTATGCCCGGATCGCAGTTCCTCCCGGATCAAGGGGTTCCCGTCAATGATGGATGGAGCGATGATATTCCTTTCCAGGAAAGGCGTCTGCTCCCGGTCCGGATACAGCAGGTAGCCGTTCTGATCAGAACGGTAAAGGCTGCTCGATTTCAGTTTTTCCAACAGCTCCAGGCTTTGCTGCGGATCGAGGTATCCGGAGCTCAGAACCGCGACCTGGCCTTCGAGCATCTGGTACAGGTGCTCTACGCTGAAGGCGTCTCGATCAAAGTGGATCAGGTTATAGGAATGGAAAAGGCCATCGGGCCTGCGGTTGGCGGCGATCGTGTGGTCGATAAAGCGCAGTGCCCCTTCGATGAAATCGAGCAGTTCCGCATTGTCTATCGGGGACCGGTCGCCGGATAGACCCGCATATGCGCTTTCCCGGTAGGCCTCCCCGAGCGAGCCCAGTTCATCCATGAACACTTTTCGCTGCACGGCTTCGACAGGCCCGTCGAGCATGGCGACATGGCGCTGCAGCACTTCCCCGATGCCCGTGAAAAACTGCCTGACCTCGCGGGAAACGGGATAGTTCCGCGAAGGATCCCCCACCAGGATACTCGCAAACAGCCTCAGGTAACGGCGCAGGTAGCAAAGCGTCACCATCGACAGGCCGTAGCCGACCAGTGCGTTGTTCGCATCGTTCCATTCCGGGCGCTGCGTGTTCATCCAGATCCCGCCGCCCGGCACGAAGTTTCCGAGCTTGGACAGCACGGGCACCAGCAGCTTCTCGAGCAGGTTGACCCGGTATATTGACCCGTCAGCGAGGTTCAGGAGCTTTCCGTCGCTGCCGAGCGCCTGGACGCGACGTTCAATCGCCCCGGCTTCCGCCTCGTCGTAGATGACCGTGTCATGCGGGTCGAGCACCAGCGCGTCGTAGCCCTTGATGCGGTAGGGAACGTTGGCGTAGACAAAGATGTCCCGGGACAGGAACTGGCCGATTTTTCCGGGATGGTAATCGATCGACAACTCAAGCAGTTTGAGGAGGTAAGCGATCTGGTGATCCCCCCAGTAGCCGATGTTGGACCAGCTGTCTTCCGGTTCCAGGACCTCCCAGTCAATGCCGTCCCGGGTGATCCGGTACGGGTTGTAGCCATCGGCCGTCGAAGCGTTGACGAACTTCGCTATGAAACTCTCGATGAACTCCGGGTAGGAAAACGACAGGGCTTCCCAATTCTGGAAGATATCGCGCCAGTTACCCTGGAAGTACAACTTGTTGGAACCGTCAGAGTTCCGGATATCGATCGAGAAACGGTTCCAGGGCCTGCTTGGATCACCATGGCGCCTGCTGAACGTGATCGGCAGGTATTCCAGGGCGAGGCGCTCCAGGTGGGCGTCATCGCTTTCCACGGCCGCGCGATGGACGGAGTTCAGAGTCAACGATCCCGGCATCGAGTCGAGAAGCGCAGCACAATTGTCACGCAGGGGTGCATTCCAGGTAGAAACGAAATCCAGAAAATCGTCGCGCGGAAAGGCGTATTCATCGTAAAAAGTGCCACCGCGCATGATGTTGAACATCGTGTTGGAGAAGTGCCTCGCGGTAACCATGGCATCGGATGAAGCCTGGAATCCGTCCGCGCGGCCGACCAGTTGCAGCAGGTGGCCTGCGGCCGCATCGATGTCCGCCTCGATGTCGCCGGCCGTTACCCCCTGCCTGATCTGTCCCAGCAGCGCCGCGAGCGGCGAAGGGCGCTGGTTGATGTCTGCAACGATGTACCAGCTCTTTTCAGAAGCCGGGGGCAGGGAAAGCGAAGACTGTACGAAGAACGCACCGCGTTTGCCCCTCCTCTGATGTTCCGCATCCACCGAAACTCCGGCACAGAACGCCTCGACCTGGTCTTCTGATAGCAATACCTTCGGCCGGTCCAGGCCCATGCTCCAGGCAACCGTCGCCATCAGCGCCTCGCAGGGCTCGGCCCGGTCGGTCAGGATAGAGCTCAGGCTGTAGATAGCCGCGCTGGCGTCGGCAAGCGACTCCGCCTGCTTGTAGGCGTCCAGCAGGGTACTGCGGTCCATCTGGATTTGCTGGGTGATTCCGTACGGGAGCAGGTTGCGCAAGCCGTCCAGCAGTTCGATGTGGCGTTCGGTGTCCCCCATATTGCGAATTTCCGACCTCTTTATGAAGCCGAAACGTTCACCGACCGACCAGCTGTAGTGGAACGCCAGCGCCAGGTCGTGGTTTATCTCCTCATACACCAGCCTGTTTCCAGGCAGGTTCTTGTACAGGTTGCGCTCCAGCGCGTAGGCGGACAGCCCTTTGGCAAACGGGGTCCATAATTGGGTCTTGCCTTCATCTTCGACCAGCAGGGCCGTCAGCGGGCCGGTCGTCGCGCGACTGTCGTGTATCTTGTCGTCCGTGTCGTAAGGAAACAGCGCGTTATCCGGGTTCCTGCGCCCGCAGGTCAAGCCGCCGGAGCTCGACAGGAACATCCAGTGCTCCGAGCCGCTGACCAGCGACACGAGGAATGGGGGCATCACGTGGTAATTCGTGATCCTGTAAAACGGTTCGCCGTCGCGGTGCACGATGCCGCCCGTGCCGCCCTCCACTTCCCGCCTGACCCGGGAATTGCTCCAATACACTTCTTTCATTAGCGACACCCAAAGCCTTCTGTTAACGGGTTAAGCGAGCCTACTGCACCAGGAATGGCAGGTTGGCGTGACCGGCATGCCCCTGGCCGTCATAGACATAGACGAAGAGACGGTACGCGCCCGCCTGCTCCGGCGCCGAAATCCCTATGCGACCGTTCTCTGCGTCGTGGAGGCGTCCGGAAACCTCTTGCGGAATCTGCTCCCTGTCCCCACCCACCTCGGTGGCGTCGCTTTCGCGCATGAGGACCCAGCGGTATGACAAGGCGTCATCATCCGGGTCGCCCGCAAGCAGCTGCGCTTCGTAGCGCGCACCCCGGTTCAGAACAACATCCTCGTCCGCCGTCCTGGTGTCCAGGAACAGGTTTTCGATTTGCGGCGACCGGTTCTGCGGCCAGGCTCCGTTCCAGACGTAATGCATGACATCGACCGCTTCCGTCGCCGTCCCGTCCGACAGGAACATGCCGTACCAGGTAGGCGTACGCTCCTGTTTCTGGCCCCACAGGAAGGCATAGGAACCGATGATGCGGTCGGGGCGGGCTTCGATCACGCCCTGAAAATTCTTCAGGTAATGGGCCGCCTTCTCGCTGCTGTTCGGCTCGATCGGCGCGCCCCAGGAAGTTTTATCCACTTCCCAGTGGCCCATCGGACCCCATTCGGTGACCATGTAGGGTCGATCGATCCCGGCTTCGTCGATGTATCGCGGCACGTTGACGATGTCCGCGTATTTCTGAACGCTGATGATGTCCAGGTCCGGCGCTCTGTTCTTGATATGGTCCACCAGGTCGTTTTTCACGCTGAACGACAGCGCTGTGGTCGTCGGGTGCTGCCCGTCGACCTCGTGGATCATCCTGGAGATGTCGTTGATGGCGTCGAACACCGCGGGATTGCTGTAATTCAGATCGGGTTCATTCCCAATGATCCACATCAGCAGGGCGGGGTGGTCCTTGTATCTGAGGACCTCGCTCCGGGCGAATTCGAATTGCCGCGCTACCGCCTCCGCATCGTCGTAGTCGAATCCGTGTCGTTCCCTTCCGATGGGAATGCACATGGCGACCGTCAGGCCATGCCGGGCCGCCTCGTCCAGGATGGGGAGACCGTCCGACGCATCGAAATCGCGCCAGTTACGGAACGAGTTGCCGCCCTGCGCCGCCAGGCTGGCGACATCCCCGTGCCCGATCCCGGCGCCCTTGATGACATACGGCTGGCCGCCACGGAGCAGTTGGTAACGCCCCTCGTGCTCGACGATGCTTACCGGTATGGCGCCACTTCCCGGAGGCTGGCCGGCGGCCAGGCCGGAGCAGGAAAGCGCCAGCAGGGCAGCAGCCGCGGTGATTTTGATCGTTTGCCTCATCGAATGACGCATGCTCCTTAGCGAACGAGTTCCGCTTCGAGTTCCTCCAGGCTTTTTCCCTTGGTTTCCGGCAGGAGTTTCATCACGATCACCAGTCCGACGATGGCGAACAGGCCGTAGATCAGGAACGTTACGGAATTCCCGAAATTCTCGAGTTCCCAGGGAAAAACCAATTGCACGATGAAACTCACGGAGGAATTGATCAATCCGACGAATGAAATGGCGACACCCCTGATGCGATTGGGGAACAGCTCCGAAAACAGTACCCACATGACCGGACCCAGGGAGATGGCGAAACCCGCCACGAAGCCCAGGATGCCGATCAGGATCAGCGTCGCGTTTATTTCCAGCAATTCCCCGGCTTCCGAATAAGTGGCCGCTCCGAACCCGTAGGCCAGCAACAGCATACAGCCTGCTATAACCGTCAGCCCGATACCCAACAGCGGGCGGCGCCCGAGCTTGTCGACAAGCAGAATGGCCAACACGGTGAACACCAGGTTGACCACTCCCACCAGGATCGCCTGCATGAACGCCGCATCCGTCCCGATACCCGACTGTTCGAAGATCATCGGTGCATAGAAGAAAACGGAGTTGATGCCGGTAATCTGCTGCAGGATGGCGATCGAAATCCCGATGGCCATCACCAGCTTCATGGCCGGCTGGAACAGTTCCCTGATCGGGGCCTTTTCCTGGCCGGCTTCGAATTCCACCGAGGCATGCACCGCCGCCAGCTCCGCCTCGGCCTCTTCACGCCCGCTGACCTGCTCCATGATGCCGAGCGCTTCATCATCCCTTTGGTGCATGATCAGCCACCGGGGGCTTTCCGGCACGAAAAGAAGCGCAAAGAAATAGAAAACGGCCGGCAGCGCCTCGACGCCCAGCATCCAGCGCCAGTTCCACTCCCCGAGCCGAAGCGTCTGCACCCATGACAGATCGGTCTGGCCCAGGCTCAGTATCAGGTAGTTACTGAAATAAGCGGCCGAGATGCCAATGACGATATTCAGCTGGTTGAACGACACCATCCGGCCTCGAATTTCGGGTGGGGCGATCTCCGCGATGTACATCGGGGCGATAATCAACGCGGCGCCGACACCAAAACCGCCCAGCATTCGGGCCGCGACCAGCGTGAAGTAGTCGGGCGCCACAGCCGATGCGACAGCCGATGCGGCGAACAGGAAAGCGGCCATTTTGAGTACCGGCAGACGGCCCAGGCGGTCGCTCAACGGCCCGGCCAGCATCATGGCGATGGTCGACGTCAGCGTCAGCGAAGCGACGGCCCACCCCACTTCAATCGTGCTCAGATCGAATGCGGGTCCGATAAAGCCCACCACGCCGGAAATCACCGACGCATCGAAACCCATCAGGAAGCCGCCCAGCGCAACGGTGAGGGCAACGCGGATGGTAAAGCGTGTGCCGGGAGCCATGCTAGTCGCCGGGGCTCCGTTCAGCCACCAGGGTGAACGCCGCTTGCAGCTTCGCTTCTGAACTGCCGCCGATCCAGACATGGAAATCACCGGGTTCGGTGATCAGGCGCATGTCCCGGCCATAAAACGCGAGGTCGTCGGGACCCAGCACGAAAGAAACCCGCCTGCTTTCTCCGGGCTCCAGCCTGATGCGCCGGAAACCCTTGAGTTCCCTCACCGGCCGCGTGACATTCCCGACCAGGTCGCGCACGTAAAGTTGCACAACTTCATCCGCCTCGACCCGGCCTGCGTTGCGAACGACAGCCTGGACCGTAACCTCTTCACCCATTTCAATTTCAGAAGCACTGACTTCAATGTCCGAATAAGCAAATTCCGTGTAGGACAGGCCGTAACCGAACTCGTAAAGCGGCGTATAGCCGGCGTCCAGGTGGAAGGATGCAAATCCCCACGACGATTGCGGCATGCGCACGGGAAGATCATCCATATGAATGTATTTATCCGGCGTGGCGGGCCGCCCGGTGTTCTTGTGGGCGTAGTAAATGGGCGCCTGGCCAACCATCTTCGGGAAGGTCGCCGGCAGCTTGCCGGAAGGTGACTCGACCCCGAACAGGACGTCTGCAATGGCCGGACCGCCCATGGTCCCGGGGTGCCAGGCGAACAGAATCGCATCGACATCATCGATGATATTGCCCAGCGTCAGCGGCCGGCCGGCCATGATGACCGCGATGACCGGCTTTCCTGCCTGGCGGAGCGCGGCCAGGAGTTCGTCCTGGTTGCCCGGCAGACCGATGTCGGCGCGCGAATGGGTTTCACCGGACAGAATGGACTCTTCGCCGAGAAACACGACGACCGCATCCGCTGTGCGGGCCGCTTCGACCGCCTCTTCGAAGCCGGCGGTGGACCTGCTGCGCGAGGTTTCCATTGCGCGAACGTATTTGACCGAAACACGGTCGCCGAGGTGGCGGCGAATGGCATTCAACGGTGTCTGGCTGAGGGCCGGGTCACCATCGAAAATCCAGGTTCCCAATTGCTCATAGGGATCGTCCGCCAGGGGACCGATCACCGCGATTGAATCGAGCTTCTCCTTCGCCAGGGGGAGTGCCCGGTTCCGGTTTTCCAGCAACACGATGCTTTGCCGCGCAATCTGCTGCGCCAGTTCCAGGTGGTCCGCGTTGGCGATGGCCGGGTAGTCTTCCGGGTCGGTGTAGGGATCGTCGAACAGGCCCAGCCTGAACTTGATCCGCAATATATCCGTCACCATCGAGTCCAGTTCCGCCATGCTCACGCGGCCCTCTTCGAGCAATTCGGGAAGATGATCAATATAGGTCGACGTGGCCATCTCCATGTTCAATCCGGCGCTTGCCGCCTCGTAAGCGGCTTCCTTGTCATTGGCGGTAAAGCCGTGCACGCTCAGCTGCTCGATGGAGGCCCAGTCGCTGACGACGAAGCCGTCGAAATTCCACTCCTCGCGTAATACCTGTTTCAACAGGAAGCGGTTACCGCTTGCCGGTACGCCGTCCAGGTCGCTGAAGGACGTCATGAGGGTCGCGACCCCGGCATCGATCGCCGCCCTGAACGGCGGCAGATACACGTTCCGCAATTCATTTTCGGGAATGTTCGTCGTGTTGTAATCGCGGCCGCTCTCGCTGGCGCCGTAACCGGCAAAGTGCTTGGCGCAGGCCGCAATGTTCCCGGCCTGTGAAAAATCATCGCCCTGGAAGCCTTTCACCATGGCGGCGCCGAGCACGCCCGTGAGATAAGGGTCTTCTCCGAAACTCTCGGCGATCCTTCCCCAGCGCGGGTCGCGCGAAATGTCGATCATGGGCGCAAAAGTCCAGTTGACGCCCGTCGACGCCGCTTCCAGGGCCGACATCCGGGCGCCCTGCCTGACCAGATCGGGATTCCAGCTTGCCGCCTGGCCAAGCGGGATGGGCAGGACCGTCCTGAAGCCGTGGATCACGTCGCGGCCCATCATCAGCGGGATGCCCAGGCGGCTCTCCTCCACGGCGATGCGCTGCATTTCATTGACGACGTCGACATTGACCTGATTGAGAATGGAACCGATGTGGCCGGACTTGAGGTCTGCGCGAAGTTCGCCGGGAATCTTGTCTCCGTCTGCATTCACCTGGCTCATCTGACCGACTTTCTCGGCGACGGTCATGCGGGAAACCAATTCCTCAATGTATTCCACTTCATTCATACCGAAAACCTCTTCGGCTGCAGAGAGGTTCACACTCAGCAGTAAATATGACAACAAGGCCAGGAAGAGCGCGCCCGACCGGGTTGCTCTCCTGATTGTTCTATCGCGCCGCACGTTGGATGGCGCCCGTTTTACTACTGATGGAATTACGCATGACCAGCGAAGGATCGAACATCTTCCGGATCTCGATTTGCTGCTGGCCGTAGACGGTCTTGAGCACGCAACGGGCGGCCATTTCTCCCATCTCCCTGATCGGCAAATTGACCGTTGAAAGTTGCGGGCGGAAGTAGCGGGTAAAAAACATGTTGTCGAAACCCATGATGGAAAGTTCATCGGGAATGTTGATTCCTTTTTCCCGGGCAACGCCGATAGCGCCTGCCGCCATTTCATCGTTTGCACAAATGAGCGCGGAGAACGGGTGACCGGTCTCCAGCAAACGCGTCAGCCCGCGAATACCGCCGTCTTCCTGGAAATTACCCTCCACCATCAGCCGGGCGTCAAAGTCAATTCCGTGTTCGGCCAGGGCCCGCTTATGGCCTGCAAGACGCTGGTTCGCATCATCCTTCCATAGGGGACCCGTAATATACGCGAGCCGGGTATGGCCCAGCACGAGAACGGACTTGGCGGCGATATAACCACCCATCTCATTGTCGACATTGATGCAGTTTTCCGCCAACTCGGTAATATTGCGGGCCAGCAGCACGATCGGAACGGGCCCGGCATTCAGTTCGACCAGGTATTCATCGCTGACGTGGTCAACATACAGAATGAGTGCATCAGGTTCGCGGGAAAGGAGAAACTCGATACCGGCTCTTTCGCTCGACTCGTCATTGTGCCCGGCTGTGGTGATGACGTGCTTTCCAGCGGCGCGAAGTTCTCCCTCCAGTCCGCTCAGCATGGCCCCGAAGAACGGGCCGAAAAACATCGGGACCAGGACTCCCACGCTGTTGGAACGCCTGGACGCAAGGGATCGTGCAATGGCGTTTGGGCGGTAGCCCAGCTCTTTCATCGCGGCTTCGACTTTCTTGCGGGTCTTGGGGCTGACCTTGCTACTGTCGTTCATCACCCGCGAGACGGTCGCAAGGGACACGCCTGCAAGTTTTGAGACTTCGTAAATCGTCGCCATGTGATTGTTATTAAATGATGTAAGCGGTTACATTCTATACATGCATGGCAAATAGATCAAAGTGTTTTCACCTTTTTTTGGAACGGCCTAAACAGGGGGCGCTTTGCAGTACTGCTCGACATAGGCCTGGTGTTCGGGCAGCTTGGCCACCTGATTACTCACCCGGGACTTGATATTGCCCATGAAGTTCGTGAGTTCCTGATCGTTCATCACGTTGGCCACCTGGTGATACTGCTCGGGCATGATCCCCTGCCCCATCATGACCTGGATCCAGGAATTTTCCTTGAATAGGTCCTCATGAGCGCGTATGACGCAACCCGTCTCCCGGAAAAGCCGGATGCGATGCGCCAGGGAGTCCGGAACGTCCATCGTGCGGCAGTAATTCCAAAACGGCGTGTCATCACGGTTGGTGGCCTTGTAATGCAAGATGATGAAATCGCGGATATATTCGATTTCCGTCAGGCTCTGTTGGTTGTATTCATCGATGTCCGTTTGCCTGATTCCCTGGTGCGGAAACAATTGCATCAGGCGGATGATGCCTTGCTGGATCAGGTGGATGCTGGTTGACTCCAGCGGCTCGACAAAACCACTGGCCAGCCCCAGGGCCACCACGTTCCTGTTCCAGTTCTTCTTGCGCCGGCCGGTGGTGAATTTGAGCACCCGCGGTCTTCCCCTGAACTCACCGACGATATTCTTCATTAGGTAGAGAGTGGCCTCGTCATCGCTCATGTACTTGCTGCAATAAACCAAACCGTTGCCGACTCGATGCTGCAGTGGAATGCGCCACTGCCAACCTGCATGGTGCGCGATGGCGCGGGTATAGGGAATGGCTTCGATGACCGAATCGGTCTGCAGCGCCACGGCCCGGTCGCATGGCAGCCAATGCGTCCAGTCCTCGTAACCTGTCTGCAGGGTCTGTTCGATCAGCAGGCCGCGAAAGCCGGTGCAGTCGATGAACAGATCGCCCTCGACGACCTGGCCGGATTCCATATCGAGGCTCTCGACGAAACCGGATTCCGGATGCGTTTTGACCTCCTTGATTTTTCCCTCCACCCGTTCGACCCCCAGTCGCATGCTGAATTTGCGTAGAAACCCGGCAAACAGCGTCGCATCGGTATGAAAGGCATAATTGAGGCCTTGCTTGGGCAGATGGGCGAACTTACCCTTTCTCGCCGCCGCCGATTCCAGGCAATAGTCGCCGTATTCCACCTCGGAACCGCGCGCACGGTCCTTCAGCCAGAAATGCTGGAAGCCGGCGCTCCAGTGGTCCGTGCCCGTAGTGCCGAAAGGATGCATGTACTTGTCGCTGCCGTCCTTCCAGTTCTCGAACGAAATACCCAGTTTGAAGGTGGCCTGGGTCGCTTTCATGAAGTCCTGCTCCTTCATATCGAGCATTCGCAGGTAGTTCACGAGCGGCGGAATCGTGGCTTCGCCGACGCCCACCGTCCCGATCTCGTCCGATTCGACCAGCGTGATGTCGATCACCTTGCCGAACGTCTTCACCAGCAGCGCAGCCGCCATCCAGCCGGCGGTTCCGCCGCCGGCAATGACTACATTCTTGATCGTGTTTTCCAATTGGATTCCTCTTGATTTATTTACTTCATGGTCTATCGATTGAGTTTTCTGAGCAATTGCGCCCTCAGCCTGCGGGCCAGCATGTCATCCATTGGCGCCAGCACGCCGCGGCGCTCTTCGGGTATGTGGCTGACCGAGCCCTCCTCGAAGTCGAACACGTAAAAATCGAAGATGGCCCGCCAAGCCTCGCGTTCCTTTTTGGGCAGGTCCCGCATGGCGAGCAGGGCGTACTCCAGCACGTTCGCCGGTGTGTCCATCCAGGCCGGCACCGGGCGCCACCAGTAATTGACCAGCACGTTCAGGTCGTCCTGCCCTTCAGCGTGGTGCCACCACATGCTCGGGATGTAAACGGCGTCACCGGGCTCCAGCTCCGCCAGCTGCGCCTGTTCAAGCGCCTTTCGGAATCGCGGGAAACGCTCGAAATCGGGTTCCTCGAAATCGACCATGCTGATGGTCTGGCCGGCGGGTGTGAAGTCGATCGGGCCGGGATAGAGATTGGCGATCTCCCCGGGTGGAAACAGGGTGAAGCGGCGCCGGCCCGCTGCGCAGCAGGCGATGTTGTCAGGCAGGTCGTAGTGGGCCGCGATGCGCGACCGGTTGCCCATCCAGATGAAGATGAGCGGGTCGACGCCCTCCAGCTCGATATCGTTCTCCGACCTGAAGTCCGGCAGCACGGCGTCGACGGGGGTGGAACCCATGTAGACGCCGGCCGGATTTTCCTCGTGCGATTGCCCGCGAATATCGTCCAGGAGTTTGTCCAGCCGGGCGGGGACCGCCTGGAAATTGAGGCCGGTCAGGTCTTCATTGTAGAAAAGCCGTCCCCGGTGACCGGGCTGTCCGTAGACGGCGTTGACGGTTGCATCCTGGTAGAAACGGCGGAGATAGGCTTCCACCGCGGACGGGGATTCCTCGGCGGCCCGGACCATGGGCCAGTGCCTGGCCAAGCCCCGCAGCAGCAGCGGTTCGCTGGACCCGCGAACCGATTCAGGTAACTGGCCGGCGCAATCGACCGCCACCTCCCTGACGTTTTTGTCAATCCTCAGCATGCCCGACTTCGGCTCTTCGCAACTCGTTTTTCTTCTCCAGCAGCGCCGTGAGGTTACTCATCGATGCGATGACCATGTAGATGGCTTCCAGGTAGCCCCGTTGGTTCAGAATGGCGAGCTGCTCGCCTTCCAACTCGGCGAGCGCATCCTCGTTGATCGTATAAAATCCTGCCAGCCGGTGTTCCGATCCGTCTGAGAGTTGCGCATCCAGCACGAAGGTTTCCAGCAGGTCCATTTCCTCCAGCGTTTTGAAAAAGGGCCTGGTGGTGCTCATGCCCACGTACAGCACGTTGAGAATCGAATTGATGTTTTCCAGGTAGTCGCTGTTGCCGCCATGCTCCAGGAAAACCGGTTCGCCCAGTTCCGGGTGGATGCGGGGGCTGTCCATATCGACGGTCACCACGGGCTCACGCTTCTTCTCGCCGCCATGGTCCTGTTCCTGGAACCCGATCAGGAAAGGCTGGCGCATGATGTTCAGCGGAATGTAGCTGGCGTGCCAGCCGTTTTCATCCAGGAACAGGTTTTCGCCTTCTTCGACCCCGAACATGGCGACTGCCTGGAATTCGCCGTCGTCCGGGTTCTTGATGAAAAACACGGGGTAATGACGCTGGAGGTTCTTGAATTCATTGGGAAAGGTCACGGCATACCAGACGTTGTCGCCCAGTTCGGCCGAGCGATCGATGATGACCCTGAGATCCTTGTGTTGAATGTTGTTCAGTAATTGGAAATTCGCCATTGCTGTTCCTGGTGGTTGACCGGGGCCAGTGTCGCCCCGGTTCAGATTCGCTTCATGCCGCGCACTGCAACATGTTCGATCAATTCGCGGTTGGAGGGAAGGCCCCTGAGGTATTTGGCCGCCAATTGCCCGCTGGCCTGGAAACAGCCCGTCGCGGCCGCGCGGTCGTCCAGCCGCCGCTCGTGGTTCCCGGGCTCGGGACGAAAACCCATGCCGTACAGCACGTACAGGTAGCTGGCCGCGGGGAAAATTTCCTCGATTTCGTGGAAATCCCGGCGACCGGGTGAGCGGTACCGCCACAGCTCCAGCAGCTCCTGCAGACGCGTGGAAATCGTTTCGGGCCGCCGATTGTCTATCCAGAATTCGGAGTCTTCACGCCGGCTCAGCACATAGTGCAGCTTGAGGAAATCGACGATCCGGCTCCAGCGGTAGCCAAAGCGCCTGTTGAAGCGCCGGGCGACGACATCCATCAATTCCCGGGTGGCGGGCATTTCATCGGCGATCATCCGGGCGGACATCTCGATCAGGGCCAGGGCGGAGGCCTCCAGCGGCTCGATGAAACCGGCTGAAATCCCCACCGCCACGCAATTGCGGTGCCAGAATTTTTCACGGTAACCCGGCCTGATGTCAATTTTCCTCGGATCACCCGCCATCTCCGCGGCGGATCCGGACGTCCGACGGACGTATTCGCGCAGCACCTGCTCCGCCGCCTCGTCACTGGAATGCGCGCTCGAATAAACATGCCCGACGCCGCGCCGGGTGGGCAGGCCGATGTCCCAGATCCAGCCCGCTTGCTGGGCGGTGGAAATGGTGTGCGAGGCGATCGCGCTGTCCGCCTCGGCGTAAGGCACCTGCACGGCAAGCGCCGTGTCGCAAAACAACTGGTCCCGGGTACTGGTGTATGGAACGCCGTAATGCTGCCCCAGTAAGAGAGACGAAAAGCCGGTGCAGTCGATGAACAGGTCACCGGCAACCAGGCCCTGCTCCGCGGTCTGCAGGCCTGCGATGTCCCCGTTGTCCTGCGTCTCCACGCCCTGCACATGCGCCAGCACATGCCGCACGCCGAGTTCCTCGACGCAGAATTTCTGCATGAACTGGCCGAACTTGCCGGCGTCGAGGTGATAGGCGTAGTTGGCCACGGCCGCGAACTCGGGCGTAACGACCTGCTTGGGCGCCCGCCCGTGCTCGCACAGGCTGGGCTGGAAACTGGCCGCGTCGGCGAAGCGGAAATCGCCGTTCAGCCCGGCCCAGGCCGGCACCAGGTCGACCTCGCCATACCCCTGGGGGGCCGAGAAGGGATGGTAGTAGAAATCATCGGCCGCACCCGTCACCCAGCCCTGGAATTTCGAGGCCTGTTTGAATGACGCATCGCACCCGGTGATGAACGCGGCCTCCGAGACACCCATGGTGCGCAGAGTGTCGCGCATGGACGGCCAGGTGCCCTCGCCCACCCCGATGGTCCTCACGTCGGGCGACTCCACCACGGTGATGCTCATGCCGGAGTTCGACTTCAGCCGGTGTTCGGAAGCCAGGACGCCCGCCGTTAGCCAACCGGCCGACCCTCCGCCGAGGATAACAATATGATTGATGCTTCCCGGCATGCTCAGTCCCGCTTTTCCGGAGAAAAAAAGTCCACGAAGATATTGGCCGTAAGCCTGCCGGTCCTCGGATCCGGATTGATGTCCACGGACGGGTTCACCAGGCCGGAATGCAGCAGGCAGCCCGGATAGACCACCAGCCGGTTGGGCCGGTACTCGATCCGGTGATACAACTCGTATTCGTCGTTGCTTCCTTTCACGTAAGCCTGTTCCGGCGGTCCGTGGGCCGCCGCATGTTCCTTGCTGGATTGTACGTATGTTTCGACATCTTCCTCCATGACCCGCTCCAGCCCCGTCGCCCGGTGCCGAAACAGACCCGTACCGCAAAACGGACCCGGGTTGAGATAGTACAGGATAGCCAGGTAGTAACGCCGGTTGGTGTCGAAGTGCGGACGGCACTGTCCCGGCGCCAGTTCCCGCTCTGGAGTCGTGATCAGTGAATAGGCCGCGCGTACTGCCTTCAATCCGAGTTCAGGCGGCACATTGTAAGCCGCGAACAGGAGCTTGTAGACATTCTTCAACACCTCCCGTACAAAATTCTTGGGCATGTTGGCTCGAAGCCCGGGATACATGGACGTGGTATCGGGCCCGTAATCGACTGGCCCGCAAGCGTAATCAATGACCTCTCCCGGATCGACGCCGAAATCATCGATGACGATCACCGGGGTCCCCGACCGCCCCACGGCATCCACATTCAGGGAGGCATTGGGGTTGACTGCGAAAGTGACTTCCTGCATGACGAAAAGTTTAACCCGGAACTGAAAAAGCCGCTGTTGCCAGCGGCTTTTCCATTTCTAGCTCATGAAGCCAGAACTAGTACGTCCAGCGTATACCAATCCCGTAGCGCGGACCCTGCTGCGTGATGAACTCGACCTGGTTTTCGTTACGGCTGAACGAGTTCGAATACTCGTCGGTCAGGTTGAATCCCTCGGCGAACAGGGTAATGCCGTTCTCGAAGGTATAGCTGACGATGGCGTCAAGCTGGGTGTAACTGTCCGTATACACCGGGTTGGCGATACCGTTCCCGTCCTGTGTGCCTGACAGGAATTCGTCACGCCAGTTCCAGGCCGCGCGGGCGATCCAGCCGTTCTTGTCATAGAACGCCACGATGTTGGCGGTGTCACTGAGACCCAGGATGGCGAACTGGTTATTGGTTGAAGTGTCGTCGTAGCCGATGTTCGAATCGACAATGGTGTAGTTGGCGGTCACGCCGAAGCCGCTGTCGCCGAACAGGTGCTGGAAAGCGAATTCCCAGCCGTCGATCTTTGCGGTTTCCTGGTTGGCCGGCGTCTGGATCAGGAAGATCGCTGCCGGATCCTGGCCCGGAACACCCTGGATGGTCTGCGCCTCGACATCGACGAACTCCGAGTCGCCATAAGTATCGAAGATACACTGGCGAATCGCGTTCTGGTCATCGACGCTGCCCGTGGCGGCGTTACACTCGTCATACCACTGGCCGTTACCCGGGTGCGGGAGACCGTACGGCGTGCCTTCGATTGTGGACACGGCCACGTAGTTCTTCACTTTCTTGTGGAAGTAACCCACCGACACGTAGCTGCCCTCGGCGTAGTACCACTCGGCGGAGAAGTCCCAGTTGGTCGACTCCAGCGGATCCAGGCCGGGGACGCCTGTGGTGGCGTTGCCGTTGTTCTTCCGAACCAGCGGATTCAGCGTGGTGCCGCCCTGGATGTCGTCCCAGGCCTGGCGACCGATGGTCTTGCTGTAGCTGGCGCGCAGGATGATATCGTCCCTGGGCGCGATATTGAAATCCAGGTTCGGCAGCCAGTTGTTGTAATCACCCTTTTCGTCGGAAAAGTCCGGATCGCCAAAATCGATGAAATACTCGTTCGCCGCCACCCAATCGATGTAATTCGGAATCGGCACCAGCGCTGATGACTTGACCTTGGTCTTCTCGTAGCGCATGCCGGCCCGCAGGTTGGAATTCATGTTGCCGATATCGAAGTTCCAGCGCCATTGCAGGTAGGCGGCCGTGGTCTTTTCTCTCGTTCTCAGGTCGGTATTGAAATCGTCGAGTGCGGCTGACATCTGGCCGGTGACCTGCTCACGAATACGGGCCAATTGATCAAAATCAAAGATGTACATCTGGTTGAACAGGTTCGGATTGTCGCTGCCCGGCAAATTGTCGAACAGGGACCGGACATCGCGAATTTCGAAGACATCGTCCGGGACGTCTTCAACCGTACCGATGCCGTTCCATTCGGGATACTGGTTGTCCACGAACGCCGTGCGGTTCTTGGTCTTGATGAAATTGACGCCGAAGTCCAGGGTCTGGGTGTCATTGATGTCGAAGTAACCGCTCAGGTCCAACTGGTCGATTTTCATCTCAGAAAGCGAGTTGCGGAAAGCGGCCCCGCTGAACAGGTGCCTCGAGGGGTCCAGCCCGCCGCCTTCGAGATCGGCGCTCAGGACCGGGAATTTCTCATTGTAATCGGCCCCGACTTCAAGTGCGTAAAAACCGGGGACGGCAATGGTCGCGCCGACGCCGTACGGTGAGTCGACTTTCGACTTCGACTCGGAGTGGTGGTAATCCAGGGCGAAACCGAGGCCGTCCCGGGCAATCCATTCCGCGTTGAAACCGACCGAATCGAGCGTTGTTTTCCAGGCCGCTGACGAAGCGCCGGTGCCGAAGTCCCGGCCGACGCCGTTTTCGATCCAGGTCAGCGGGGAGGCGGCGGGGCCGTCGGTGAACGATCCGCTCAGGCAACCGCCGCACTGAATGAACCAGAACGACAAGTCGTTTCCTGTCTGCTCGACCTTGAGGTCCGACATGGTGTAATCGAACGTGAAGGTCAGGGCATCCGTCGGAGCCCACTGCAGCACCACCTGTCCGTTGAAGCGTTCACGTTCTGCGTCGACCTGGTTGTAGAGCAGGTTTTGCGGCAGGGAATACAGTTCCCCTTCGGCCGGAAGATTCTCGAAGTTCTCCGCGGCGGGCGTGCCCGGGGCCGGCAGGCTCTGCCAGTCCGCCAGGCGGTTATTGGGAATCCAGCCGGAGGATGTCGAGGCCTGGTTGTAACCGAACTTGCGCTTCTGGTAGATGGCAGACAGGGTAATACCGAAAGTCCCGTCGGCGAACACATTGCTGTAAATGCCGGAAAGCTCCGGAGTCCAGTCATTGCTGCCCTGCTGGGACGTATCGATCACTCCTTTCGCCCCGAAACTCATTTGCTGATCGCCGAGTTCCAGCGGGCGCGCGGTCGCAATATTGATCGTCGCGCCGATACCGCCGGTCGGGATGCTCGACATGCTGGTCTTGTAGACCTCGACGGCTCTGACCGACTCGGAAGCAATATTGGAGAAATCGAAAGAGCGTCCGCTGGTGATGTTGGTGCCGAAAAGGGTCGATGTCGGCATCTGGCGGCCGTTCAGCAGAACCAGGTTGAAGTCCGGTCCGATGCCGCGCACGGTCACTTTCTGGCCTTCGCCCTGGGCGCCCAGGCTTCCGCTCGAGCGGTCAATGGACACACCGGTGATGCGCTGCATGGCTTCGGCCAGGTTGGTGTCCGGGAATTTGCCGATGTCCTCGGCGATGATGGCATCCACGACACCTTCGGAGTCGCGTTTGACGTTCATGGATTCCGTCAGGCTTCGGCGTACGCCGGTGATGACAACTTCCTCCATGAGGCCGGCTTCGTCGGCATCCTGTGCCACTGCGACGACAGGCGTCATGGTCGTTGCGCCCACAGCGAGCGCTACCCCGCTGGAAAGCGGATTCATACGAAACGTGCGATTCTCCACTGTATTGTGCTCTCTCTTGTTCTCGGTGAAATTAAAATTCATAAGCCAGTATATAAGCTTCTGATTTTTTTGATTTTTTGCCCAGTAACGCTAAAAATGTAAGCGGTTACATTCGTAAAACTATCCCAAGTGCATGGTTTGAGTCAACAATTTTTTCACATTTGATTCATATATCGTTTTTCTAATCTATGTTTCCAATCTGGTGCGTTTCCCGAGTCTTGCTTCCGCGCGATTGCAATCCGGCTTTGCGATTACAATGCCCCAATGCAATTGATAATGACCAAAACCACGGCTCAAAAAAGCAAGATGAACATCGTGGTCCTATCGATCATCACGCTCATGCTGTGCCCCGGCGCCGCGTGGCCTGCAAGTGAACAGGACCCTGCGCTTGCAGTCTTCGAGGACAAAAGCGCCGCCGTCCGGCTGAGCAAAACGGAGTATCAGGAAAAGGTACTCGCCTCCTGGCTGGGACAGATCATCGGCAATATCTATGGCCTGAGCTACGAGTTCCAGTTCATCGACAAGCCCGGGCCAGACGAATTTCCGTACGGCTTCGGCGTTTCACTGGAACGTGTCCGGGACGTCAATGGCGCATTTTCCGATGACGACACCGACATCGAGTACATGTATCTGATGCAAATGGAACGGTACGGTATCGAGCCGACTTACCGGCAACTGGCTGACGCCTGGAAATACCATGTACGGGACAAGGTGTGGGTCGCCAACCGCTCCGCGCTGACCCTGATGCATGCAGGCTACAGCCCGCCCGTCACCGGTAACCGGGATTACAACCCGAACTGGTTCCAGATCGATCCGCAGCTCGTCAACGAAATCTGGGCGGTGACCGCACCCGGCATGCCAGATTACGCCACCGGGAAATCCGCCTGGGCCGCCCGGATCACCAACGACGATTTCGGAATCGAGCCCACCGTTCATTATGCCGCCATGTATTCGGCCGCCTTTTTCGAAGGGGACATCGGCCTGCTGATCGACATCGGCACGGCCGCCCTGCCCGAGGGAAGCCGCTTTGCGCGGACGGTTGAACACATGAAACAGCTTCATGCGCAATTCCCCGAAGACTGGCAGAAGGCCCGCAAGTCCATGGCCGACGCCTATTACGGTGAATTCGACTACAACCGGGGCGCCTGGGCCGCCGTCGACGCCAACCTGAACGGCGCGGCCGGAATCCTGGCCCTGCTCTACGGCGAAGGCAATTTCCAGCGCACGCTGGACCATGCCTGCGCCATGGGCTTCGACGCCGACAACCAGGCCGCGACGATGAGCGGCTTGCTGGGCATCGTGCTTGGTCTGGATGGCATACCCGAAGAATTGCTGTTTCCGCTGGGCCGGGACGAGTGGGAGCACCCCTTCAATGACGTTTATAAAAACGTGAGCCGTCACGACCTGCCCGACGCATCAATCCGTGACCTGGCTTCCCGCACCGCCCGAATGGGCGAAAGAATCATCCTGGCCAACGGCGGCCGCCTGGTCCGGATCGACGGCGTGGATTACTACGAAATTGACGCCGCGGCGAAGTTCAAGCCGCCGTTCGAACTGGTCAGCGCGCCGGCCCTGCTCACAGAAACGGGCAAGCCCTTCGAATTCCGGTTCTTTTATGGAGTTGATGCTGAAACGACCGATTACCAGCTGACGGCCGGCGCCCTTCCGCCCGGGCTGGTGCTGGAGGGGAGCCGGATCACGGGCAGGCCTGTCGAAACCGGAGAGTACCGCTTCGAAGTGGAGGTCTCATCGGGTACGGGAACACGGCGGGGCGAATTCACGATACGGGTTCATGGCGAAAACCTAGCCCGAACAGCCAGCAGCATCCTGTCCAACGGTATCGACGGCATCAGCGCCGTGCGCGACGGCCGGTTCATCGAGAACCCGGACATCGAAGTGATCCGCGACGGCGAAGGGCGCGGCCGGACCTGGTACAACCGGGCGCCGGATGCGCATCCGAGGATCAATTACTACGGCTACGCCTGGGAAGAGCCGCAAACCATTTCCACCCTCGTCTACAACCCGGGAATGCCCGAGGAATGGGGCGGCTGGTTTACCACCCTGGAAGTGCAGTACATGGACGAGGCGGGAGCCTGGCTGAAGGCGGAGCTCCTGTCCATCGAGCCGCACATGGATTTCGAAAACAGCCAGTGGTTGAAAGGCGCGTATATCGACCACTCCCTGTCGATCAGGCCGGTGACCACCCGGGCAATCCGAATCATCGGCGAAGCCGGGGGCATCGTGCAGGACGAAAGAAGCGGAGGGGAAAAGCGGTACTACACGGCAATCAGTGAACTCTCTGTCTATACTGATTGACGAGGCTTTCTCATAAAAGGAATAAACAGTGACGGCCACCAGGCGCAGCCGGATCGCAATCATAATCGTGTTTTCGGTGTGCTGGCTGTCCGCTGCGAGCGCTTCCCCGCTCTTCGAAAGCGACCAGGTTCTCGACATCGAGCTGTCCGGCCCGCTGGATTCGCTGATCGACAACAAGAAGCAGACGGACGAACTGGATTTCACCCTACGCAGCGAAGGTTTCGAAATTCCGGTCGAGGTGCGCCTGCGAGGGAAAAGCCGGATCCGCGTTTGCGATTTCCCGCCCATCCGGCTCGATTTCGATGAAAACGTCGATCCGCAATCCGCTTTCGCCGGGCAGAACAAGCTCAGGCTCGTCACGCACTGCCGGCACACGGACAAGAGCGAAAATAACGTCCTGGACGAGTACCTGGCCTACCGGGTTTTCAGCCTGCTGTCCGACGTTGCCTACCGTGTGAGACTGCTACGGATCAACTATAAGGACGTCAGCCGGTCCGGCAGCAAGAATGAGGGAACGCGCTACGCATTCGCCATCGAGCACGCGGATGAACTATCCACCCGGATTGGCGGCGCAGCCGTCAGCGTCCGGGGCGTCGCACTGCGCCGTCTGAATCACGAGCAGGAAGCCCTGGTCTACGTGTACCAATACATGGTCGGCAACACGGACTGGTCGCTGGTCCTCGCTGATGGCGACGACGATTGCTGCCACAATGTGGACCTGTTCGAAGCGGGCGGGGAAATCTACATGGTTCCCTATGATTTCGACCTGACCGGACTGGTGGACGCCGCCTACGCCAAGCCCGATCCGACCATGCGGCTCAGGAGCGTGCGCAGCAGAAAATACCGCGGCTATTGCAGCGACATGACG
>CAJIBJ010000027.1_pt1 | contig 30766 bp, 28 predicted proteins | sample 9199331 | NCBI WGS metagenome assembly CAJIBJ01 (sample SAMEA7708300, study PRJEB35096) | sediment metagenome | biome: marine neritic benthic zone biome [ENVO:01000025]; feature: sediment [ENVO:00002007]; material: shallow marine sediment [ENVO:03000034] sea grass bed [ENVO_01000059] ... | reverse complement strand
TGGAAACCGCGGGCCCCACCGTGATCCAGCGCCACGGCCGGCAGCGCTCGGCCACCATCGAGGCCACGCCCGCCGGCATCCCGCTGGGTGCGGCGGTGGAGCGGACCGAAGCGCTGCTCGCCGAGACCCTGCCCGCCGGCTTCAGCTACGCCTGGAAGGGAGAGGCCAAGGACCTCAAGGAGAGCTCGCGCGACATCTACGGTTTCATGCTGCTCGCGGTGCTGGTGGTCTACATGGTGCTGGCCGCGCAGTTCGAAAGCTTCGTCAACCCCCTGATCATCCTGGTCACGGTGCCCCTGGCGATGACCGGGGCGCTCGCGGGGCTGCATTTCTATGGATCGTCAGTCAATGTGTTCAGCCAGATCGGGGCCATCCTGCTGATCGGCCTGTCGGCCAAGAACGGCGTGCTGATCGTCGAGTTCGCAAATCAGTTGCGGGACCGCGGGCTCGACATCAAGGAGGCCGTACTGGAAGCTGCGACCGTGCGCTTCCGGCCCATCCTGATGACCAGCACCGCGACAACCTTCGGGGCGCTGCCGCTGTTGCTCGGCAGCGGGGCGGGCTGGGAATCGCGCCAGCCCATCGGGATCGTCATCGTTTTTGGCGTCGCGATATCCGCGCTGCTGACCCTGTTCATCGTGCCGGCGCTGTACGCCATGTTCGCGAAGAAGACCTCTTCGCCGCAGCGGGTATCGCGCCTGATCGAACAGATGCAGCACGCGGCGCTGGGAGATGCCGCCCCACAGCGCGGCGAGGCCGCGTCGCGGACTTCTTTGAAGTGAGACGCATTGGTATGATGAAACGGGGCGCAGGCCCCGGTAGCTGAGCCCGGGAGGCAAATTGGCTTACCACAGATTCTACAAGTACACATCGATCGGGCGGCCCCTGGACCCCTCGTATCCCACGAACAAGGCGGTGCTGCTGCTGCTGCCGCTGGGCGCGCTTATCGGTGCCATCAGCACCTGGATGGACGGCCAGGGGGGCGGAGAGATGTTGCGGCAGGCCCTCTATTTCCTGCTCATCTTATTCGGTTCCTGGGCGTTGGCCCGGGAACTGGATCCCGACGACCACACCGCGGCATTCATCAGCATGGCCGTGGCCCTGCTGGTGGCGCTGGCCGCGGACTCGCCGGGCATCCTGATCGTCTTCACCACGCTGGGCCTGGTGCGTTTGGTCAACCGCAGCACCGGCATGGCGGCCCGGAAGTCCGATTCCGTGATCGTTATGTTGCTTTCGATCCTCGTGATCTATTCCGCCGAGAGCCCCTTTTTCGGCGTCGTGGCCGCGCTGGCGTTCATCCTGGACGGCACCCTGCGCGAACCGTTACGCCACCAATGGATTTTCGGACTGGTCTGTTTCGGCGCCACCGTGGTTTACATGGTCGATCACGATGTCGGCCTGTCCCACCTGGCGGCTCCGGATTCACTGTTCGAATGGCTGGCCCTGCTGTTCCTGCTGATTTTCGCGCTGAACAGCTATCTGCTCAACAAAGTCTATTCGAAGGGCGACTTCAGCGGGCAGACGCTCGACCTGGCCCGCGTGCGGGGCGGCATGGCGGTTGGCCTGTTCGCGGCATTGCAGGGTATCATGCGCCCCGAAGGCGTTGCGATCATCGTGGCGACCATCGCCGGTATCTGCATCGGCATGGCATTCAGGAAGGGATTCAAGGCGCCGGCATCCGGCTAACATTTCGAGGAGAAAAATAATGGGCAGAATCATTGTGATCGTCATTGGCGTCCTGGCGGCGCTCCCGGGATGGGCAGGCGACCTGCCGGTCGACGCGCGGGTCGAACGCGCCATGCTGGGAGATCACCGCTCGGAGCAGAACGCCGAGCGGAACCGTTACCGCCATCCCGTCGGAACCCTGACCTTCCTGGGTCTGGAAGATGGAATGACCGTGATGGAGATCTGGCCAGGAGCCGGATGGTATACGGAAGTCCTGGCGCCGGTGATGCGGCACCACGGACAGTTCATCGTGGCTGCCTACGACGTGGACGTGCCCGATCAGCCGGAGTATCGCTACACCCTGCAGAAGACCCTGCTGGAGAAATTTTCCTCGCGTCCGGACGTCTATGACCAGGTGGCTGTCGTACCCTTCTCTCCACCCGCTTCGGCTTCCCTGGGCGAGGCGGATTCGATCGACCTGATCCTCACGTTCCGCAATACCCATGGCTGGGTGGGTGAAGGCATCGCGGACGAAATCATTGCGGAATTCGCGCGGGTGCTGAAACCGGGCGGCATCCTCGGCGTCGTGCAGCATCGCGCCGCGCCGGGCAGCGACCCTTCGAAGACGGCGGAAATGGGCTACTTGTCCGAAGAAGCGGTGATCGCCGTCGCGCGGGGGGCGGGCCTGTACCTGGAAGCGCGGTCAGAGGTCAACGCCAATCCGGCTGACAGCCGGGACCACGAAGGCGGCGTCTGGAACCTGCCGCCCGGCCTCAGCCAGTGTCGCGACATCGAGAGCGAAGACGAAATCGCCTCCTGCCAGGCCAAATTCCGGGCCATCGGCGAAAGCGACCGCATGACCCTGCGTTTCCGCAAGCCACTGAGCTGAACGCGGATCGTCTTTCTGTAAGAGCGGATAAATCCGCTCCTACTGCTCTTTCAAAGGGGAATTCTCAAGGGATTCGCTGGCTTCCAGCCATTCCCATTCCAGGGCCTCGATGGCGGGCTTGTGAATCGCCTGCTCGCGCAGGATGTCGTTGAGTTCGGACTTGCGGCTTGCGTCGGTGTAAAGGCCCGTGTCAGCCAGCTTGCTTTCCAGTGCCCGTAATTCGCGGCGGCGGGATTCCAACTCGGATTCGATCCGTTTCAGGCGGTCTCTGAGCGGCTTTAGCTCCTGGCGCCGGCGGGCGTCCAGGCGTCGTTGATTTTTTCGATTGGCGGTCGCCGAGGGCGCTCTGCGCTCGTCCGTCTCCTGCCCCTCTGAACTCGTTTCCTGTTCCCTCAACCAGGCCGGGTAGTCATCCAGGCTGTGGTTGAAGCTCGTGACGGCGCCGTCGTGCACCATCAGCAGATCGTCGCAGACGCTCCGCAACAGGTGGCGGTCATGCGAGATGACCACCAGGGCGCCGCTGTAGTCGACCAGCGCCCGGCTCAGCGCCTGGCGCATCTCCAGGTCCAGGTGGTTGGTCGGTTCGTCCAGCAGCAGAAGGTTCGGTTGCTCGCGGATCATAAGGGCCAGCACCAGGCGGGCTTTTTCGCCACCCGAGAACGGCGCCACCGGCTCGAAGATCCGTTCGCCCGAGAAGCCGAAGCGCCCCAGGTAGGTGCGCAGTTCCGATTCGCGCTCTCCCGGGTGGCGCGCCCGGAGATGATCATAGGGACTCTGTTCTGCCTCCAGCAGATCGAGTTGGTGCTGGGCGAAGTAGCCGATCCTGGTGTCCTTGCTGACGATGCGCTCCCCGGACAACAGGGTGCTGCCGTCGCAAAGCGCCTTGACCAGGGTAGACTTGCCGGCTCCGTTGACGCCCAGCAAGCCGATGCGGTCCCCGGCCGAGATCAGGACATTGATATCACTCAACACCGGCTCGGAATAACCGGCAGCGGCATGTTCCAGCTGCACCAGGTGATGCGGCTGCTTTTCCGGCGCCATGAATCCGAAACGGAACGGTGAGTCGACATGCGCCGGGGCGATTTCGGTCATCCGTTCCAGCATTTTCAGTCGGCTCTGGGCTTGTTTCGCCTTGGATGCCTTGTAGCGAAAGCGGTCGACATACGACTGGATGTGCCGGATTTCTTTCTGCTGTTTGCGGTACATGGCTTGCTGCTGCGCCAGTTGCTCGGCGCGGCGTGTCTCGAACTCACTGTAATTGCCGGTATATATCCGAATCTGCTGTTGCTCGATGTTCGCAATGTGCGTGCAGACCGCGTCCAGGAAATCCCGGTCATGGGAAGCCACCATCAGGATGCCTTCGTAGCGCTTCAGCCAGCGCTCCAGCCACAGGATGGCCGGCAGGTCGAGATGGTTGGTCGGCTCGTCGAGCAGGAGGATTTCGGAGGGGCACATCAAGGCGCGAGCCAGATTCAGGCGCATGCGCCAGCCGCCTGAAAATTCATCCACCGGCTGCCGGTGGGCGGAGTCTGCGAAGCCCAGTCCGTGGAGCAGCCGTGCCGCGCGGCTCCCGGCGGTGAAACCGTCCAGTTGTTCGAGCTGCTCGTAGAGGTCGTGCAGACGGTCGGATTGCGCGTCTCGCTCCGCTTCCTCGATCCCGGCCTGAACCCGTCTCAATTCGCGGTCCCCGTCCATCACGAAGTCGATCGCGGAGCTTGAACCGGAAGGGCTTTGCTGCGCCACGTGTGAGATCCGGTCGGATGCGTTCATGGAAAGCGAACCCTGGTCCGCTTCCAGTTCGCCCAGCAGCATCGAGAACAGGGAAGACTTGCCGCTGCCGTTAGCGCCGACCAGCCCAAGCCGGTGGCCGGCATGAGCCTGGAAGGTCACGTTTTCGAATAGCAGCTTGCTCCCGCGGCGCAAGCTTAGCTGTTTGAGGCTCAGCACAGTAACAGTCGTCCGGGCGTTGGTCGGAAGCCCGCCATTATATCCGCCGCACGGGATCGCGCGCATTGTGGCACTGCTGAACCCATGGAAGACCCAGTTGCTTTTCACCGCCCCTGTGCGTCACTATACGGCTCCATGAGTTCTGAAGAACCCCTGCCTTTCGTTGCGCCCTGCCGCGATCTTGACCACGGCGCGCCCATGCGCTGGCTGAAATCCGGCTGGCAGGACTTCCGGGCCGCTCCGGGCCTGAGCCTGGCCTGGGGGCTTTTTTGCTGGGCTCTTTCCGTTGCTGTGGTGCTGCTGGCATGGAAAGCCGGCGGCTGGGTGCTTTTGTTCACCTTGCTTTCCGGGTTTATTTTCATCGGGCCTTTGCTGGCCTTCGGCATGTACTCGGTGAGCCGGCAACTGTGCATGGGGAACAAACCGACCCTGCTCCAGACGCTCCGAGCGGCGCGCAGGCCGTTCACCAATTCACTGGTGTTCGCGCTGGTGCTGCTTGTCATTTTCCTGCTATGGGCGCGCGCGGGGACCCTGGTGCACATTTTCTTTCCGAGTGAAGGCGAAGTTAAGCTTAGAAGCCTGATGATGTACCTGGGGGTGGGCTCGGCGGTCGGCTCCATATTTGCCGCCATCAGCTTTGCCTCGAGCGTGTTTTCCCTGCCTTTCATCGCGAACCGGGATGCAGACGTGATCACGGCCGTGGTTTCGAGCATCAACGCCGTGCTGCGCAACCGCTGGATCATGCTGCAGTGGGCCATCCTGGTCTCCGTTTTCACCGGATTGGGTTTCATTACGCTGCTGTTCGGCTTCATTCTCATCATTCCGCTGCTGGGCTACGCGACCTGGCACGGTTACCGTGATGCGCTGGTCGTAGACGACTGGCCCGTACTGCCCGGAGCAAAGTAGGACAGTGCAGGGCACGGACGCCATCAGGGGAACGGAGGAGCCGATTGGAAAGGCGCACAAGCCGTCACGCCTGCTGATGCTGCTCGAAAGCCGGGTGGTTTACGATGCCGCGGGCATGGTGCCTCTTTGGGGCGCCAAAAGTTTCTTTCCAAAGGGAGACGGGCACCCTGTCCTGGTCTTGCCCGGATTCCTCGCCAGTTCCAGGTCCACTCGGCCGCTGCGTCAATTCCTGGCCGACCTGGGATATCGAGCCCACCGTTGGAAACTCGGTCGGAACATGGGCTACGGCCATGCCCTCCATGACGGAATGCGCGACCGGACCCGGGAACTGGAGGTCCGTTACGGCAGGAAAGTCAGCCTGGTGGGCTGGAGTCTCGGCGGCGTATACGCGCGGGAACTGGCCCGTGAAATGCCGGATATCGTCCGCCAGGTCATCTCCATGGGCAGTCCGTTCCGTGGTTTGCCGAGTTCCACCAACCTGAACCGCGTCTTCGAGATTTTCAGCGAGGTCGGTTATGACGATATTCCGCGCGAGTTCCTGCGCGACATGCATGTCGCGCCGCCGGTGCCGACCACGGCGCTGTACACCCGGGGCGACGGGGTGGTGGCCTGGCAGAGCACGGTGGAATTGAGCGACCGGCCGGATGTGCAGAACATCCATGTGGGCGGCACGCACCTGGGCCTGGGATTCAACCCCAGAGCCGTTTTCGCAATCGCCGACCGCCTGGCTCAGCCGGAGGAAGCCTGGGAGCCGTTCAGGCCGTCGATATTGCTCAAGCCCCTGTTCCGCAATTGGTATCCCGACTGGATGGTTAACGGGCATTTCGACCCCTTGCGGGTCGGGCCGTGAAAAAACCGGCCAGGTAGCCTGGCCGGTCATTCGTCAACTGTCCTCGTGTGTTTAGTGTGACCCACTGGGGCCGGAGCCCCTAACACAGGAAATTGGGGGGGACTGTGCGTGGGTCACATCTTAATCATAGGACAGAATCCTGAGTCTGCAACCCGGCGCAGGCCGACGGGGAAAATCAATCCTCGATTCCCAGCCTCTTGTGCATGATCGGGCTGGTCGTCGTGTACTGCAGCCTGACCTTCTGCTCGGGGTGAATGTGCCGCTGGACCGCGAAGGCAGCGAGCGCGGCTTCGTGGAATCCGCTGAGGATAAGTTTCTTCTTGCCGGGGTAGGTATTGATGTCGCCCACCGCGAAAATGCCGGGTATATTGGTCTGGAATTTTTCGGTGTCGACCCGGACCTGGCGCTTGTCGAGGTCGAGCCCCCATTCGGCGATTGGGCCGAGATTGGGCGACAGGCCCCAGAACACGAATACGTCTTCCGCTTCGACATGATGCATCTCGCCATCGGGATCCGATATTTCCAGACCGCCGAATGCCCCGTCCTTTTCGAACACGGTACGCACGTGGCCCTGGAACTCAAGCAGTGATTCGCCGTCGACAAGCGACTTCATTTTCTTCACCGAAGCCGGCTGCGCCCGGTATTCTTCGCGCCGATGCACCAGGGTGATCCGTTTCGCCTTGCCATGCAATTCCAGCGTCCAGTCCAGTGCGGAATCCCCTCCGCCCAGTATCACGATGTTGCGGCCTGTCAGCCCTTCCGGGTCCCGGATGCGGTAATGCACGTTCCGGCCCTCCCATGCCTCCGCGCCGGGCGCCCGAAGCCGCCGCGGCTGGAAAGCGCCCAGGCCGGCCGCCAGGATTACCGTGGCGGTATCGAATTGCGTTCCCGCCGAAGTCTCCAGCATGAAGCGCCCTTCACCCGTTTGCTCGAGCCGGGTCACCGTCTCCCCGAGGTGGAAATCCGCGCCGAATGGCTGAATTTGTTCCATCAGGCGGTCCGCCAGTTCCTGCGCCCCGCACACGGGCAAGGCGGGGATGTCGTAGATGGGCTTGTCGGGGTACAGCTCGGTGCACTGGCCGCCGACCTGGTTCAGTGAATCCACGACCTGGGCATGGATATCCAGCAGGCCCAGTTCGAAAACCTGGAACAGGCCACAGGGGCCGGCTCCGATGATGACTACATCTGTTTTTATGGTCATTTTCGCCTGTCCGGTGCCGGGATGGGGTTCCGGGTGTTGCGCCGGCACACGATCTGCTAACTTGGGCTGAACTTCGAAGATTCAAGCCGCGGGGCTCACCTTATGTCCAATCAGAGAGAAATCCAGCTCCACCCTTCGTGGAAAAACCGGCTGGAAGACGAGTTTGCGCAAAGCTACATGGCTACCCTGCGGTCATTCCTGCTGGAGCGCAAGCAAGACGGAGCCGTCATCTATCCGCCCGGCGCTTTCATCTTCAATGCGATGAATTCCACGCCTTTCGACGAAGTGAAGGTGGTGATCCTCGGTCAGGATCCCTACCACGGACCGGGACAGGCCCACGGCCTGTGTTTCTCGGTGATGGACGGTGTTGCTTCTCCGCCCTCACTGGTCAATATTTTCAAGGAGCTGGAAGAAGACCTGGGCCTGCAACCGCCGGCCAGCGGCAACTTGCAGCATTGGGCGGACCAGGGCGTGCTGCTGCTCAACGCGGTGCTGACCGTGGAGCGGGGGCAGGCAGGGGCGCATCAGGGCAAGGGCTGGGAACGGTTCACCGACCGGATCGTCGGTGAGCTGAACGACAGCCGGGACGGCCTGGTGTTCATGCTGTGGGGCAGCTACGCCATGAAGAAAGGCGCGGTGATCGACCGCGGCCGCCACTTGGTGCTGACCGCACCGCACCCCTCACCGCTTTCTGCGCACCGCGGCTTCTTCGGGTGCCGGCATTTCTCGAAAGCCAACGCCTGGCTCGAACGAAGGGGGGCGGCCCCCGTACGATGGGGTTAGCCCTTAGCCGCTGAACACTTCCAACGCGTCGTCGATGGGCATCCAGTCTACGTGCGCGTCGAAGAAGGAGTTGGCTTGCGGCTTGCGGTCTATTGGCCCATCGATGCAGCCCAGGGCCACGTGTGTTTCGCCCGGCCAGCGTTCGGCCTCGAACAGCATCGTGCTGCCGCAGCTGTTGCAGAACCCCCGCCTGGCGCCGGGCGACGATTCGTACCATGTCAGGTGGTGGTCGCCCGTTTTCAATATGAAGTGATCGCTCTCGAACCCCACCCAGGTGACATAGCCCGCGCCATGTGCTCGCCGGCACTGGCTGCAGTGGCAGTGCGCGCACCACTTGCTGGGGAGCCCAACTTCGAAGCGGATAGCGCCGCACAGGCAACCTCCGCCAACCGTATCGTTCTCGCTCATGATGCTTTCCTCAATTCATCAGGATGTAGGTAGCCAGCCGGATCCACATCAGGATCAGGAATATATTACTGAGCATGTACATCGCAAAGCGGTGCGTCACCCGGTTGTAACTGCATTGGATCACGCTGTGTATCACGCGCAGTATCACGAACCCCCAGGCCAGGCCGACCAGCAGCGAGTCCTGGATCATCAGCAGCATTGCCGTCATCGCCGCAAGGTAGAAAAGGACCGGCATCTCGAACAGGTTTTTCAGGTTGTTGGATGCGTCTGCCGAGGCGGTCAGAATCGTGTGCGCCTCGGCTCGGTCCCGCAGGTCCTGCGGGTCGATTCCCCGCCGGCTGATCTCCGGAAGCCGCAGAGCGTACATGTAGACCCAGACGGCGAATGTCAGGAATACCATGGTGACCAGGGGCAGGAGGATCGGGTTGAATGACATGTGGTTTTTCCGGGGCTTCCAATCACTCCATTTTAGCAGATGACGCGTCGCTCCCTGACTGTCAATCGGGTTTGGTGGCACTATAATCAGCGATACACCCAGCGACGGAGAGAGGCATGGAAAATCACATCAGGATCTGGTCCTTCGGCGACGTGGACCGCAGTGGAAAAGTGCGCTGGACCGCTGAAGAACTCGGCTATGCCATCGAGGAATCACGACTGCAACTCGGTGAGCAGGCGCAGGACCCCTATCGGCGGATGAATCCCTATGAACAGATACCGACGGCCGAACTGGACGGCGAGACGCTGATCGAGTCGACGGCCATCTGTCTCCTGCTGGCCGAGAAGCATCCGGACAGCGGCCTGGTTCCCGCGGACCCGGAACTGCGCAAACTGTTCTGGCAGTCCGTCAATGTCTCCACCAGCACCCTGGAGATGCCGGTGGTGATGTATTTCCTTTCGACCCTGGGCGTGACCGACGAGCGGCTGAGCGGCATCCTGAAAGCGGGGCTGGCGAAACGGCTGGAGGTGTTTGCCGCTTCGATGCCTTCGGAAGGGTATATCTGTAGCGATTTTACGCTGGCGGACATATTCGCGGCGTATTGCCTACGCATCGGCGTACAGGCCGGGCTGCTGGAGTTCGAGGGAAACCTGGAAAAATACCTGCGGCGACTGATGGGCCGTCCGGCCGCCGGCGCCGCGCGCTTTTTCGACCGCATGGAGGTCTGAGAACTCCAGGCTGTCAATAGCGGCGAAAGCCCCGCGGTCAGGGAAGGGCAGTGGGCGCAACCGGTCCGCGATTCGATCTCATGAAGCGATCAGGCATCCGGAATTCCCGCTTGCCGCCCCCACCGCATTTCCACCAGTTCATCACGGGCTCGAGCAAGGGATTCATCGGGTCCCAGCGGCGGGCCCGGCCGCACAGCGTATCGCCGGACGGCGTATTGACCACGACCCGCTGGCTGCCGTCGGCGGCCAGCCAGCGGTCCACGATCTCGGTTTGCGCAGGCGCCACCATGCCGTTGAACGGGTTGTCTTCCACCGTGATCCGGGGACGCCAGTTTTCCGGTACGCCCGGAGGAGTGAAATCTCCCAGGCGCCGGCTTTGGGAATCGGCGCGGGTCGGCCACTGGAAGCCATTCAGGGAGTCGAGCAGGGCCGCTGCCGAGCTATCCACGCTTTCCTCTCCCGCTTCCGGTTCTTCGGCGTCCGTCGTTCGAGTTTCGGGTCCCGGCCGTTCGGCGGGCGCCGGCGGCAAGGCATATTCCCGCGATTGCGCCGTTGGCCGGACTTCATCCAATTCAGCGCGGTTTCGGGGTGCTTTGAACAGTGAGATGGAAATCGCCCGGCTCAGACCGGGGGCCGGCGGCCCGTCCCGCAGGGGAATTGACAGCAATGCCGCATGCAACAGAACCGCGAGCGCCAGCCACATGGCATCGCGCCGCTGAATCCTCATGACTGCCGTGACACTCGCGGTTTCCATCGGCGCATTATGCCAAGAGCTGATTAAGTTTCAGTTAACTGAGGAAGTCCAATCTCGATGTATAATGTGCGACTGACCTTGAACACCATCATCACAGGAAAAACAACATGAATTACCGCCACGTCAGTCTCCCGGAATCGGGCCAGAAAATCTCCATCAGCGACAACCGCCTGGTTGTTTCGGACAATCCGATCCTGGGCTTCGTCGAAGGCGACGGCATCGGGCCGGATATCACCAGGGCCGCCATGCGCGTGTGGGACGCGGCCGTTGAAAAAGCCTACGGCGGTACGCGGAAAGTACACTGGGCGGAACTCTACCTGGGCGAAAAAGCTGCCGGGCTTTACGACGGGGACTACTTTCCCGCGGAAACCCTGGAGGCCGTCAAGGATCTGACCGTGGCCATCAAGGGTCCGCTGACGACCCCGGTGGGTGGCGGTTTCCGCTCGCTGAACGTGTCGTTGCGGCAGGACCTGGACCTCTACGCCTGCGTTCGGCCCGTGACCTATTTCGACGGTGTGCCGTCCCCGATGAAGCGCCCCGAGGACGTGGACGTGGTTATTTTCCGCGAAAACACCGAGGACGTTTACTGCGGTATCGAGTACCAGTCCGGCACGCCGGAGAACGAGAAGGTGGCCAAATTCCTGCGCGAGGAAATGGGCGCCGATTTCTTCGAGGGCGCCGGTCTTGGCATCAAGCCCATTTCGCCGTTCGGCTCCAAAAGACTGGTCCGCAAGGCCATCCAGTACGCCATCGACAACGAACGCGACAGCGTCACCCTGGTGCACAAGGGCAATATCATGAAGTTCACGGAGGGCGCCTTCCGGAACTGGGGTTACGAACTGGCTCGCGAAGAATTCGGCGACGTTACCATCAGCGAGGACGAGCTCTGGGAAAAGTACGACGGCGAACGGCCCGAAGGCAAGATCGTCATCAAGGACCGGATCGCGGACATCATGTTCCAGCTGATGCAGCTGCGGCCGGCCGAGTTCGACGTGCTGGCCACGATGAACCTGAACGGCGACTACCTCTCAGACGCGCTGGCCGCCGAAGTCGGCGGCATGGGCATTGCTCCGGGCGCCAACATGGCCGACCATGTCGCCGTGTTCGAGGCGACACATGGCACGGCGCCGAAGTACGCCAATCAGGATAAGGTGAACCCGAGTTCACTGATGTTCTCCGGCTGCATGATGTTCGACTACATCGGCTGGCGCGAAGTCTCGGCCCTGATCAACGCGGCGTTCGCCAAAACCATTGCGGCCGGCATCGTGACTTACGATTTCGCCCGCCAGATGGAAGGCGCGACCCAGGTCTCCACCTCCGGATTCGCTGACGCGCTGATCGAAAGGCTCTGAGCCTGCCGGGGCGGTATTTCCGGGCCGGATCATGAACGGCGGTCTCTTCGAAACGACACGCTGCTGCCTGACGGAGGCCGAGCCCGAGGCGAAATGCAAGGCCGTAACCCGCCTGGGTGAGGCCCTGGAGCGGGAGGCGCTGGCCTGGGATGAAGAAACAGGCGTAGCCCCGATTGGGCCGCCTGGAAGGCCCGATCGGCCCGAATTGGTCGATCCCGCCCGAGTGCCCCGCCGCCGCCTGGGCGGCGCCGCAGGGCGCGCGGCGCTGGTGCATGCCATCGCCCATATCGAGTTCAATGCGATCAACCTCGCCCTGGATGCGGCGTATCGCTTCCGGGGCATGCCGGCGGACTATTACAGGGACTGGGTCTCGGTGGCTGTCGATGAAGCCCGTCATTTCACTCTGTTGCAGGCAAGGCTGCGCGACATGGGCCACGCCTACGGCGATTTCCCGGCCCATAACGGGCTCTGGGAAATGGCCGAAGCGACGGCCGGGAACTGCCTGGCGCGGATGGCCCTGGTTCCTCGCGTACTGGAAGCGCGCGGGCTGGACGTCACCCCGGGGATGATCGAGCGGCTGACGGCCGCCGGGGACCGGGAAACAGTCGCCGTGCTGGAAGTCATCCTGGCCGAGGAGGTGCGGCACGTGGCGATCGGCACCCGCTGGTTCCGCCACTGCTGCGATCAGCAGGGGCTGGAGCCACTCCCCACGTTCCTGAATTTACTGCGCGTGCATTATGGAGGTACGCTTCGGGGTCCGTTCAACCTGGACGCCCGCTACCAGGCCGGCTTTTCAGCAGAGGAGATGGCGGCGCTGACTGCTCTCGGCTAATCGGTCGCGGGAAGTTCCAACGGTTCAATAAAGGACATGCCTGCCAGGCTGGCCCCTCCCATCACGTTTCGCCTTCGCCGATCGGCTCAGTCGATGTCCCCAGGCCCACGCCACTGCCACTGTCGCTGAAATATATGGGCGATTCATTCCTGAGCACGTCCAGGATGAGCGGCATTTCACTGATATGAAAGTACATCCTTGCATCTCCGGGTGTTCCGGAAGGCAAGTCGTAATCCTCACGGTAAAAGAAAATGTAGCCCACGTAAGCGCCCGAAGTGTCCCTGAGCCCGATCGCCGCGCGTAGTGGACCAGTGGGCCTCCAGGTGTAGGTGGCCAATTTGTATTCTGCGATTTCCCAGTGCATCCCGACCTCCTTTTCCATTCATGAACAATCGTTGCGGGTCGGCTCAGGGTATGCTCCCGGGCTGTGGAAGTCCAAATTCGGGCCTCTCTTGCGTAGGGAAGAAGATCTAAACGGATCGGGATTCGATCGAATCCGGGGTCACTTCGAGATAGCTGCCTTGGGAGTACCAGTCTGCGAGGACGATGCGCTCTGCGCGGAGGTCTCCGTCTTCGACTTGGTGGCGCGCCGGCCGGTGCGTGTGGCCGTGGATCATGCGTTTGACGCCGTGCGCGCGAAATGCGTCCAATACCGCCTGCCCGTTCACATCCATGATTTCGGCCGCCACCGTCCCGGTATGCGCCTTGCTGGCGTCGCGGGCGCTCTGGGCCAGGCGCAGGCGTTGCCTGACTGGCAGGAGCCGGAATCCTGTCTGCCAGAAGCGATTCCGGACCCGGCGGCGGAAAGCCTGGTATTGAACATCGTCGGTGCAGAGCGTGTCGCCATGCAGCAGCAGGGTGGGGGTGGCGTACAGGTCGATGACCACGGCTTCCGGCAGCAATTGCATGCCCGCCTCGGAAGCGAAGGCTTTCCCGATCAGGAAATCCCGGTTACCGTGCTGGAAATAACAGGGCACGCCGCTTGCGGACAGGGCCGCCGTGGCGCTTGCGACCTGCCGCGCCGTCCCGGAGGCCGCATCGTCGCCGATCCAGTATTCGAACAGGTCACCCAGGATGTAGACGGCGTCGGCCTTTCGCGCCGGCCCCTCCAGGAAAGTCAACAACCAGCCGGTTCGTTCGGGCTCCTGGTCCTCGAGGTGCAGATCGGACAGGAACAGGGTCCTCACGTTCAGCCGCCGGTGATCTCCACGCTCTCGATCACCACCGGCTCTGTCGGGACGTCGGCGAAGGGCGCCACCGTCATGGTCTCCACGAAGCGGATACTGTCGACGACTTCCATGCCGGAAATCACCCGCCCGAAAACCGTGTAACCCCAGGCGCGAGAATTGCTTTCGCCCGTGTAATCGAGGTTCGGGTTGTTCTGCGTGTTGATGAAGAACTGTGCGGTTGCCGAGTGCGGGTCATTGGTCCGGGCCATCGCAAGGGTTCCGCGCTGGTTCGAAATTCCGTTGGCCGCCTCGTTCTTGACGGGTTCTCGGGTGGGTTTCTTCTGCATGTCCGGGGTGAATCCGCCGCCCTGGATCATGAAGTGGCCGATCACCCGATGGAAGATCGTGCCGTCGTAGAATCCGCTGTTGGCGTAAGTGATGAAATTCTCGACCGTCGCCGGCGCCTGTTGCGGATACAGTTCCACCGTGAAGTCGCCCATGCTGGTTCGGATGACGGCTTGTGGATTGGTTTGGGCCGAGACGGCGCCCGGAAGGGCTGCGCAGGCGGTCAGCAGGAGGATGGTCAGCCGGACAAAAATGTCTTTCGATTTGCTCATGTTAATGGTTTTCCGTGGTTTTGGGCTGGGTGAAAACTGGAATGATACTGGTGCTTGATCAGCCGGGCCAGCACTTTTCCGATCAGGCAGGTTTTTTGCGTTCTCAGAACGACGGTAAACCTCTAATTTATGGTATAATTTATCGATTATTACGCAAGCTTTCCGGCCCCGATGCAATGCCGCAAGATTGAAGAATAAAATAAATATAAAACATATATATATAAGGAATTTCGGAGAAATTTTCTAATATGGCTGAACTCGCCAAAGAAGTGCTGCAGGTCAACCTCGAAGACGAAATGCGCCAGTCCTACATGGACTACGCGATGAGCGTCATTGTCGGACGCGCACTTCCGGACGTCAGGGACGGTCTCAAACCGGTTCACCGGCGTGCCCTGTTCGCGATGCATGAACTGGGCAACGTCTTCAACAAGCCCTACAAGAAATCGGCCCGCGTGGTCGGCGACGTCATCGGTAAATACCATCCGCACGGCGATACGGCCGTGTACGACACCATCGTTCGTATGGCTCAGCCGTTTGCCATGCGCTACATGCTGGTCGACGGGCAGGGCAACTTCGGGTCGGTGGATGGCGATGCGCCGGCCGCGATGCGTTACACCGAAGTGCGGATGTCGAAGCTCGCGCACGAACTGCTCTCCGACCTCGAGAAGGAAACCGTCGATTTCACCCCGAACTACGACGAATCGGAATACGAGCCGGTTGTGCTTCCCACGCGCGTACCCAACCTGCTGGTCAACGGCTCGGCCGGTATTGCGGTGGGCATGGCCACCAACATTCCGCCGCACAATGTCAACGAGGTCGTGAACGCGACGATTGCGCTCATTGACGACCCGGACCTGTCGGTCGAAGACATCATGGAGCATCTGCCCGGGCCCGATTTTCCAACCGCGGGCGTCATCAACGGTGCGCAGGGTATCCAGGAGGCTTACCACACCGGCCGCGGGCGGATTTACGTCCGGGCGCGCAGCAACATCGAGACGAATGAGGCGACAGGCAAGCAGGCCATCATCGTCACAGAACTGCCCTACCAGGTAAACAAGGCGAGGCTGCTGGAGAAAATCGCCGAGCTGGTCAAGGAAAAGAAAATCGAGGGCATCACCGAGTTGCGCGACGAGTCCGACAAGGACGGCATGCGCGTCGTGATCGAACTGCGTCGCGGGGAAGTGCCCGAGGTCATACTCAACAACCTCTACAAGCAGACCGCCATGCAGAGCGTGTTTGGCATCAACATGGTGGCCCTGGTGGACGGGCAGCCACGCCTGCTCAACCTGTTGCAGGTACTGAAGGCCTTCATCGGCCACCGAAGGGAGGTAGTGACACGGCGTACGCTGTTCGAACTCCGCAAGGCGCGCAGCCGCGCCCATGTGCTCGAAGGGCTGACCGTCGCACTCGCCAACCTGGATGAAGTGATCGAACTGGTCAAGACATCACCCACTCCGGCGGACGCAAAAGCCGGCCTGCTGGCCCGTCACTGGGACCCTGGCGTGGTCCGGGCCATGCTGGGTCGAGGCGGCGCCGAGACGTCTCGCCCCGAGGACCTGGAGGACCGTTACGGACTGCAAAGCGAGGGTTACCAGCTTTCGCCTGTGCAGGCGCAGGAAATCCTCAACATGCGCCTGCATCGTTTGACCGGGCTGGAACAGGAAAAACTGACGAAGGAATACGAGGATATCCTGGAAAAGGTCCGCGAACTGCTGTTGATCCTGTCCGACCCCGCCCGGCTGATGGAAGTAATCCGCGATGAGCTTACCGCGATCATTGACCAGTTTGGCGACGAGCGCCGCACCGAGATCCTGCAGGACCGCCTGGACCTGAGCCTCGAGGACCTGATCACCGAGGAAGACGTGGTCGTCACGCTGTCGCATGGTGGTTATGCCAAGTCGCAGCCATTGGACCGCTATCGCGCCCAGAAACGAGGGGGAACGGGCAAGTCGGCCACGAAGATCAAGGACGAGGACTTCATCGACCGGTTGTTCATCGCCAATACGCACGACACGCTGCTGTGTTTCACCAGCCGTGGCAGGATTCACTGGATCAAGGTGTACCAGCTTCCGCAGGCCAGCCACATCAGCCGCGGCAAGCCCATCGTCAATCTCCTTCCGCTGGAGAAAGGTGAACGGGTCAATGCCGTGCAGCCGGTGCGCGAATTTCCGGACGACCGATTCGTGTTTTTCGCGACCCGGAAAGGCATTGTCAAGAAAACGCCGCTGTCCGATTATTCCCGGCCGCGCGCCAATGGCATCTGGGCCATCGACCTGCCCGAGGACGACGAGCTGGTCAACGTCAGCATCACGGACGGCAAACAGGACATCATGCTGTTCACCAGCTTCGGCAAGTGCATCCGTTTCGCGGAGAGCGACGTGCGGCCCATGGGCCGCGTGGCGCGCGGGGTGATCGGCATCCGGGTGAAAGAAGGCCAGAGCGTGGTTTCCATGCTGGTGGTCGGGGACGGGGACATCCTGACCGTGACGGAAAACGGATTCGGAAAGCGCACCGCGGTGGAAGATCACCCGCGTCAGGGTCGGGGCGGCCAGGGTGTGATCGGCATCCAGACATCGGACCGCAATGGCGCGTTGATCTCGGCGATCCAGGTGACGGGTGAAGACGACATCATGCTGATTTCGAACGGTGGCACCCTGGTCCGCACGAATGCGGGCGAAATATCATCCCTCGGACGGAACACGCAGGGCGTGACCCTGATCCGGCTGCGCCAGGATGAAAAATTGGTGGGCCTGGAACGCGTCCAGCGTGAGGAAGACGAAGAGGAACAGGCCGGGCCGGATCAAGCCGAAGAATAGCCCGAATATTTCACCAGTCGGCTCAGCGATCCAGTTCGCGGGTGACCACGAAGGCGCCGCGGATTTCTCCTGCCAGGTATCCCGTCGCCTTGTCTTCGGGGTAAAGCGCGGACAGCTTTTCAGCGACTTCGGGCGCGACGGCCGGGCCATGGCACTGCAGGCAAAGCCCGCCCGTGGGAATCGCTTTCATGAACCGGAATTCCCGGCCCTGTTCCGTTTCCGCCACTTCATGCCAGGTCAGCATCGCGGGGTCCGTTCCTTTCGCGTGCCTGATGTCGAACGACTCCAGCACCGGTTTCTGCCAGTGCTTGGGCGCGTTGCCGGGATTGCGGTTCTTCAGGCTGACCCGTGACAGATACATGCCCTGTTCCATGGAGATTTTACTGGCGATGTCCCCCGCCCGGGTGTTGCACACCTCGATGGCGCTCAGGGCACCGCCGGCCTGCATGGCCGAGATCAGCTCGGACTTGAGGGCGCCGGCGAACGCCGCGGTCGCCGTCCGGGCTTTTTCGAGTTCCGCCGCCTCGTCGAAAGCGGTGGCCGTGAGCGGCACAAGAAAGGTGAGCAGCGCGGCAATGGCAGTCTTCTTCATTCGTCTTCAATGACCGTCGAGGTGAGCACGGTTTCCCCGTTCAGTGAATTGGTGACCAGGCAGACATGATCAGATTTCTCGATCAGCCTTTCGGCCTTATGACGGTCGCTTCCGGCCGGCACGTGGAGCGTCACCCGGACGCGATATTCAATAAAGCGGGTCACGCGGTCGACACGGTTGAGCACGCCGTCCACTTCGCAGCTCAGCGAATTCCACTCGAAGCGGGCACCGCGAGCAACCGCGCGGAAAGTCAGGATGAAGCAGTCCGCGACGGCGGCGACAAGGAAGGTCTCGGGCGACCACAGGTCACCGGGCCCGCCGAATTCTACGGGCGCCAGGGAGGGCAGCGATTCAAGACCCTTGCTGCCGACGTAGATGACGCCGTCGCTGTCAGCATCCGCGCTGACGACGTAATGATGGGGATAGTCCTGCATGGTGGTTCCCGGGTTGTTTGCCTGGCTCGATTATTCTCCGGATACCCCAGAGATGACTTGACCGAAATCAGTGTCCCAGAAGGCTGGTGAGTACATGTTCGGCGCTGCTCACCCGGAACTCGCCCGGGCCCTCCACGAACAGATGTGTCACCACGCTGTCTTCGGCGACCAGGGCGAAGCGCTGGGAGCGGTGACCCATGCCGAAGGCGGTCGCGTCCAGTTCCAGCCCGAGCGCGGTTGCGAATTCGCCGTTGCCGTCGGCCAGCATCAGGATGCGTTCGGCGTTTGCACTCTTGCCCCAGGCGTTCATCACGAACACGTCGTTGACCGCGACGCAGGCGACGGCGTCGACGCCGGTGGCGAAAATTTCATCGGCGCAGTCGATGAAACCGGGCAGGTGCTTGGCCGAGCAGGTCGGCGTGAAGGCGCCGGGAACGGAGAACAGGACGACTTTCCTGCCCTGGAATATTTCTTCGGTGCTCAGCGTCACCGGGCCTTTTTCGCCCATCATGGCAAGCTCGGCGTCAGGAAGACGATCGCCAACCTGGATACTCATGCCGCCATGGCCGCCGAAATCGCAGTCAGCAGGCTATCGGGATTGACAGGCTTGGTAACGTATTCGCGAGCCCCCTGTCTCAGGCCCCAGGCCCGGTCGGCTTCGCCGTCCTTCTTTGAGACGAAAATGACGGGAATATTCCGCGTTGCATCCGATTTGCCCAGCCTGCGTTTGGCCTGGTAGCCGTTCATGCCGGGCATCACGATATCCATCAGGATCACCTCGGGACGCACATCGCCGACCAGGTCCAGTGCTTCCTGTCCGGATTCAGCGACGACCGCCTGGTGACCGCCCGCTTCGACGATGCGTCGGAGTTGGTAAAGCTGCGCAGGTGAGTCATCGACAATGAGAATTTTTGGCATGGCTAATTCCAATTCCCGCGATACATTTAACCCATTGAGTCGATATTATGCCGTAAATCGATGATATTTTGGAAGATCAATCGTCAATTTCGGCAATCTTCACGACGGTGCGCCCCAGGGCGCGCCCTTCCATCATGTCGTTGAACACGGTCTCCATGCTGTCCAGCGTCACTTCCTGCTGGATGATTTCCCCGAGATGCGGCGGCTTCCAGTCGTCACCGAGCCGATTCCATAGTTCCCGGCGCTTTTCGATCGGGCAATTGGCAGAACTCACACCGAGCAGGCTTACGCCACGCAGAATCATTGGGAAAACGGTGGTGTGGAGGCCATGGCCGCCCGCCATGCCACAGCAGGCGATATTGCCCCAGGGCTCGATGACCCGGCTGATGCCGGCGAGCATTTCCCCGCCCACGCTGTCGATGCAGCCTCCCCAGCGGGATTTCTCGAGCGGCCTCTTGCCCCAGTGCAGGTCGTGTCGGGAAATGCATTGCGTGGCGCCGAGGCGTTCCAGCCAGTCAAATTCCTCGACCTTCCCGGTGATGGCGTGCGCTTCGTAGCCCGCCGCGGTCAGCAGGTTGATGGCTACCGAGCCGACGCCGCCGCTGGCCCCGGTGACCACGATGGGGCCCATGCCGGGTTCCTGGCCGCTGGCTTCCATCCGGTCGAGGCTCATGGCCGCGGTGAAGCCTGCGGTTCCCAGCCCCATGGCTTCGCGCATCGTAAGGCCGGCGGGCAGGGGCACCACGATGTCGGCCGACAGCTTCAGGTATTCGGAGTAACCGCCGTCGCGGACCTCGGACAGGCCACTTCCGTTTGCCAGGACGCGGTCTCCGACCGCCACCTCGGGTGAGTGCGATTCCACGACAACACCGGCGACATCGATGCCCCCGGCCAGCGGGTAGCGCCTGAGGATCTTTCCCTTGCCGGTCGCGGCCAGGGCATCCTTGTAATTGATTCCGGACCAGGCGACTCGGATCGTGACTTCCCCGTCACTGAGATCGCCCAGCGACACCTCTTCGATTTCGGAACGGTAACCCGCATCGTCGTCGTGGATGCGAAAGGCGCGGAAAGCTGTGGGAATATCGGGCATGGGTATTCCTCCTCAATTACCGCGGTGGATGGCGCGGCCGTCCAGGTGCAGGGCCGCTTCGTGCACAGCTTCGGACAGGGTGGGGTGGGCGTGGACGATGCGCGCGAGGTCTTCGCTCGAGCCCTGGAATTCCATCGCCACCACGCATTCCGATACGAGTTCGGATGCGTTGGCGCCCATGATGTGAACGCCGAGGATTTCATCGGTTTCCGCATCGGCCAGCATCTTGACCAGCCCGGAGGCATGCCCGCCGGCCAGTGCGCGGCCGTTGGCGGCGAAGGGGAACGAACCCGAGCGGTATTCGACGCCGGCCGCCTCGAGTTCCTGCTCGGTCCGGCCCACCCAGGCGATTTCCGGGTCGGTGTACATCACCCAGGGCACGGTGTCGAAGTGGATGTGCGCGGGCTTGCCGGCAATCAGTTCGGCGACCGCCACCCCTTCTTCCGAAGCCTTGTGCGCCAGCATCGGGCCGCGCACGCAGTCGCCGACAGCCCAGACGCCCGGGGCCGTCGTCCGGGACTGTTCGTCAACTTCGATCTGGCCGTTTGCCGCCAGCTTCACGCCCGAATCGTCCGCGAGCAGGCCGTCCGTGTAGGCGCGCCGCCCGACGCTGACCAGCAGCCTGTCGAAGACATGCTGTTGCTCCTCGCCGGCCTTTTCGGCCGTGACCGTCACTTTGCCGTTCTTGACTTCAGCGCTCTTCACCAGCGTGCCGAGGTGGACGTCCATTCCCTGCTTCTTGAATTCCCGCGCAGCCTGCTTGCTGATGTCGCGGTCCGCCAGGGCCAGGAAATCGGGCAGTGCTTCGAGCAGGGTGACCGCCGATCCCAGGCGGTTCCAGACCGAGCCCAGTTCAAGGCCGATCACACCGGCGCCGATCACACCCAGCGATTCAGGCACGGCATCGAATTCGAGCGCGCCTACGTTGTCGACGATGTATTCACCGTCGAATTCGACGTTGGGGATGGCGATCGGCACCGATCCGGAAGCCAGGATCACGTTGTCCGCCTCCAGTCGCGTGGCATCGCCGCCGTCCACCGGCGCGACCGTCACCTGCCGCTTGGCGTGAAGCGTTCCCGTTCCGTGATGGAAAGCGACCTTGTTGCCCTTCAGCAACTGGCCGACGCCGCTCGTCAGTTTTTTCACGACGCCATCCTTGCGGGCGATCATCGCAAGCACGTCGATCTCCGCGCCATCGACGCTGATGCCGTGCGCTTTGAAATCGTGCTGCAGGTGGTGGTAGTGCTTGCTGGAATCCAGCAATGCCTTGGAGGGAATGCAGCCCACGTTCAGGCAGGTTCCTCCCGGTGCGGACTTGCCGTCCTTGCCGCTGTAGCTGTCGATGCAGGCGGTCTTCAGGCCGAGCTGGGCCGCGCGGATGGCCGCCACGTAGCCCCCGGGCCCGCCGCCGATTACGATTACGTCAAACTTTTCAGCCATGGTTTGTTTCCTGTCGGGTTCAGAGGCCCAGCAACAGTCTTGCGGGGTCCTCGAGCGTTTCTTTCACGGCGACGAGGAACTGCACCGCGTCCTTGCCGTCGATCAGCCGGTGGTCGTAACTGATCGCCAGGTACATCATGGGCCTGGCGACGATTTCTCCGTCTGCCACCACCGGGCGCTCCTTGATGGTGTGCATGCCCAGGATGGCGCTTTGGGGGGGGTTCAGCAGCGGCGTGGAGACCAGCGAGCCGAACACGCCGCCGTTGGTGATCGAAAAGGTTCCACCCTGCAGGTCTTCCAGCGAAATGGTTCCCTCGCGCGCCTTCTGCGCGAAGTGACGGATGGCCTGTTCGATCTCGGCCAGCCCCAGGGACTCGGCGTTCCTGATGACCGGGACCATCAGGCCGCGCTCGGTGGATACCGCGATGCCGATGTCCTGGTAGTTGTGGTAGACCATCTCGTCTCCGTCGATCGAGGCGTTGACCACGGGGTGCTTGCGCAGGGCCTCGCAGCAGGCCTTGACGAAAAACGACATCAGGCCGAGCTTGATCCCGTGCCGTTCGGTGAACTCCTCCTGGTACTTCCGGCGAAGGTCCATCACGGCCTTCAGGTCCACCTCGTTAAAGGAGGTCAGGATGGCCGCGGTGTTCTGGGCTTCCTTCATCCGCTCGGCGATGCGGCTGCGCAGGCGGGTCATCTTGACGCGTTCTTCACGCCGGGAGCCGCCGCCCTTGAGGAAATTGATCACGTCGCCCTTGGTCACTCGCCCGCCCCGCCCGGTGCCCTCGACGCTGGCAGGGTCGACTTTCTCCTCCTCGGCGACGCGGCGGGCGGAGGGGCTCAACTTCGGTTCGGCCGATGCCGCGGGGGCTGGGCTTTCGGCGGCTTTCGGCGCTTCTTCCGCCGCGGGTACCGCGGCCGGCGCTTCGGCTTCCACGGCGCCCTCTTCCAGCACGGCGATGATGTCGTCACTGTTCACGGTGTCGCCTTCTTCGGCGCGCAGTTCCTTCACAGTGCCGTCAACCGGGGCGGGGACTTCGAGCACGACCTTGTCGGTTTCCAGGTCGACCAGGTTCTCGTCGCGGCGGATCGTATCGCCCGGCTTCTTGCGCCACGCGGCGATGGTGGCGTCCTCAACGGATTCGGGCAGTACGGGTACTTTTACTTCGATCGTCATGAGTGTTTCCAATGATGATTAGGCGTTGTTCGGCATGATGGCCTCGTCGACCAGACTCTGTTGTTCTTCGATGTGGCGCGTGAAATAGCCAACCGCGGGCGAGGCGGAATGCGGCCGGCCGACGTATTTCAGTTCGTGCTGGTCCGAAATGCAGGCCTGCAGGTGGTGCCTGATCTGGTACCAGGCGCCCTGGTTCTGCGGCTCCTCCTGGCACCACACGACCTCGGTGGCGTTCGGAAATTCGTTGACGAAGCCGCGCAGGTCGGACTCGGGGAAGGGATAGAGCTGTTCGGCGCGCATGACCGCGACTCCGCGGATGTTTTCGGCATCCCGTTTTTCGGCCAGTTCGTAATAGATCTTGCCCGCGCAGAACACGACACGTTTGATCTCCCCGGCTTCGCCCGGTCCACGGTCGCCTATCACCCGCTGGAACCGCCCTTCGGACAGCACCTCCAGCATGGAAGTGGCCGCCTTGCTGCGCAGCAGGCTCTTGGGCGTCATCACGACCAGCGGCTTGCGCGTCGGTTGCAGCATCTGCCGGCGGAGCAAGTGGAACATCTGGGCGGGCGTGGAAGGCACGCAGACCTGGATGTTGTGGTTGGCGCAGAGCTGCATGAAGCGTTCCAGCCGGGCGCTTGAATGTTCCGGACCCTGGCCTTCGTAGCCGTGAGGCAGGAACAGGGCCAGCCCGCACAGGCGCCCCCACTTGGCTTCGCCCGAGGTGATGAACTGGTCGATCACGACCTGCGCCCCGTTGGCGAAATCGCCGAACTGCGCTTCCCAGACTGCCAGCGTGTCGGGGGCGGCGGTGGCATAACCGTATTCGAAGCCCAGCACGGCCTCCTCGGACAGCAGCGAGTCGATCACCGTCACGTCGACGTTCGGATTGATATTCGCCAGTGGCGTCAAAGTGTTGCCGTCGACCTGGTTGTGCAGCACCGCGTGGCGGTGGAAAAAGGTGCCGCGGCCGGAATCCTGGCCCACCAGCCTCAGCTTGTGGCCCTCCTCGATCAGCGTCGCATACGCCATGGTCTCGGCGAAGCCCCAGTCCAGCGGCAATTCGCCGGCTGCCATCTTCCGGCGGTCTTCGTAAATCCGATTGACCCGGTTGTGCAGCTTGAAGCCACCGGGCATCGTCGTGAGCCGTTCCGAAAGGCCCCGGAGGCGGTCCAGCGGCACGGCCGTGTCCACTTCGCAGGGTTCGTCGACGTGGTCGAAATCGTGCCAGTTCGCGGCGTACTCGTTGGTGCGTGGCTCGGTCTCCACGTCAGCCACCTGTTCGCCGCGGTCCAGGCGCCCGCGGTATTCGTCCATCAAGCGCTGCGCTTCGTTTCCGTCGATCACGCCCCTATCGGCGAGCTGGTCCGCGTATTTCTGGCGCGTGGTTTTCATGCTGCGGATTTTCTTGTACATCAGCGGCTGGGTGACCGCCGGCTCGTCAGCCTCGTTGTGGCCGTGGCGCCGGTAGCAGACCAGGTCGATCACCACGTCCCGCTTGTAACGGGCCCGGAAATCACAGGCGATTTTCATGACGTGGTGCACGGCCTCGGGGTCGTCGCCGTTCACGTGGAAGATCGGTGCGTGCACCATTTTCGCGATCGTGGTGCAATACAGGGTCGAGCGCGTGTCATCGGGATTGCTGGTGGTGAAGCCGATTTGGTTGTTGACCACGATGTGCAGGGTGCCGCCCACCGCGAAGCCTCGCGTCTGTGACATCTGGAACAGTTCCATCACCACGCCCTGGCCCGAGAATGAAGCGTCGCCGTGAATCAAAATGGGCATGACCTTGTCGTGATTCGTGTCCATGCGGCGCAGTTGCCGCGCCCGGGCCGAGCCCAGGACCACCGGGTCGACGATTTCCAGGTGAGACGGGTTGAAGGCCATCGCCATGTGCACGGGACCGCCCGGGGTCTGGATGTCGGAGGCGAAGCCGAGATGGTATTTCACATCGCCGGAACGCAGGGGGTTCTGTTCATCGAGGTTGCCCTCGAACTCCGCGAAAAGCATTTCGGGCGACTTGCCGAGGATGTTGACCAGCACGTTGAGGCGGCCGCGGTGCGCCATGCCCATGACGACTTCCTCCACGCCGCCGGCGCCGGCGTGCAGCATGGTCTCGTGCAGCAGAGGAATCAGGCTGTCGCCTCCCTCCAGGGAGAACCGCTTCTGTCCGACGTAACGCGTGTGCAGGTACTTCTCCAGGCCCTCAGCGGCCGTCAGCAGGCGCATAATGCGCAGACGTTCCTCGTCGCTCACGTCGTAGGCGCCCCGGCCGGTCTCCAGCCGTTCCTGCAGCCAGCGGCGCTTGCCGGTGTCCGTGATATGGATCGATTCCACGCCGATGCTGCCGCAATAGACGTTTTCGCACAGCTCGATGATGTCCCGCAGTTTCATGCGGTCTGGCGCAAACAGCGCAGCGGTGTCGAATTCGCGGTCCAGGTCGTAAACATCGAGGCCGTGAAAGGCGGGGTCCAGATCGGGGACGGGTTCGTGGTGTGGATCGCCGAGCGGATCGAGGTTGGCGGCTTCGTGCCCGCGTATCCGGTACGCCGTGATCAGCTTGACGACGCTGGCTTCCTTGTAGTCGGACAACTCGGTATCGGCCGTAACCGTGGTCGCCAGGCGGCCCAATTCCCGGAATTTCTCCTGGATGTCGAGGTGGCCGGATTCAGTCTCGCTGCCTTGCGCAACCGCGGAGAACACCTCGGCCCACTGCTGCGGCACGCTGTCGGGATCGTGCAGCCAGTCTTCGTAACTGGCTTCGATCCAGGCGGCGTTGCCCGCAGACAGGTGCGAGGATTCGTAGAGCTCTTCCAGGTTTTGGTTCACGCGATTTTCCGTTTGCCCGCGGGCCGGAATCCGGGCCTCCAAGCCAAAAAACGCCGGAATACGAAAGATTCGCCGGCGCAAACCGGCATTATAACCGTTCGAGGTACAGATGTCCCCGGTTCAACAAGCTGCAAATCAGCTCTGAAAGCGGCTTTGAAAGCCCCGGTCCCAATCGCTCGAGACAGACCGGGTCGCAGAGAATCCGGGCGGCGCCGGAATCGCAGTCATACGGCTCACCCGCTGCGAATACGCGTGCTGTATCGCCGTTGGAAATCCAAAGCAAACGAGACCATGGGTTGTGTCTCAGCCGATCACCCTTCTCGAGTGCGGCGAGGAGGTCGGTCACGCCGACCGGGTCATCTGGCGGGGCCGGTTCGTGGGCCAGGCGATAGCGGGAGAGGAAGGATCCCAGAAAGGATTCGAAGTCGCCAGCTTCCGCACCGCCGGACTGCGCGAAGGCGCGCAGCTTGCCGATCGCCGGTCTGTCGATCTCGCCGGGCCGGGTGGCGGGGCGGAGTCCGGGATCCCGGTAACGGCCCCCTTCGTCCCCATGGACGGCCTGCCATTCGCCCCAGGCCTGAAAGAGGTCGGCGGCGCTGGGCGCCCGCATGCCGATGGACCAGGTCATGCCCTCGTCCAGAGCCACGCCGTGATGCGCGATCCCGGGCGGCAGGTAAAGCATGTCCCCGGGCTGCAGGGTCCACGACCGGCCGGCATTGAATGCCCGGAGGACCTTCAGCTCGCAATCCGCCAGAAGTTCGTCGTCGAACGAATCGGCGATTTCCCAGCGCCGCGAACCCGCTGCCTGCAGCAGGAACACATCGTACTGGTCGACATGGGGTCCGACGGACCCCCCAGGGGCTGCGACGCTCACCATCAGGTCGTCGATACGCCAGCGAGGCAGGAAGTCGAACCGGGCCATCAGTCCCTGCAGGGGCGGGTGGTGTTTCTCGACATCCTGGACGAGCAGCGTCCAGTCACGTTCCGGCAGATCGCTGAATTCCGCCTCGTCGAACGGGCCGTAGCGGATATTCCAGTCGTGTTCGGGGAAACTTCCGGAGACCAGGCGGGATTCGGCCAGTTCTTCGCAGGCCAGGCCGGCGATGTCGTCGGCGTCGAGTTCCGGCACGAAACCGGGAAAAGCTTCGCGAAGCAGCAAAGGCTTTTTCTGCCAGTAGTCGGCCAGGAATCGCTTGGCGTCGAGACTGTCGTCTCCGAAAAACATTTCCTAGCTGAATTCGTCGAGACTGGCCGCCATGTCCGCGGCATTACCGATGTACCGTGCCGGCGTGAGCGTCATCAGGGCCTCGCGGGCTTCTTTGGGTATGTTCAGTTCGCCGATGAACGTCCGCAGGTCTGCTGCCGTGATGCGTTTACCCCGCGTGAGGGACTTGAGTTGCTCGTAGGCATTCTCGACTCCGTATCGGCGCATCACCGTCTGGATCGGTTCGGCCAGGACTTCCCAACTGGCGTCCAGGTCTTCGCCCAGGCGCTCTGCATTAACCTGCAGTTTGCCCAGGCCCCTGAGCAGGGATGACATCGCTACCAGCGAGTGGCCGTAGGCGGTGCCCGTGACGCGTAGCACGGTGGAATCCGTGAGGTCTCTTTGCCAGCGTGATACGGGCAATTTGAGCGCCAGGTGGTCGAGCAGGGCGTTGGACACGCCCAGGTTGCCCTCGGCGTTTTCGAAATCGATCGGGTTGACCTTGTGGGGCATGGTGGAAGAGCCGACCTCGCCTTCGGCGGCTTTCTGGCTGAAGTAACCGATGGAGATATAGGCCCAGACATCGCGGCAGAAATCGACCAGGATCGTCTGGTATCGGATCTGTGACTGGAACAGTTCGGCCATCCAGTCATGGGGTTCGATCTGGGTGGTGTAGGGATTCCACTCCAGCCCCAGCGATTCGACGAAATTCCGGGACAGGGCGGTCCAGTCCAGATCCGGGTAGGCGCTGAGGTGCGCATTGAAGTTTCCCACAGCGCCGTTGATCTTGCCGAGCATTTCCTGGCCAGACATCTGCCGGGCCTGGCGCCGCAGGCGGTGCAGGACATTGGCGATTTCCTTGCCGAGCGTCGTCGGGGAGGCAGTCTGGCCATGCGTTCGGGACAGCATCGCCTGGCCGGCATGGGCCGAGGCCATTTCGGACAGGGCCGCGTCGACGGACGCGAACATGCCGGACATCACCTCGTCGTGCGCATCCCTGAGCATCAGGGCGTAGGACAGGTTGTTGATGTCCTCCGAGGTGCAGGCGAAGTGCAGGAACTCGGAGCCCGCGGCGAGTTCGGTCGATTCCGCGAAACGTTCCTTGAGGTAGTACTCGACAGCCTTGACGTCGTGGTTGGTGACCGATTCGATCTCTTTGACCCGCCGCGCCCCTTCTTCGCCGAAATCTCCGATCATGCGCTCCAGAAAGGAGTCCGCTTCCGCTGTCAGGGCCGGAAGTTCGGGGACGTCATCGCTGGCGGCAAGCGCCTGGAACCAGCGGATCTCCACGATCAGGCGCCTCTTGATCAGGCCATACTCGCTGCAGACCGGCCTCAGGGCGGCGGTCTTGGCGGAGTAACGTCCGTCGACGGAGGAAAGGGCAGTCAGACTTGAAAGTTTCATGGCAGAGACGGTGCCTGGATGAGCCAATCCCATATTCTCTCATTCTTTATCCCACGCTCCAAGATTCGACTGTATTTGCAAATTCGCTCCTACATTTTCCCTGGCTTACCCAGATCATGAATTTGGCTGCTGTGACCCGAATCGCGGGTCCGATTCCGATATACTTCAACCTTGGGTTTTCGAATCGAATTTTGCGGAGCGAACGATGACCACCGAGTACAGGACAGAGCATGACAGCATGGGCGAACTCCAGGTTCCGGCCGATGCCTTTTGGGGGGCGCAGACACAGCGGGCAGTTGATAATTTCCCGATCAGCAGGCTCGCCATGCCGCGCGAATTCATCCGGGCGCTGGGGTTGATCAAGCAGGCGGCGGCGATGGTCAACGTCGAACTGGGCCTGCTCGATGAAGTCCGGGCGGCCGCGATCATCAACGCGTCCCGGGTTGTGGCCGCCGGCGAAGTCGACCGGCACTTCCCTATCGACGTGTTCCAGACGGGTTCAGGAACTTCTTCCAACATGAATGCCAACGAGGTCATCGCCCATCTCGCCAACGAAGGCGGCGATCTGGGTGTTCACCCCAACGACGACGTGAACATGGGGCAGAGTTCGAACGACGTGATCCCTACGGCCATCCAGGTCAGCGCGGCGCTCGTCGCTTCAGAGAAGCTCATCCCGTCGCTCCTTCACCTGGCCGAGACGCTGGATATCAAGGCCGAAGAACTGGATTCCGTGGTCAAAACGGGCCGAACCCACCTGATGGACGCCATGCCGGTGACTTTTGGCCAGGAACTGGGCTGCTGGTCAAAACAGGTGCGTTCCAACATCAAGCGGATCAAGAGTGCATTGAAGCGCATGCGGAAACTGCCGCAGGGTGGCTCCGCTGTCGGGACCGGGATCAATGCGCATCCCGAGTTCGGGCCGCGGATCGCATCCGCCCTTGAGAAACTGACCGGCGTGAAATTCCGGTCGTCCGACAACTACTTCGAGGGGATAAGTTCCCAGGATGTGTCGGTGGAACTGTCCGGCCAGTTGAAGACCCTGGCCTGTAGCCTGATGAAGATCGCGAATGACCTGAGGCTGATGAATTCCGGTCCCCTGGCCGGTATCGGCGAAATCGAGCTGCCGGCGCTGCAGCCCGGTTCCTCGATCATGCCTGGCAAGGTCAACCCGGTGATTCCGGAAGCGGTCTGCATGGTTTGCGCACAGGTGATCGGAAACGACACCACCATCACGATCGCAGGCCAGTCGGGTCTGTTCCAGCTCAACGTGATGCTGCCGGTAATTACGCTCAATCTGTTGCAAAGCTTGGAGATCCTGGCCTCGGCCAGCAGCGTGCTGGCGGACAAGGCGATCGCGGGCTTCACCGTTCGCGAGGACAACATTCAGACCGCCCTTGAGCGCAACCCGATCCTGGTCACCGCGCTGAACCCAGTCATTGGCTATGAACTGGGAGCCGCCACGGCCAAGAAAGCCTACAAGAAGGGTAAGCCCATCAAGGAAGTGGCGCTGAAGATGACGGGTCTATCCGCAGAAGAACTGGACCGGCTGCTCGATCCGCTGGAACTGACAAAAGGCGGAATCAAGAGCTGAAGCAAGCGTAATCACTAGCCACAACCGGAGAAATCCATGAAACGACTGGCCTTCTTGTTCCTGGCAATGAGTTTCTGCATTACATCGGCCCTGGCCGGCGGATCGGAAGCTCACTGGAGCTACAGCGGCGAAGACGGGCCGGAGCACTGGGGGAAATTGTCGGATGACTACTCGATTTGCGCCGCGGGACAGAACCAGTCACCCGTGGACCTCGTCGCGGATTATCACGTAGACCTGCCGGAACTGGTATTCGAATATCACGGATCGCCGCTGCGGGAAACCAACAACGGGCACACCATCCAGATTTCGGCGTCGCCCGGGAATTTCCTGGAAATCCCGGAAAGAGGGCAACGGTACGAATTCCAACAGGGACATTTTCACAGCCCAAGCGAACACTCCGTAGACGGGCGGCACTACCCCATGGAAATCCACCTGGTTCACCGCGGTGATGACGATCATCTGACGGTCGTCGGTATCATGATCGAGGAAGGCGAAGAACACCCGATGCTCACCAATATCTGGGCCTTCATGCCCGAGCGGGTGGGCGAAACGACCGAAGCGCCCGTCAGCGTTTTCGAGGCCGGGGTATTGCCGCCGACCCGCGACTACTTCACTTACAGCGGTTCCCTGACCACACCCCCTTGTTCGGAAGGCGTCAGGTGGATCGTCCTGCGCGACACGCTCACGGTGTCAGCGGAACAAATTCAGCGTTTCAAGGACCGCGTGGGAGAGAAGAC
>CAJIBJ010000018.1_pt1 | contig 31795 bp, 31 predicted proteins | sample 9199331 | NCBI WGS metagenome assembly CAJIBJ01 (sample SAMEA7708300, study PRJEB35096) | sediment metagenome | biome: marine neritic benthic zone biome [ENVO:01000025]; feature: sediment [ENVO:00002007]; material: shallow marine sediment [ENVO:03000034] sea grass bed [ENVO_01000059] ... | reverse complement strand
TCGTCGACCAGCAAGCGGCCGTCGGATATGATCATCGCCCGGTTGCAAACCGCATGCACTTCTTCGAGCAGGTGGGTGGAAATGACGATGATCTTCTCGCTCGACATGTCCCGGATCAGCCGCCTGACTTCGTGCTTCTGGTTGGGGTCCAGCCCGTCGGTGGGCTCGTCCAGGATCAGGACCTGCGGGTCGTGGATGATGGCCTGCGCCAGCCCGACTCGCCGCTTGAAACCCTTCGATAGCGTCTCGATGGTCTGTTCCGGCACGCGGTCCAGGTTGAGTCGCTCGATGGCCTCACCCGCGGCGGTCACTGCGGCGCGGCCGCGGAATCCGCGGGCCCGGGCGATGAACTCCAGAAAGCTCCGGACGGTCATTTCTCCGTAACCCGGAGCGCCTTCAGGCAGGTAGCCGATGCATCGCCGCGCCTCCAGGGAATCATTGGCGATGTCGTGACCGTTGACCACGGCCGTGCCGGCCGTGGGCGCCAGGAAACCGGTCAGCATTTTCATCGTTGTCGACTTGCCGGCGCCATTGGGGCCGAGAAAGCCCAGCACCTCTCCGGCTTCGACCGTGAAACTCAGATCATCCACGGCGACCAGGTTCCCGTATTTCTTGCCAAGGGACCTGGCTTCGATTCTTAATTCACTCATGCAAAAACCCCACTGTTCACCCACCCGGGTTATTGTAACTGCGAAAATTTGAGTCCTCGCCTACAAAAATCAAGTCCACTCTTTCTATCACCCGGCAATGCCTGTATCTTGGCCCGCATACCTATGGTTTCACTTGACTTCACAGAGCTGGATCACCTGCCGGAAGGCCTGCTCGAACGGCCCGCTTCAGCCCTGTACCAGCAGATCCAGGGTCCCACCCTGATCCACCTCGAAGGGCGGAACAAACGCCCCCTGGTGGTCTCCGTGCTCCAGCACGGAAACGAAATCACCGGCTGGGAAGCCGTGCGCCGGCTGCTCAAGAACCGCAGCCCCTGCGAGGAGTTGCCGCGATCATTGATGATCCTGATCGGCAACCCGCTGGCAGCGAAACACCGCCTCAGGAGGCTCGACGAGCAGCCTGATTTCAACCGCTGCTGGCCAGGCGGCAATGAAGTGGACAGTGAGTACACCCGTTTGTTCCGCCGGATTCACCAGCGTTTCGTGGAGCTCCAGCCTCTGGCCGTGATCGACGTGCACAACAATACCGGGCTGAATCCGCACTACGCCGCCGTCAACCTGATCCGCTCCGACTACCTGCGCCTGGCTTCGCTGTTTTCCTCCAAGGTCGTTTATTTCACGATGCCGGCGGGAACGCTCTCCCTGTCGATGTCCGAGCACTGCCCGTCCCTGACCCTGGAGTGCGGCCAGGCCGGCGAGATTCACGCTACCGACCACACCCAGGCTTTCCTGGAGACCTGCCTGCACCTGGAGTCCATCTCCCCCAAGCGGATCGATGCGGAAGCGGTGCACCTGTTCCACATGGTGGCCACGGTTTACGTCAACAACGACGTGCTGTTCGGTTTCGGGCGGGTTCCGGTCGACCTGGCCTTGCGGGAGGACCTGGACAGCCTGAATTTCAGGGAGCTGCCCGCAGGTGTTTCCTTCGGTGAGCTGAACAACCCGGACAAGCTGCCCCTGAGGGCGGTGAACCCCGACGGGCACGAGGTGACGGACGAGTACTTCCGTTTCGGCCGGGGAAAGGTGGAAACGACCCGGGAAATCATGCCATCCATGCTGACGCTGGACCGGCGCGTCATCCAGCAGGACTGCCTGTGTTACCTGATGGACCGCATCCACTTCGAGTTCGAGGAAGAAGTCAGCGGGCCGGACCAGCTGCCCGAGGGCATCGACCGCTCCGACCGCCCGGGGGCTCCCTTGCTTTCCCTGGAGGTATGACTTTTGTCACTGGTATTATTTGGGCTCCGTCCCCAATGATTACTACAGACGATCAGAGGAGGAGCACGGTATGAACATGTGGACAGCCATCGTTCTAATTGTCATGGCGGCAATGGCCGGAGAGGCCTGGCGGCATCACGTCAGGGCGCGTAGTTCGAAATCGAATAAAGGCGCGCTGGACGAACTGAATCGCCGCGTGGACGAACTGGAAAACGACCTTCGCAGCCGCGTGGAGACCCTGGAGCGGATCGTCACGGACGACAAGGGTGACCTGAAACGAGAGATCGACCGCCTCAAGAAGGCAGGTTAACGCCTAAATCTGACCGAGTTCGAAAGCCTTTAATACGGCGCGCGTCCGGTCGCGGACCCCCATCTTGGACAGAATGTTGGACACGTGATTCTTGACCGTGCCTTCGGCCACGCCCAGTGAGTTCGCGATTTCCTTGTTGCTGTACCCCCCGGCCATCAGACGGAGGATTTCGGTCTCGCGGTCGGTCAGGGGGTCCGGCTGGTCCAGGCTGGAGAAATCATTCTGCAGGTGTTCCAGGCCTTTCAGCAGGCGTTGGGTGACGGCCGGCTTCACGATGGACCCACCCTCGGCCACGGTCTTGATCGCGCTGACCAGTTCGGCCAGGGCGACGTCCTTGAGCAGGTAACCCCGCGCACCCGAGCGGATGCCGGCCAGCACCAGTTCATCGTCATCGAAGGTCGTCAGGATGATCGTGGGCGGCAACTCGTCCTGGCCCGACAGTTCCCTCAGCACGTCAATCCCCGAAAGCCCCGGCATGCGCATGTCCAGCAGCACCACGTCCGGCCCCACTTCCGGGATCATCCGGATCGCCTCCGCGCCGTCCGCGGCTTCCGCCACGACTTCGATTTCCTCTGAAAGCTCCAGCAGGCTGCGCACGCCCTTGCGGACCAGGTTCTGGTCGTCCACCAGCATCACATTGATCATCACATCCCCTCCACCGGGATCCAGGCATGCAGGGAAAATCCCGCGCCCGGGCTCGTTTCTATTTTCAGTTCTCCGCCGAGCTGGCGCAATCGCTCCGCCATGCCCCTCAGGCCGTTGCCGGCCTCCACCTCGTTTACGCCGCGGCCGTCGTCTCGCGCGGTCAGCGCGACTCCGTCCTCGTCCTGCACCAGGCCGAGCCAGAGATTGCTGGCGCGGGCGTGCCGCACGCTGTTGGTGATCATCTCCTGGGCGCAGCGCAGCAGCACCTGGGCCCTGCGGGGATCGGTCATCGCCAACTCGGAAGGCAGGTCGAGATGGATCGTCGGTTCCGGAACCCCGCTGACCAGCGTGCGCAATGCAGCCGCCAGGTCGACCTTGTCGTCCACTCGCATATCGTTGACCACCTCGCGAACGTCCGCCAGGAGGAGCTTGGCCAGTGAGTGCGCCTGCTGGACGTGCTCGAGCGCCTTGCCGTCCACCATGTGCGTGGCGACCTCGAGGTTCAGGGTCAGCGCCGTGAGGTGGTGCCCGACCAGGTCGTGCAGTTCCCGGGCGATACGCACCCGTTCCGCGATCCGCGTATTTTCCGCCAGCAGCGCCTGGGTGGCGCGCAGCTCGGAGTTCATCTTGCGCAGGGCATCCCGCGCGATGTGCTGCCTCAGCGAGACGATGCCGCTCATGAAAGCGAACAGCGATATCCCCAGGAACAACCCGCCCATCAGCGTGGCGTAACTGAAGGAAATATCGGGAATCCGGCTGATCACCAGCACCAGCAGGACATTTTGGCCGATCAGCCAGGCCGTCGCTGGCGCACCCGGCAACATCCATGGCAGCAGTCCCGCAACGATCAGCAGCAGGATGCCGCCCAGCGAAGTTTCCGTCAGCATGCTGATCCCCAGTGCGCAAACCGTCAGCACCGTGACCGTGATCAGGCGGTGCGACAGCCGGGAGCGGACCGGCAGGACCCGGACCTGGTTCCAGTAGGTCAGCCCGAACGTCAGGTGCAGAATCCACCAGGCCAGGTACTGGTTCAGCGGCAGCGGCGTTTCGTACCAGGAACGGAAGAGGAAAAGCGGAATGGACGCGCACAACCAGGTAAAGAGCCCCGCGTAACGCAGAAGCTCGACCGGCCGGTGCTTGCCTTCGGTGAATTCCATCAGACGATCCGTATTCCCATCCGCAGATGGGCTAATATTACTCCAGTCTCCAACGTTCCATATCTCTCGAAAGTCATGATACCCACCCGATGAGCGATCAGACAGTTGAGGTACTCCGGTATTCCGACAGCGACCCGGTCGCCCTGGTTCGCCTGCTGTCGCGTTACGGCATGGTTCTGCGCAGCGAAGCGCCCGGCCGGCCCATCCCCGGCTCCTTCTGGGGCGACGGGGAAGCGGGCCTGGTCGGCAACGACCTCTTGGCCAGGCCCGATACCCCGCTCCATTCCATTCTCCATGAAACCTGCCATTACGTCTGCATGGACGAAGTACGGCGCCGGACCGTGGACACCGACGCGGGCGGCGATTACGACGAGGAGAACGCCGTGTGCTACCTGCAAATCCTGCTGGCCGACGAAATCCCCGGCTTCGGCCGGGACCGGATGATGCAGGACATGGACGCCTGGGGCTACAGCTTCCGGCTCGGCTCCGCCCGCGCCTGGTTCGAAAACGACGCGGAGGACGCCCGGGAGTGGCTGCAAAGAAAGGGCTTGATCGACGAATCTGGCATACCGACGTTTCAGTTCAGGCAATAATTGAATGGGCTTCCGGACTGTCGTCCGCTAACGATGGATCCGCTCGAATCCCGCCTCGCTGAAACCGTTCATGCGCTGCTTCCCAACGAGAATCACGGGAACACCTCTCGCGCCCAGTTTCTTGTACATCCGCTTGCCTTTCGAGCTCTTCTCGATGTCGTATTCGGTGAAACGTATCCTGTTTCTTCTGAAATATTTCTTGGCTTTCGTGCAGACGCCGCACCAACTGGCGGAGAACATCACGACCCGTTTCCTTGAAGCGACAGCGGCAGGTTTGGCGTTGGTATCCTGATCGCCGCCTATGCCGGCACTCACCGTGCCATAGCTCACGGTCTCATACGTGCTCACCGGGAACTCGAGTTTCGTCACTTCCTGGTCGTCAGGCTTCTTATCGCTGTAGTAGACGATCCCGTCTTCATCCGTCCATTTGTATACCTCTGCAGACGCGGGGCCGGCAATCATGAAAACGGCAAGAACCGACAGGACGAATTTCACAATCAAATGATTCATGGTTTCACCACTCTGATCAGCAGCGAGTGTATTAACCATACGACAAAACCGCGGTTCTTGGGTCAGAAGGGCAGCATGCCCCGGTACCAGGCCAGCGCCGCCGCGGCCAGCAGGCCGCCGACGATCAGCCAGGGGACGTGGCTGCGGCGCCGGCGCATGGCGTCCTCGGTGAGGACTTTTTCGGGGCGCAGGCCCGGCGCCTGCAGCACCAGGCGGCAGTTGGCAATGCGGATCTCGTCGCCGCTGGCCAGTGCGGCCTGATCCACGGGTTCTCCGTTCAGCAGGGTCTGCGCGTCCGGGGCCAGCTTGCGCAGTACCAACCTGCCTTCCCCGTCTTCGAGAATCTCGGCATGTCGCGCAGCCATGCCGTCGACGTCCAGGCGCAGGTCACAGTCGTCGGCGCGGCCGATGACGTTATTCGGGCCCAGCGGGAATGCCTGGTTGATGACGGGGCCCGAGGCGCCTTTGAGTCGGTAGTTGCTCATCTGGAATCTGATATGGAGACGTCGTCAGCCGTTACAAGTTCGCGCAGAACGCCGGTCGCGTAGGCGCCCGGCGGCAGGACGAATACCAATACGAAATCGGGGCCTTCAAAGGCCCATTCCAGATCCTCGGGGCGCACCCGCAGGCTGCGCCGCGCAGCCTCCAGGCCGGCTGCGGTCATTTTGTCCACGAGCGGCCGGTACGGTTCCAGGACGGCCTGTTCGATCTCCGCCGCCTCCCGCGCTGGCTGCGCCCCGCCGCGGCCCGGCAGCGGGCCGCTGGGGTGGATGTCGAAGGTCTCGCAGCGGCGATCGAGTTCCGGATCTGGCATTTCACAGGGAAAAATGGCCCGGCTGCCGTCCAGCGATGCGATCTCCCCGTCCAGGATCCGGTTCCAGTTGCCGAGCCCGACCCGGCGGGAAAGCAACGTGTTGAACAGGAAACTGCGCACCGCGGAGAGGTAGATGCTTCTCTTGTTCCGCGGCAGCCGCCCGCCCCGCTCCAGCCAGCGAGCGCCCCGCTCGACGTTGCGTCCGCCGTGGCCGAACCGCTGCGGCCCGAAGTAGTTCGGCACGCCCTGCGCCGCAACAGCCCGCAGCCGCTCGTCCAGGACCCCGCGGTCCCCTTCCAGCGAGCGCAGCACGATGCGGAAGCGGTTGCCGCTCAGTGCGCCGCGTTTCAATTTACGGCCATGGGGCTCGGCGCGCAGGATCACGGCGTCAGGGATCGACCAGTTTTCCCATTCGGTGTCGCCGGCCTCCTGCAGGCCCACGGAGAACCACTGCCGGGTAACGGCGCGACGGTCCTTCATCCCGGCGAAGCCGACGTCGCGTGCGGGCACCCCGGCCTGCGCGGCCAGTTGCCCGGCGACCCAGTTGGTATTGGCGTTGCGTTTCTCGATTTCCAGCCAGAGGTGGCTGCCCTGTCCCTGCGGGGTGATCAGCGGCAGTTCTTCGACACGGAAATCCTCCGGCTCAACGCGCAGTCGGCCGCGGCATTCGGGATCGCGGAGAACCCGGCGCCAGTCCGGCAGCGAGGTATCGGGAGCGTTCACTCAGCCGCGCGCGATCAGCGCGACGGCCAGGGCCGCGATGCCCTCGCCCCGTCCGCAGAAACCCAACCGCTCGGTAGTGGTCGCCTTGAAAGAGACCGCATTCTCCGGAATCTCCAGGACGCCGGCCACCGCGTCGCGCATGGCGGCGATATGTGGCGCAATCCTGGGCCGCTCGCAGGCGATGGTGACGTCAAGGTTGACCGTGCGCCAATCGTCGCGGGCAAGCCGGTCGCGCACGGCCGCCAGCAGGTCCCGGCTGTCCGCATCGCGCCATTGCTCATCACCGGGTGGAAAATGCTGCCCGATGTCACCCTGCGCGGCTGCGCCCAGCAGCGCGTCGCAAAGGGCATGCAGCGCCACGTCGCCATCCGAATGGGCGGCGAGGCCCCGGGAATGGGGGATGCGCACGCCACCCAGCATCACGTGGTCGCCTTCGCCGAAAGCGTGGACGTCCAGTCCCTGACCAACCCGGTAATCCATGACTCAGTTCTCCACCATCTGCCGCTGCAGAATGAACTGCGCCAGCGCCAGATCTTCGGCGCCGGTGATCTTGATATTACCCGCGGAACCCAGAACCAGGCGCGGGCGCACGCCGGCGGATTCCATCGCCGCTGCTTCGTCGGTCGGACCCTCGCCGGCTTCCAGTACGGCTCGCAGATTGGCATGCAGTTGGGCGATCGGGAAAAGCTGCGGCGTCTGCGCGGCCCAGTAGCGGGAGCGGTCGACCGTCCGTTCGATCCGGCCGTCTTCGCCGGCAAGCTTGAGCGTATCGTGAACGGGAACCGCCAGGATGGCGCCCGTTTCGCTTTCCAGTCCTTCCTCGAGCAGCCGTTCCAGGTCGTCGCGCGAAAGGCAGGGCCGGGCGGCATCGTGCACCAGCACCCATTCGCAGTCGGGTTGGTTTTCGAGAATGGACTGCAGTCCGTTGAGCACGGTCTCGGCGCGGGTTTCTCCACCTTCCACGGTCCGGACCGCCGGGTAATGCGGGCGGATCAGTTGCTGGTAAATTCCGTCATCGGCCGAGAGCGCCACGGTGACCGACAACACCCGCGGATGCCGGAACAGGGCCTCGATGCTGTGTGCCAGCACAGGCCGCCCGGAAAGGTGGGCGTATTGCTTGAGCGTGGTCCCGCCGAAACGGACGCTGCGCCCGGCGGCGGGAATCAGCGCGTGCACGCTTTGAGGGTTCATCGTTCGTTCTCGCCTCTGATACTCTTGATTGAGGCCCGCCTCAGTTCGGCGGGTCTTCCCTGCCTTTCTCTCCCGGCACGACCTGGTAGAATTTTTCGTTCTCCTTGACCATGCCCAGTTCGCTGCGCGCCCGTTCCTCCACCGCCTGCAGCCCTTGCCTCAGGTCTTCCACTTCCGCCTGCAGTTCGCGGTTGCGTTGCGCCAGTTTCTCGTTCTCCCTGACCTGTTCCTCGACGCGTACCGCGAGCCGTTTCACGTCACGGTAGCCGCCCTCGCCAAACCACATCTTGACCTGCAGCGCGATCAGCACCAGCAGCAGGATGGCGAGGAGGGAGCGCATCAACTCCAGTTACGGATGTTCGAGAACGCCGCGGCGCCGGCGTAGGAACCCCGGGGTCCCAGCGCCTCCTCGATGCGCAGCAACTGGTTGTACTTGGCCACCCGGTCCGAGCGGCACAGCGAGCCGGTCTTGATCTGCGTGGCCGTGGTCGCGACCGCGATGTCCGCGATCGTGGTGTCCTCGGTTTCCCCCGAGCGGTGGGATATGACCGCGCTGAACCCGGCGCCGTCCGCCATCGCGATGGCTTCGAGCGTTTCGGTCAGCGTTCCGATCTGGTTCAGCTTGATCAGGATGGAGTTCGTGATCCCCATCTCGATTCCCTCGCGGAAGATTTCCGTGTTGGTCACGTAGAGGTCGTCCCCGACCAACTGGCAGTCGTCGCCACACAGTTGGGTGAGGATCTTCCAGCCGTCCCAGTCGTCCTCGGCCATGCCGTCCTCGATGCTGATGATCGGGTACTGGCGGACCCAAGCCGCCAGGTATTCGGCGAAAGCGAAAGGCTCGAAGGACTTGCCCTCGGATTCCAGGTGATAGAGGCCATCACTGAAAAATTCGGAAGAGGCGACGTCCAAGCCGAGGCTCACGTCCCGGCCGATCTGGTAACCGGACTTTTCGACCGCTTCAAGGATGGTTTCCACGGCCGCTTCGTTGGAAGGCAGGTCGGGAGCGAATCCGCCCTCGTCACCGACCGCCGTGTTGAGGCCCTTGCCGCCCAGCACCGATTTCAGGGCGTGGAATATCTCGACTCCGCAGCGCAGGGACTCGCTGAAACCGTCCACGCCCCAGGGCAGGATCATGAATTCCTGCATGTCCACGCTGTTGTCCGCGTGCGCCCCGCCGTTGATGATGTTCATCATCGGTACCGGCAATTGCAGGTTTTCGCTCTGGGCCAGACGCGCCCACAAGGGCCGGCCTTCATGCGCAGCCATCGCGTGTGCCGCGGCCAGTGATACGCCGAGCAGGGCGTTGGCGCCAAGCCTGCCCTTGTTCGGACTGCCGTCCAGTTCGATCAGTTTCCGGTCGAGCGCCTCCTGGTTATCGGCGTCGGCGCCGGCCAGCATATCGGCGATTTCGCCATTGACGTTGCCGACAGCCTGGCGCACGCCCTTGCCGCCGTAGCGGGACGGGTCGCCATCCCGCAGTTCAATCGCCTCGCGCGCGCCGGTGGAGGCCCCGGACGGAACCGCGGCTCGCCCGAAGGCGCCGGATTCCAGGATCATTTCCGCCTCGAGGGTCGGATTGCCGCGGGAGTCCAGAATCTCCCGGGCTTTAATGGATTTAATCGCTGTCATTGTATATTTCCCTGATGTTGTTTACTCACGGCGTCGAATGCCCTGAGCGTTGTGAGTAATTCTTCCATTGCTTCCAGCGGCCAGGCATTCGGCCCGTCGCTCAATGCCTGTTCGGGATTCGGGTGGGTCTCCATGAACAAACCCGCCACCCCGACCGAAACCGCGGCCCGGGCCAGCACCGGGACGAATTCCCGCTGGCCGCCTGAAGAACCGCCTTGCCCGCCGGGCAACTGGACCGAATGCGTGGCGTCGAACACGACCGGGCAGCCCGTCTCGCGCAAAACTGCCAGTGAACGCATGTCCGAGACCAGGTTGTTGTATCCGAACGATACGCCCCGCTCGCATACCATGATCTGTTCGTTGCCGGTGGATTTCGCCTTTTCCACCACGTTTTTCATGTCCCAGGGGCTGAGGAACTGGCCCTTCTTGAGGTTCACCGGCCGGCCAGTGGCAGCGACGCGCCTCACGAAGTTGGTCTGCCGGCAAAGGAATGCCGGGGTCTGCAGCACATCGACGACGGCGGCCACGGCCTCTACGTCGCTGTCCTCGTGGACATCGGTCAGCACCGGCAGCCCGACCTGCCGTTTCACCTCGGCCAGTATCCGCAGGCCCTCTTCCGCCCCGGGGCCACGATAGCTTTCACCCGAGGTGCGGTTCGCCTTGTCGAATGAGGATTTGTAGATCAAAGGGATCGCCAGCCGCGCACAGATTTCCTTCAGCTCCGCTGCGGTATCGATCGCGAGTTGTTCGGATTCGATGACACAGGGACCGGCAATCAGGAAGAAAGGATGTTCCGGCCCGGCGTCAAAGCCGCAAAGTTTCACAATTGCGCCACTCCGGCGGGCAATTCGCCCTGTTGCTCGCGCAAGGCTGCCTCGATGAAGCCGGTAAACAGGGGATGGCTGTCACGTGGCGAGGACGTGAACTCGGGGTGGAACTGGCAGGCCAGGAACCAGGGGTGGTCCGGAATCTCGATGATCTCGACCAGGGTCTCGTCCATGGACAGCCCGGAAAGCGCCATGCCGTGCTTTTGGAACACGTCGCGGTAGTGATTGTTGAATTCGTAGCGATGGCGGTGGCGCTCGGTGACGACCTCCTTCCCGTAGAGCTTGCGCGCGAGCGAACCGTCTTTCAGGCGGCATTCCTGGCCGCCAAGGCGCATGGTCCCGCCCAGGTCGCAATCCTCGTCGCGGGTCTCTACGCTGCCGGAGGCATCCAGCCACTCGGTGATGAGGCCGATCACGCGGTGTGGCGCGGCGGGTTCGATCTCCGTGGTGTTGGCGCCTTCCAGGCCGCACACGTTGCGCGCGAATTCCACTGCCGCCGCCTGCATGCCGTAGCAGATTCCCAGGTAGGGAATGCCGTTTTCACGCGCGTAACGGATGGCGTTTACCTTGCCTTCAAAACCGCGCTCGCCAAATCCCCCCGGCACCAGGATGGCGTCGACATCCTCGAGCAGTGACAGGTCATTGTCGGCCAGGTCATCGGATTCCAGTCGCCGGATGTTGACCCTGATGCGCTGGCGCAGGCCGCCATGCGCAATGGCTTCGGTCAGGGACTTGTAGGCATCGTGGTGCTCGACATACTTGCCGACCATGGCCACCGTGACTTCGTGGCGCGTGTTGATCGTGCGGTCCACCACGTCCAGCCACTCGCCCAGGTTGGCTTTGCCGGCCTTGTCCTTTAGCCCGAAACCTTCGACGACCAGGTCGTCCAGGCCTTCCTCGTGCAGCATGTGCGGAATGTCGTAAATGCTGTTCTTCGCATCCAGGGCCGTAATGACGGCCTTGGCCGGCACATTGGTGAACAGGGCGATCTTCGCCCGCTCGGACTCGGACAGTTCGAATTCCGAGCGGCACAGCAGGATATCGGGCTGAATGCCGATGGAGCGCAATTCCTTGACCGAATGCTGGGTGGGCTTCGTCTTGATTTCATTGGCGGCACGCAGGAATGGCACCAACGTGAGGTGCATGAACATGGCGTCGTTGCCGTATTCCACGCCCAACTGCCTGATGGCTTCCAGGAAAGGCAGCGATTCGATGTCGCCTACCGTGCCGCCGATTTCGATCATCGCGACGTCGAAACCCTCGGATGCGCGGCGGACCCAGTCCTTGATTTCGTCGGTCACGTGCGGAATCACCTGCACCGTTGCACCCAGGTAAACGCCGCGGCGTTCCTTGGCGATCACGTCACTGTAAATCCGGCCGGTGGTGCAGTTGTTGAGCTGGCCCATCCGGGTGCGCACAAATCGTTCATAGTGACCCAGGTCCAGGTCCGTCTCCGCGCCGTCGTCGGTCACGTAGACTTCACCGTGCTGGAACGGGCTCATGGTGCCGGGATCCACGTTGATGTACGGGTCGAGCTTGACCAGGGTGACCTTGAGACCGCGGGATTCCAGGATGGCCGCGAGCGCAGCCGCGGACAGCCCCTTGCCCAGTGAGGAAACGACGCCGCCGGTGACGAAAACTAATGAAGCCATGCCAGAACCCTGAGTCCGTTTAATGCCAATTTACCGTGAATTTCCCGAGGAAGTTCTGGATGCATATTGTACGGTATGCGCAAGCCACTTGAAAACCGCCGTTAAACAGGTGAACATCCATTCCCGCCAGCAGACGCCCCGGGACCCGACTAAAAACAGCGATGAGCAGTAAATACCGCGCAGAAGACATCGAGGTGCTGACCGGACTGGATCCGGTCAAAAGACGGCCGGGCATGTACACCGACACCAGCCGGCCCAATCACCTCGCGATGGAGGTCATCGACAACAGCGTGGACGAAGCCCTGGCCGGTCATGCGGGCAAGGTTTCCGTCACGGTGTATGGAGACGGATCCGTGGAGGTCACCGACGACGGGCGCGGCATGCCGGTCGACATCCACCCCGAACAGGGCATGCCGGGGGTCGAGCTGATACTGACCCGTCTGCACGCGGGCGGCAAATTCTCGGACCGGAACTACCAGTACGCGGGCGGCCTGCACGGCGTCGGCGTCTCGGTGGTGAACGCCCTTTCTTCCAAACTGGAAGTCTGGATCAAGCGCGACGGCGCCGAGCACCACATGGCGTTCGTCAACGGAGAGCCGAAAAACGCGCTCAGGCAGATCGACACCGTCGGGCAGAGGAACACCGGTACGCGGATCCGGTTCTGGCCGGACACCTCCTATTTCGACTCGCCGAAATTCTCTCTCGGCAGGCTGCGTCACCTGCTGCGCGCCAAGGCCGTGCTCTGCCCTGGTCTGACCGTGACGCTGGCTATTGACAAGACCGGTGAAATGGACACCTGGTGCTACCAGAAAGGCCTGACCGATTACCTGGAATCGGAGCTCGAAGAATACGCCTGCCTGCCCGAGCGGCCGTTCAGCGGGGAGATGAAGGGCACCGATTCCGAGGTGAGCTGGGCGCTCTGCTGGCTACCCGAGGGCGGGCAGTTGCAGGAGAGCTACGTCAATCTCATCCCCACGCCGCTGGGCGGCACCCACGTCAACGGACTGCGCACCGGGCTGGTGGAGGCCCTCAGGGAGTTCTGCGAACACCACAATCTGCTGCCCCGCGGGCTGCGTCTGACGCCCGATGATATCTGGGAAAAGATCAGTTTCATCCTGTCGCTCAAGATGAGCGACCCGCAATTCAGCGGGCAGACCAAGGAACGGCTGTCTTCGCGGGCCTGCGTCACCTTCGTTTCCGGGCTCATCAAGGATTCCTTCAGCCTGTGGCTGAACCAGAACGTGAACGACGGAGAAGCCATTGCCCAGCTGGCCATCGCCAGCGCCCAGCAGCGCATGAAGACCGCGCGCAAGGTGGTGCGCAAAAAAGTCACCCAGGGGCCGGCCCTTCCGGGCAAGCTCGCTGATTGCACTTCGCAGGACCTGTCGTGGACCGAACTGTTCCTGGTGGAGGGCGATTCCGCCGGCGGCTCGGCCAAACAGGCGCGGAACCGCGAATTCCAGGCCATTCTGCCGCTTCGGGGCAAGATCCTGAACACCTGGGAGGTGGAATCCGAATCCGTTCTGAGCAATCAGGAAGTACACGACATCTCCGTCGCCATCGGGGTGGATCCCGGCTCCAGCCAGATCTCCGGCCTTCGTTACGGCAAGATCATCGTACTGGCCGACGCCGATTCCGACGGCCTGCACATCGCCACCCTCCTGTCCGCCCTGTTCCTGAAACACTTCACGGCGCTGGTCGAAACGGGCCACGTGTTCGTCGCCATGCCGCCGCTGTACCGGATCGATGTCGGCAAGGAGACCTTCTACGCACTGGACGACGAGGAGCGCAAAGGCATTCACGAACGTATCGCGGCGGAAAAAAAGAAGGGCAAGGTCACCGAGACACGCTTCAAGGGCCTGGGGGAAATGAACCCGCTGCAACTCAGGGAAAGCACCGTCGATCCCGATACGCGGCGCCTGGTGCAGCTCACGGTGGAGAATCATGCGGCAACCGACCGGGTCATGGACATGCTGCTCGGAAAGAAGCGCGCCAGCGACCGCAAGGCCTGGCTGGAAGACAAAGGTAACCTCGCCACCATTTAACAGGAGTATTCGCGATGAGTGAACGATCTGAAATCGAACATGTGATCAGGCAGTATTTTGGCGCGATCAACGACAATAACGCCAGCGTCATCCCCCTGGCCGATGATGTCGTGATGTCCGGGCCGATGATGCCGGAAACCATGCGCGGCGAGGCGGCCGTACGCCAGTATCTGGACGAAACCGCGCCTTTTACCACGAGATTCGAAGTGATATCCCTGCTGGTGGAAGGGGACCATGCTGCTGCCATCGTCGAGTTCGAGGGATTGAATGGCGTGGTGATCCAGGGCGCGGAATTCTTCCACATACCGGATGGGAAAGTTCGTTCCATCCAGAACTTTTTCGACACCCGGCCGCTGTTCAAGGGAATGAATTGATCGGTGAGTCCATGTGGCTGCGCGGTTTCCGCCCCTTTTTCCTCGGGGCATCGCTGTTCGCGATCCAGACCATGCTGACCTGGCTACTGGTCTACCGATCGGGGCGCACCCTGAATCTCGACGGCATCTCAATTTTCCAGTGGCATGCCCATGAAATGCTGTTCGGTTACTCGATGGCCGTCATCGCGGGCTTCCTGCTGACCGCGGCCTGGAACTGGACCGGCCACCGTACGGCGAGCGGGTCCGGATTGGCGGTGATTTTCGTATTATGGGCGCTGGCCCGGATTGCGATGATCAACGGCACGGGCTGGCTGCCCTGGGCCGCGGTTGCCGACCTCGCCTTCGTGCTTGGACTCGGCATCGCCGTAGCACGCCCGATCATCCGGGCCCGCCAGAAGCGGCAGGCCCTGGTGTTGCTGATGCTGGCTCTGCTGGCCGCCGCGAATGTGTTGTTCTACCTGGGCGCATCTGGCCTTCTCAGCAGCGGCACCCGCCTGGGCATCTATGCCGGTCTCTACCTGGTGCTGGCGATGGTGCTGTTCATGGGACGGCGGGTCATTCCCTTTTTCACCGAGCGGGGCGTAGGCTACGAAGTGAAGCTGAGAAACGATCGCTGGAACGACGCCGCCACGATGGCACTGTACCCTCTGTTCGCGCTCAGTGAGCTGTTTTTTCCCCATCACTCTGTGGGAGCCCTGCTGGCGGCAGCCCTGCTGGTGCTGAACTCCGTGAGGGTCGGCCGCTGGCACACGCTGGGCATCTGGCAGAAGCCCCTGCTCTGGGGCCTGTTCGCGGCTTTCCTGATGATCAACCTCGGCTTCCTGTTGCGCGCTTTCTCCCTGGTGACGGCGATCCCGGACTACCTGCCGGTTCACGCTTACGCGGTGGGCGGCATCGGGATCGTGACCATGAGCATGATGGCACGCGTGACCCTGGGTCATACCGGCCGGAACGTGCACCAGGCGCCTCCGATCATGTCCTGGCTCCTGGCCGGAATGGCCCTGACCGCCGTGATCCGGATTTTTTTCCCACTCATGGACCCCGGTCACTATTCCCTGTGGATCACGATTTCCGGAGTCGTATGGATCGCCTCTTTCGCCCTGTTCGCCCTCATTTTCGTGCCCATGCTGATCCGTCCCCGAGTGGATGACAAACCATGAATGAAATCACCCAGTCTTTTTCCGATCACGAGCAAATCCCCCTGAAGGACTACGCCGAGAAGGCCTATCTGGACTATTCCATGTACGTGGTCCTGGACCGGGCACTTCCGAACGTCGGTGACGGCATGAAGCCGGTACAGCGGCGCATCGTATACGCCATGAGCGAACTCGGGCTGTCGGCGACTTCCAAGCACAAGAAATCCGCGCGCACGGTTGGCGATGTGATCGGTAAGTTCCATCCGCACGGCGACTCGGCCTGTTACGAGGCGATGGTGCTGATGGCCCAGCCCTTCGCTTTCCGATATCCGCTGGTGGACGGCCAGGGCAATTTCGGTTCGCCGGACGACCCGAAATCCTTTGCCGCGATGCGCTACACAGAATCGCGGCTGACGGCCTACGCGAAGACCCTGCTCAGCGAACTCGGGATGGGCACCGTCGACTGGGGGCCGAATTTCGACGGCACCCTCAAAGAGCCTCTGGTGCTGCCCGCCCGGCTGCCAAATGTCCTCCTGAACGGCGGCACCGGTATCGCCGTGGGCATGTCCACCGATATCCCGCCGCACAACCTGCGAGAGGTGGTCTCGGCCTGCATCCGCCTGTTGGAAAAACCCAAGTCGACAGTGGCGGAGCTGTGCGAACACGTCAGGGGTCCGGATTACCCCACGGACGCCGAAATCATCACCCCCGCCGAGGACCTGCAGGCCTTGTACGAGACGGGGTACGGCTCCGTGAAGATGCGGGCGGTTTGGGAGAAGGAAAACGGCGAGATCGTGGTCACCGCCCTGCCCCACCAGGTGTCGCCGGCGCGGGTGCTGGAACAGATCGCCGCGCAGATGCAGGCGAAGAAGTTGCCGATGGTCGAAGACCTGAGGGACGAGTCCGATCACGAGAATCCGACACGGCTGGTCATCGTGCCCCGCTCCAATCGGGTGGACGTCGGGCAATTGATGAACCACCTGTTCGCCACCACCGATCTCGAGCGCAATTACCGCGTGAACTTCAACATCATCGGTATCAACGGCAAGCCGCAGGTGCTTTCCTTGCGAGAACTCCTGAAGCAGTGGCTGACGTTCCGGATGGAGACCGTGACCCGCCGCCTCAACCACCGCCTCGACCAGGTGGTGGACCGCCTGCACATCCTCGAGGGACTGCTGGTCGCCTACCTCAACATCGACGAGGTGATCTATATCATCCGGCACGAGGACAAGCCCAAGCCGGTCCTGATGGAGCGCTTCACGCTTACCGGCACGCAGGCCGAGGCCATCCTGGAGCTGAAACTGCGTCACCTGGCGAAGCTGGAGGAGATGAAGATCCGCGACGAACAGGACCAACTCTCCGACGAGCGTGACCGGCTCGAAAAAATCCTCGGCTCCAATGCCCGGCTCAAGACTCTGATCAAGAAGGAGTTGTTGGCCGACGCGGGAACCTACGGCGACGAGCGGCGCTCAGTACTGGTCGAGCGCGGCGCGGCGCAAGCACTTAAACAGGAGGACCTGATTCCATCCGAGCCGGTCACCATCGTACTGTCCCGTTCCGGCTGGGTTCGGTCGGCAAAGGGGCACGAGATCGATCCCGCCACGCTGAATTACAAGTCCGGCGACGAATTCCAGGACGCTTCACACGGCCGCAGCAACGAACAGGCCGTGTTCCTGGACTCGCGGGGCCGGGCCTATTCGCTGCCCGCCCACACCCTGCCCTCGGCGCGCAGCCTGGGCGAGCCGCTTTCCAGCCGGTTCACGATCCAGGCCGGGGAGGATTTCCTTTACACGCTCGCCGGAACGGCGGATCGCAAAATCGTACTGGCGAGTTCGTTCGGATACGGTTTCGTGACCGAGCTGGGCCATCTGCACAGCCGCGTGAAAGCCGGGAAAGCGGTTCTCACGGTGCCCGCCGGCGCCAAGCCCGTCCGACCGGCGGTCTTCGATCCGGAGGCGAACAATACGATCGTATGCGCCACGTCGGACGGCTACCTGCTGGCCTTTCCGCTGGAAGACGTGCCCGGGCTTTCCAAGGGCAAGGGCAACAAGCTGATCAACGTCCCGCCCAAGCGGCTGAAAGCCGGTGAGGAATTCATGGTGGGTCTGACCGTGATGGCCGAGAAAGAAGAGATTCTGGTCTGGGCCGGCCAGCGCTACCTGCGGATGGGTGCGAAGGACATCGAGCATTTCCGCGGCGACCGCGCGCACCGGGGCCGCAAACTGCCGCGCGGCTTCCAGCGGGTGACGAAAATCGAGCGGGTACCGCCGGGCCAGGGCTAGCCGAACATCTCCCTGACCTGGAGCAACGCGGCGACCAGCACGTCCACTTCTTCCAGGGTGTTGTAGAGCCCGAAGGAAACCCGGGCCGTGGCCGGCACGCCGAAGAACTGCATCACCGGCATTGCGCAGTGATGGCCGGTGCGCAGTGCAATGCCGTGGTGGTCGATGATGGTCCCCAGGTCGTGGGGATGGATGTCGCCGAGCAAGAAACTGATCACGCCCGCTTTCTGTTCCGCGGTGCCGATGATGCGCAGATCGCCGATTTCCCTGAGGTGTTCGGTGGCGTAGTCCAGCACGCGCTTTTCATGCGCCGCGACCTCGGCCATGTCGAAGGACGACAGGTAGTCGATCGCTGCCCCGAGGCCGATGCCGCCCGCGATGTGCGGCGTGCCCGCCTCGAACTTGGCGGGCAGGTCGTTCCAGGTCGTTTTCTCGAAAGTGACCTTGAGGATCATCTCCCCCCCGCCCTGCCAGGGAGGCATCGCGTCCAGGGTGGCTTCGGGCGCCCAGAGCGCGCCGATGCCCGTCGGGCCATACATCTTGTGGCCGGAAAGACAGTAAAAATCGCATCCGAGCGCCTGCACGTCGACGGAGCCGTGCGGCATGGCCTGCGCGCCATCCACCAGCACGGGGATTCCGAACCGTTTCGCCATGCGGCAGATTTCGGCCACCGGGTTGATCGTTCCGAGCGCATTGGAAATGTGCACCACGCCCAGCAGCTTCACCCGTTCGGACAGCATGGATTCCAGCGCGTCCATTTCCAGTTCGCCGCGCCGGTTGATCGGAACGACCTTCAATTCCGCGCCGGTCTGTTCGCACAGCATCTGCCATGGAACGATGTTGGCGTGGTGTTCCATGTGCGTGATCAGGATCTCGTCGCCCGGGTTCAGCCGGGGGCGCAGGAAACTCTGGGCCACCAGGTTGATGGACTCGGTCGTGCCTCGGGTGAAAATCACCTCGCGCTCCGAGGGCGCATTGATCAGGCGGGCCAGCTTGAGCCGGCCGCCCTCGTAAAGGTCGGTAGCTTCCTGGCTCAGGGAGTGAACGCCGCGATGTACGTTGGCGTTGTGTTCGCGGTAAAAGTCGTCGATCGCCTCGATCACCGCCCGAGGACGCTGCGCCGATGCCGCCGTGTCCAGGTAGACCAGCGGTTTTCCATGGACTTCCCGGCCGAGGATCGGAAAGTCCTGCCGGGCCCGCTCCGCGCTGAACGGGGCGCGGGCGTCCATTCAGGAGCCCCCGTCCGGCATCGCGTCGTCCAGCCGGACCGCGATCCGGTCCGCCAGGGCCCGGTCGCCGAGCCGGTCCGTCACCGCGTGACAGAAAGCAGAGGTCAGCATGCGTCGCGCCCGGGCCTCACTCAGGCCGCGTGAGCGCAGGTAGAACACGGCCGTCTCGTCCAGTTGGCCAACCGTTGCGCCGTGGCTGGCTTCGACTTCGTCGGCGTAGATCTCCAGCTCCGGCTTGGTGTCCATCTCCGCCAGTGGAGACAGCAACAGGTTGGCGTTTGACTGGTGGACGCTGGATTCGTCGGCGCCGGGCCGGATCAGCGCACGGCCGTTGAACACACCGCGGCTGCTGCCGCCGAGAACGCCCCTGAAAAACTGGGTGCTGGTGCAGGCGGGAGCGGCGTGGTCCACGCTGACGTGGTTGTCGACGTGGCGCTTTCGGTCGAGCACAAAAGCCCCGTCGAAGCCGGCATTCGCGCCACTGCCGGCCAACCGGGCCTTCAGTTCATGGCGCACGAGGCCGCCGCCGAGGTCGAAACCGCTGTAACGGTAGTCGCTCTCCGCGGCCTGCTCGACCGAGGTCGAGGTGAACAGGGCAGCGCCCTCGGATTCGCACTGTACCCGGACATGCCGCAGTGCCGCCTTTTCCGCCAGATCGGCCTGCACGACAACATTCAATGCATTTTCCGTCGCCTTCGCGCTCTCGAACTGCTCGACAAGTTCCAGATTCGCACCGGGTTCGAGCAACAGGACCAGTCTGAAATTTCCCATCCGGGGAGCAACCGTGTCCGTGAAGGCCCAGCGCAACAGCAGGCGGCCAGCATCGCATTGCTCGCCAACGTGGACCACGAGGCCCTGGTCGAGAAAGGCCGTGTTCAGGGCCGAAAAGGCCTGCGCCGGACCCTCGAGATCGACGGAGCCCAGCAGGGGCTGCAATTTCTCCCCAAAGGTTTCCATCGCGGCCGAAAGGGGCAGCGCGGTCATGCCGGCCGGCAGCTTCGCCGGGGTTTCACGCAGGACGCCGTCGCTGATTTCCAATACAGCCGCCGCGGATTCCGGGAGTTGCTCGGGAAACGTGATTGCGGGTGATCCGGCCGCCACCGCGGCGATCGCCGGGCCCAGGCTCTCCAGCCGGCGCATCGGCGTGTATTTCCATGCCTCGGTCTTGCGGCCCGGCAGACCTGCGGTCCTGAGCTGCGCGGCCGCTTCGTCCCTCAGTTCACCAAGCCATTTCGGGCCCTGGGGCTGACGCCAGGACCGGAAGTCTTCGGACCATTGCTCCAGGAGCGGGTTTACGGGGGAAACGTCCGTCATTTCTCGAACCTCCCTAAGCCCTGATCTCGGGCTGCAGCGCCTGGATGCCGCCCTGCTCGAGCCAGGTATAACCCTCTTCCTCGAGTTTCAGCGCGAGGTCGGCGCCGCCGCTGGCCACGATCCGACCGTCCGACAGGACGTGCACGACATCCGGCACGATGTGGTCCAGCAGGCGCTGGTAGTGCGTGACGACGATGATGGAACGCTCCTCGCTCCTGAGCCGGTTCACGCCCTCGGCGACGAGCCGGAGCGCGTCGATGTCCAGGCCGGAGTCGGTCTCGTCGAGAATGGCCAGGGACGGTTCCAGAACCGCCATCTGGAATATCTCGTTGCGTTTTTTCTCGCCGCCGGAAAAACCCTCGTTCACGGCGCGGTGCATCAGGTCGTCGTCGATGTGCAGGATCTTGAGTTTCTCGCGGACCAGTTTCAGGAACTGTATCGAGTCGAGTTCCGCCTCCCCGCGGTGCTTGCGCTGCGCGTTCAGGGCGGCGCGAAGGAAATAGGTGTTGTTCACGCCCGGGATCTCGACCGGGTACTGGAAGGCCAGGAAAATCCCCTCGCAGGCCCGCTCCTCGGGTTCGAGGTCGAGCAGGTTCCGCCCCCGGTAGATGACCTCTCCTTCGGTCACCTCGTAACCCTCACGGCCTGCGATCACGTTGCCGAGCGTGCTCTTGCCGGAGCCATTGGGGCCCATGATGGCGTGAACTTCTCCGTCCTCGACCCGCAGGTCCAGGCCCTTGATTATGGGCTTGCCACCGATCGTGGCATGCAAATTCCTGATTTCAAGCATTTTAAAAACCTGTTTTATTTGGAAAATTGAGATATCACCCGACAGCCCCTTCGAGGCTGACTTCGAGCAGGGCTTTTGCCTCAACTGCGAACTCCATCGGCAACTCCCGGAAGACCTGCTTGCAGAAGCCGTCCACGATCAGGGACACGGCGTCCTCCTCGGAAATGCCCCGCTGCAGGCAGTAGAACAACTGGTCCTCGCCGATCCTCGATGTCGTCGCTTCGTGCTCGACCTTCGCTGTAGGGTTGCCGACCTCGATGTAAGGGAAAGTATGGGCGCCGCAGCCTTTGCCGATCAGCATCGAGTCGCACTGGGTGTAATTCCTTGCGTTCTCGGCCTTCTTTGCGACCCGGACCAGGCCGCGGTAGGCGTTCTGCCCCTTGCCGGCCGAAATGCCCTTGGAGATGATCTTGCTGCGTGTGTCCCGGCCAATGTGGATCATTTTGGTTCCGGTATCGGCCTGCTGGTAATTGTTGGTCAGCGCCACGGAATAGAATTCGCCCACGGAGCGCTCGCCGCGCAGGACGCAGGACGGGTATTTCCAGGTGATGGCGGAACCGGTCTCGACCTGGGTCCAGGAAATCTTCGAGCGGTCGCCTCGGCAGTCGCCGCGCTTGGTGACGAAATTGTAGATGCCGCCCACGCCGTTCTCATCACCCGGGTACCAGTTCTGCACCGTGGAGTACTTGATCTCGGCGTCTTCCAGCGCGACCAGTTCCACCACGGCCGCGTGCAGCTGGTTCTCGTCGCGCATCGGCGCGGTGCAGCCTTCCAGGTAGCTGACGTAGCTCTTGTCCTCGGCGACGATCAGCGTGCGTTCGAACTGGCCCGTCTCGGCCGCGTTGATGCGGAAATAGGTGCTGAGCTCCATCGGGCAGCGCACGCCTTCGGGGATGTAGACGAAACTGCCGTCCGAAAACACCGCGGAATTCAGCGCGGCGAAAAAATTGTCCCGCGACGGGACCACCGTGCCCAGGTATTTTCGCACCAGTTCCGGGTAATCCTGGACCGCCTCCGAGAAAGAGCAGAAGATCACGCCGGCTTTTTTCAGTTCTTCTCGAAAGGTAGTCCCGACCGAGACCGAATCGAACACCGCATCGACGGCCACGCCGGCCAGGCGGGCCCGCTCGTGCAGCGGAACGCCGAGCTTGTCGTAGGTCTCGAGCAGTTTCGGATCGACTTCATCCAGGCTCTGGGGCCGGTCTTTGTCCGACTTGGGTGCCGAGAAATACGAAATGGCCTGGAAATCGATGGGATCGATGTTCAGGTGCGCCCAGTCCGGCTGCTGCATGTCCAGCCAGCGGCGATAGGCCTCCAGACGCCATTCCAGCAGCCACTCGGGTTCTTTCTTCCTCGCCGAGATCCAGCGCACCACGTCCTCGTTGAGGCCGGGCGGTACGGTCTCCGACTCGATGTCGGTGACGAAACCGTGCCGGTATTTTTGCTGGACGAAGCGGTCGACCGAGGACGGTTCCGGATTGCTGTGTTCACTGCTCATGGTTCTGACTTCCGGTAATGATCTCAACCTGCGTTCAGGGTCGTGATCTGCAAGGGGTTGGGTGTGGTTTTCATCGGCGACGACATCTCGGCCAGGCTGACGTCCCTCAGGGCCTGCGCCACGGCCAGGCTGATCCGCTGCCAGTTGCTGCGCAATTCGCAACTGTCCTCCTGGCTGCACAGACCTTCCTCGACGCTGCATTCCGTCATCGCGATGGGGCCTTCGATGGCCGCGATGACCTCCGCGACGCTGATCGAATCGGCCGCGCGGCTGACCCGGTAGCCGCCGTTCGCCCCGCGGTAGGACTCGAGCAGGCCGCCGCCGGCCAGTATCTTCAGCACTTTGCTGGCAGTCGGTGTTTCCACGTGGATGGACTCGGCCAGCGCCTGCGCGCTCAACACCTCGCCTTCACGCGTCAACTCCACCATGATCAGTATGGCGTAGTCCGTCAGTTTCGAAATTCTCAGCATCCCCATATAGTACCATATAAGTACTATTTAACTACATAAGAATTTCTTAATTTAACTCCGTGACGATACCAAGCGATCCCTTGATCGGGCAGAATGACCGGGTGAGCAAACCGGACAAAAGAACAGTGGAGGCCGCCGCCTGGGCTGCCCGGGAATTGAATCTCGGCGCCGTCGATCTGGAGCCGGTGTCAGCAGATGCGAGTTTCCGGCGATATTTCCGTTTCCGGGACGGAAACCGGTCCCTGATCCTGATGGACGCCCCACCCGGAAAGGAGGATTCGGGCCCTTACCTCGATATCGCCGCTCGCCTGCGCAGCGCCGGGCTCAACTCCCCCACGGTATACAGTTTCGACCTCGGCCTCGGCTTCGGGCTGCTCGAGGATTTCGGCGACACTCTTTACCGTGAACTGATCCGGCCGGATAGCGTGGACTTGGTCTTCCCGGATCTCTTCTCCGTTCTCGGAAAGCTGGCCGGCCGGGTCGATGCCAAAGGACTTCCTCCATACGGCGAAGAACTGCTGGGCGCCGAACTGGACCTGTTTGCGGACTGGTATCTTGAGCGGCATCGCAAACGTCGCATGCGGCCCACCGAAACCGCCGCCTGGCAGCATGTCCGCCGCCTGCTGATCGACTCGGCGAGGGAACAAACGCAGGTTTTCGTCCACCGCGATTTTCATTCCTGCAATCTGCTGCAAACGCCGGGCGGGCCCGGTATCATCGACTTCCAGGACGGCGTGGCGGGCCCGGTCAGCTATGATTTCGTTTCGCTGGTCTGGGACCGTTACATCGCCTGGCCCAGGGACCGGATCGAAGCATGGATGGAAGAAATACGCGACCTGCTGCCAGTCTCCGCCAGCCACGAGGAGTGGATTCGGCAGTGTGACTGGATGGGCCTGCAGCGGAACCTGAAAATTGTCGGGATCTTCGCCCGTCTCGAATACCGTGACGGCAAGAAAGGTTACCTCCGGATGATCCCGCGTTTCTACGGCTACCTGCTGGACGTGGCGCCGCGCTACCCCGAATTCGCCGATTTCCTGGGAATGCTGGAGGATGACACATGCGCGCCATGATTCTCGCGGCCGGCCGGGGGGAACGCTTACGCCCCTTGACGGATGAAGTGCCCAAGCCGCTGGTCGAAGTCGCCGCCAAGCCGCTGATAGAACACCACCTCGAGGCCCTGGCCAAGGCCGGATTCCGGGAAGTGGTCATCAACCAGGGGCACCTGGGCGACCTGCTGCCCGAACGACTCGGCGACGGCGGCCCGTGGGGCCTGCACATCGCCTGGTCCGACGAACAACCGGAAGCACTGGAAACCGGCGGCGGCATTTTCAAGGCCCTGCCGCTGCTGGGGACCGCGCCTTTCCTGGTCGTTAACGGGGATATCTGGACGGACTACTCTTTCGCCCGCTTGCGCGCCGTCAAGTGCGACTGGGCTCACCTGGTCATGGTCCCGAACCCTGAACACAATCCCGCCGGGGACTTTGCCCTGGCCGGCGCGCGCCTCCGGGCCGGCGGCGGCAACCGCCTGACGTTCAGCGGAATCGGCGTCTATCACCCCCGCCTCTTCCGGGGCTGCCGTGCCGGCAAGTTCTCGGTCGTGCCGCTGTTGCGCTCTGCCATGGAAGAGCATCTCGTCACGGGAGAATGCCATCGCGGTTCCTGGAACGACATCGGGACCCTGGAACGGCTCGAAGAGGCAAGATCACTTGACATGTAGTGTTGTACTGTTGTATAACACCTTTACACACTTGAAAAATGGAACACGACATGAGTTTTTTGCGCCTGACCATCATTACCCTTACTGCCCTGCTGACGCTCGCCGCCTGCGGCAGGGACGATGAATCCGTAACCGTCGCGGAAAGCGCGGCCGTGAACGAACTGCTCGCCTATGTGCCGGCGGACACGCCCTATGTCTTTGCAAACCTGGAACCGGTGCCCGACGAGGTCCTCGACAGCTTCCTGGAGCGCATGCAGCCCGTGCTCGATTCGATGCAGCTGCAACTCAGCAAGACCCGCAATGAGCTGGAATCCGGGCAGCAGCTGAATGCCGGCGATCCGGGCGCCCGCCTGGCGCACGCCCTGATCCAGGAGATCGACGGCAAAGTCAGCCGCGCCGGACTGGAAACCCTGGGTATCGATCTCCGCTCGAAAAAGGTGGTGTATGGACACGGCGCGTTTCCGGTGATCCGGCTCGGCCTCTCGGAGCCGCAGGTGCTGCGCGCCACCATCCAGCGCGTGCTGGACAACGCCGGCATCTCCGCTCCTGAGCAGGACTTCCAAGGCGTTTCCTACTGGCGCCTGGGCGATGAGGGCGCCCCGGCGGACCCCGTCTCGCTCTACGTATCCATACTCGATGACCACCTCGCGATCAGCCTGTTTCCGACGGCTGAAGAGGTGGAACTGCTGCCCGCCCTGCTCGGCCTGGAAACTCCGGCGGACAGCGACGCCCAGTCGCGTCTGGCCGGGCTGAACCACAAACACGATTACACGCCCTACGGCTCGGGCATCATCGACGTCCACCGCATGGCGGACGAGTTCATGAGCCCCGACACGGCTGCCGGTCGCCTGATGGCTTTGAGCGGCGATTTCGATCCGGCGAACCTGCCGCCCGTCTGCGCAACGGAAATCCATGAAATCATCGACAACGCGCCCATGATGACCATGGGCGTAACGGAATTGACGACCGATGCCTGGGCCTTCCAGTACCGCCTGGAAACGCCGCAGAGTCTTGCCGGGCAATTGATGGGCCTGGTCTCGGAAATTCCGGCCGCCAACGCCTTCTCCGATCGCGTCCTGGAATTTTCACTGGGCTTGCGTTTCGGGCCCGTACGGGACTTTCTCCGGGAAAAAGCGATGGCCATCGTGGAAGATCCCTACGAATGCGAACACCTGCTTGACCTCAATACGAGCGCCGCGCAGTCGCTGGCCCAACTCGATCAGCCCATGCCTCCCTTCCTCAACAATTTCAGGGGGCTTCGGGTCAGCCTGAGCGAATTCCTGCTGGGCCGGACCACGCTTCCCGAGAACGCCCGGGGCCACCTGGCTGTCCACGTCGAAAAGCCGGAGATGTTCATCGGCATGGCGCAGATGTTCCTGCCCGACCTCTCAACCCTGGCGATCCAGCCCGGCGAGGCTCCCGTCAGACTGCCCGATTCACTGGTTCCGGTGGAGGGAATCGAAGCCTGGGCGGCGATGTCGGACGAGGCGATCGGACTGGCCGTGGGGCCCGGTGAGGTGGATACCTTGCCCGGATTCCTGGGCGCCGACGCCGGACCGGAAGGTATGTTCCTGTCCGCCGCCTATGACATGGACGCCTATCTCGACTACACAGAAGAGATCGGCAAGCACTACGGAAACGCCGGTGACGATGGCGATGAAAGCCTGCACGCGAGCGCGGCCCGGGAACTCCAGGAAGCCATGAGGGAGGCGTACCGGGAAATGGCCGGCCGCAGCCACTCGACCCTGAGATTCACCGCCGATGGCTTTGTTGCCGAAAACCGGGTGACATTCAAACCGGAATCGCCTTAATCGTATCTGAAGTGCTTGATCTGCTCGCCTTTCCGGCCCAGGTCCGTCATCGCTTCGATCCCGATCTGCAAGTGTAACCGCACCCAACGTGCGGTTACCTTGCGGTCGGACTCCTCGGTCTTTACGCCTTCGGGCGTGACTGGCACGTCGGAGACCAGCAACAGGGCGCCGCGCGAAATCTCGTTGGCGTGGCCGACAATGAACAGTGTGGCTGTTTCCATGTCGATCCCGATACAGGTCATCTCGCGCAATTTGGCGTGAAAGGCGTCGTCATGCTCCCAGACCCGGCGGTTGGTCGTGTAGATCACCCCGGTGCGGTAATCGAGCTCGTGCTGAAGAATCTTGTCGGAAACGAATTTGTGCAGTTTGAAGGAAGGCAGGGCCGGCACCGACCGGGGGAAGTAGTCGTCACTGGTCCCATCGCCGCGAATCGCGGCGATCGGCAGGATGAAGTGTCCGATTTCGGTCGATGTCTTCAGCCCTCCGCACTTGCCGAGGAACAGGACTCCTTTGGGCTGTGTGGCGCTGAGCAGGTCCATGATGGTGGCCGCGTTACTCGAGCCCATGCCGAAGTTGATGATCGTCAGGCCATCGCCGTTAGTCGCCGCCGGCATCGTTCGGTCTTCGCCGTACACGTCACAAGCGAACTGCTCCGCGAAGCTGTGCACGTAATTGTTGAAATTCGTCAGCAGGATATAGTCGCCGAAGCGGTCCAGCGGCATCCCGGTGTAACGGGGTAGCCAGTTTTTCGTAATCGACAGTTTGTCCAGCATGTTTCTCTCCGGTCTCAGGATTTCAAAATTTTCCGCGCCAGCGGTATCGTGATCTTGCGCTTTTCGGCGAACGCGGCATCCTTGAGCCGTTCCAACGCCAGCAGCAGCGAGGACATGTCGCGCCGGCCGTGCTTGATCAGGTAATTCTTCACGTCTTCGGGCAGTTCGATCCGCAGAGTGTCGGCCCTTTGCTGGAGGATATCCAGCTTGCCCCGGTCTTCTGGCGGGCGCAGGTTTTGCCGCACGCCCCAGGCCAGCCGCGATGCGAGATCAGGCAGTCCAAACTGAAGCGAGGAAAGCGGCTCGCTGCTGCTGACCAGCAGTCTGCCATTGGCGGCTCGGACCTCGTTGAAACAGGCGAACAGGGCATTTTCCCAGACCGGATTGCCGGCGACGCAATTCAGGTCATCCACGCAGACCAGGTCCAGAACCTGCAGGCCCCGCAAACTGGCCGCAGCCTCTTCCGGCAGCCGTTTCAGGGCGATGTAGAATGCCGCCAGCCCCTGTTCCCTCGCAGCGTGGCATAGCGCGTTGAGGAGATGGGACTTGCCCGAGCCGTGCGGTCCCGAAAGAAACAGGACGCCGCCCGGTTCTTCCAGCAAATGGCGGACCGCGGCCAGCACGTTTTCGTTGGGGCCGGCGACAAAATCCTCCAGCCGGTCCGGGCGGCGAGGTTCCAGTTGCAATGGAATCTGCGGTGAAAACAGCATTCAGCCATCCTCTCCCAGGTCCTTCTCCTTCAGGTACAGATCGCTCTCTCGGTATCTCAGGTGCAGGTGCCGCACCAGGACATTGAGCGCGGAGGCAACCGGCAAGGCAAGCAATACACCCAGGAAACCGAAGAGTTGCCCGCCGGCCAGCACGGCGAAAATCACTGCCACCGGATGCAGGCCGACCCGGTCACCGACCAGCTTCGGCGTCAGCACCATGCCCTCCAGTGACTGGCCGACGCCGAATACGGCCAGTACCAGCACCGTGTGGATCACGTCCTGGTATTGGAAAAGCACGGCGATCACGGCCGCGACCACTCCTACGAGAGTCCCCAGGTACGGCACGATGCTCAGCAACCCCGCCCCCATGCCGATGATCAGCGCCAGATCCAGCCCGACCAGCCACAGGCCCAGGGAATAGATCATGCCCAGAGCGATCATCACCATGAGCTGGCCGCGGATGAAGGCGGCCAGCACTTCGTCTATCTCCCGACTCACTTTGCTGACCTCCGCTTCGGTGTGCCGCGGGATCAGCGTCCGGATACCTTCGATCAGCTTGTCCCAGTCGCGAAGAAGATAAAACGTCACCACCGGGATCAGAACCAGGTTCATCAACCAGACCATCATCGCCTGGCCGCCGCGCGAGACGGTTCCCAGCACGGTCAGCAATGCGGAGCTGACTTCCTTCCAGTAAGCTTTCAGAGCCTCGGTGACGTTCTCCGCGTCCAGTTCGAACACCGAAAAGCCCAGGTTGGTCTGAAGCCAGGGCAATGCCGTGCCGACGATCCACTCGAACATTTCCGGCGCCTTTTCGACCAGGTGCCGGACCTGGTCCCTCAGCAGCGGAACAAGGATCAACAGCACGAGGGCCAGCAGGACGGAAATCAGCAAGAAGACCAGCACGACCGCCACCGTCCTGTTGATCGGCCACCGGAAGAATTTCAGACGCTCCAGCCGGTCGACCAGCGGATCGCCCAGATAGGCCAGACCGGCCGAAATCACGAAAGGCGTGATCACCGGCGTCAGCAGGTACAACAGCCAGCCGGCGCCGACGATGAGGAAAAGTATCAACCAGCTGCGGGAGTCGGTCATGGCTCAGCGCATCCCGTCCGGCGGCAACAGGTAATAGTCACCTGCATCCTCGTCGAAACCCAGCACGGGGCTGCCGCGCAGGTTTTCCTCCAGGTAGCGCGGCAGCGCGTTGAGTTCCAGCCTGAACGTCACCACCCCGGGCTGTGCCGAAACCAGGAAGACGTGATCGACAACGTTGAGTTCCTGCAGGTAGGCCAGGCAACGTCGGTAGTCGCCCGAATTGCCGAACCCCTGAACGGTCAGTTCCCGGGTCCAGGTGCCCAGATCGCCGGCGCTGATGGCGTTCGCCGACGCGATCAGGTCGGCCGCCTGCTCCATACTCTCCGTCAGGGCGGCTTCCAAATCGATGTCCTGAAGCCTCCAGGTCCAGGTCTGATCACCGTAAGTGAGGTTTCCGCGCAGTTGCCATTCCACGCCCTCGCGCCGGGCGGCGGTCACCATTACCCCGCCTGCGCGGGACCGCTGTAAATCTTCGGTATAGCCGCCCCACAATAACTGCTCGTCCACCGCGTAACGCCCTTCCTCTTCGGGAAAGGGCCAGTTGACGGGCAATCCGCGCCATTCCGCCGTGTCGGCCATGGCCTTCCAGGCATAGTTGTATTCGACCGGCAGAATCCTGCGTCCCATGTGATCTTCGATGACGACCCAGATCTCGGTCGGCGCCCGTTCGGTCTGCCACAGCGGAAGCTGGAGCTGCCTCGCGATTTCGTCCACGCGTTCCGAGGAAAAGGAGGCGACCAACCGCATTTCTTCGCCCGCGCTGCCGTCCGCAAGGGTCGTACCGGCATTCCGGTAGTGGAAGGACACCAGGATCGAGGGCGCCGTCTCAAGCATCGGCCCGATGCCGGGCCAGTCGTCAAAAGCCCGCAGCCCGCTGAACTTCTGGAGCACGTTTTCCAGCGCCAGCGGCAGCGCGCGACGGCGTTCGCCGGCATCCTGGCTGGCGACGACGGCTTCCCCGGTATAGACGTCGATATCGGCCGCCAGGCTGACGTGCGGGAGAAGCGAGGTCAGCAGCGAAATCAGCAGGAATGTTCTCATGACTTACCGGGTGCGGATGACCTAAATAAGATACCATATGCCTCCAGTGAGCCGTAACGAAAACAACGCCCCGGAACCCGTCTTGAACAAGCCGACGAAAGCCATCGAGAGCCTCTCCTACCGCGATGCCGGCGTCGATATCGATGCCGGAAACGAACTCGTCGAGCGGATCAAGCCCGCCGTGAAAAGCACACTTCGCCCCGAGGTCCTCACCGGGCTCGGCGGTTTCGGTGCGCTGTTCGAGATGGACCTCGGGCGTTGGCGCGAGCCGCTGCTCGTTTCCGGCACCGACGGTGTCGGCACCAAGTTGATGCTCGCGCGCCAGGTGGGAAAGCATGACACCATCGGCATCGACCTGGTTGCGATGTGCGTCAACGACATCCTGACCAGCGGCGCCGAACCGCTATTCTTCCTCGACTATTTCGCGACCGGCAAGTTGCGTCTCGAGGAAGCGCAAGCCGTCATCGAGGGCGTCGCGGAAGGCTGCAAACGCGCCGGTTGCGCTTTGATCGGCGGTGAAACAGCCGAAATGCCTGGCATGTACGGCGAGGGCGAATACGACCTGGCCGGCTTCGCGGTCGGCGCCGTGGAGCGGTCGGAACTCCTCGACGGCAGGCGGATCGCCACTGGGCACCGAATCCTCGGGCTGGCATCCAGCGGCCCGCATTCCAACGGCTATTCGCTGATCAGGAAAGTCGTCGAACGATCCGGCGCTGATCTCGGATCGATCATCGCCTCCTCCGCAGGCGAGACCGTCAGGCTGGGCGATGCCCTGCTGGCGCCGACGGAAATCTATGTGAAGCCGGTCCTGCAGATGCTTCGGGACGGGGCGGTCGACGGGCTGGCCCACATCACGGGCGGCGGACTGACCGAAAACATCATTCGCATCCTCCCCCGGGAGCTTGGCATCGAAATCGACACGGGATCCTGGCGGCGCCCGCCGGTTTTCGGCTGGCTGCAGGAAAACGGCGCGATCCGGGAATCCGAAATGCTGCGAACGTTCAATTGCGGTATCGGGATGGTCATGGTGGTGCCGCAGTCCGCCGCACAGGAAACCATCAAGCAGTGCGGGCAACTTGGCCTGGCCTGTTTCGATATCGGCCGTGTCGCCACCGCGAAGGACAGTGACAGGGTGAGCTATCTGACGTGAATCGGCCGCTGAACGTCACCGTCCTGATCTCCGGCACCGGGAGCAACCTGCAAGCCCTGATCGAAGCGCGCGATTCCGGCAGGCTGAACATTGCCCTGCTGCACGTGATCAGCAACGTGTCCGGCGCGCCCGGGCTGGCCCGGGCCGAAGAAGCCGGAATTTCAACCAGTGTGCTCGAGCACGGCGCCTTTTCAAGCCGCGATGCATTCGACCGGGCCCTCGCAGTCCTGATGGCGGCGACCGAACCGGACCTGGTGGTGCTGGCCGGCTTCATGCGGATCATAGGCCCGGCTGCCCTGGCGCCGTTCACGGGGAAAATGATCAACCTGCACCCTTCGTTGCTGCCGCTCTACCGAGGCACCGACACCTACCGCCGCGCCATCGAGGCCGGCGATACGAAGCACGGCGCCAGCATTCATTTCG
>CAJIBJ010000247.1_pt1 | contig 33380 bp, 29 predicted proteins | sample 9199331 | NCBI WGS metagenome assembly CAJIBJ01 (sample SAMEA7708300, study PRJEB35096) | sediment metagenome | biome: marine neritic benthic zone biome [ENVO:01000025]; feature: sediment [ENVO:00002007]; material: shallow marine sediment [ENVO:03000034] sea grass bed [ENVO_01000059] ... | reverse complement strand
GTGTCTGCTTCTCAAGAACGACGCCCGGATAGCGAGCAGTTCCGAGGAGCGCCCGTAGCTCAACAGGATAGAGCATCGGCCTTCTAAGCCGGGGGTTGCAGGTTCGAGTCCTGCCGGGCGCGCCAAATTCCAGGCGGCCGAATGGCCGCATGGAACAGGTGACTCCGGCAGGCGAGAACCGCCGCAGATCCGAGAGGCGACCGCAGGGAGCCTGCGGTCCCGGAAAACATCGACAGGTGTTTGAAGGAGCTTGTAAGAGCGAATTTATTCGCGATGGTTTTTGTTTTTTCTTCTGAAGATTCAGCATTTAAAAAAACGAAAGACATCAAAACCATCGCGAATGAATTCGCTCCTACATTAGCGGTAAAAAACAGGGTAAAATACCGCCCCTGTACTATGGTGGGCGTAGCTCAGTTGGTAGAGCTCCGGATTGTGATTCCGGCGGTCGTGGGTTCGAGCCCCATCGTCCACCCCAAATTAATCAACGGGCCATTAGCTCAATTGGCAGAGCAGTAGACTCTTAATCTATTGGTTCTAGGTTCGAGTCCTAGATGGCCCACCACTTTTTTTCCGACACGTGCGAAAGTGGCGGAATTGGTAGACGCGCTGGATTTAGGATCCAGTGGGGCAACCCGTGGGAGTTCGAGTCTCCCCTTTCGCACCACTGACTCGGTGGTCTACCCATAACGTATCGACAGGTCAGTTCAACACTATGCAAGTTTCAGTAGAAAACACCAGCGGCCTGGAGCGCCGCCTGACGGTGCAGTTGCCCGGTCAGGAAATCCAGGAAAAAATTGAATCGAAACTGCGCGAACTCAGCAAGCAGGTGCGTATCAAGGGCTTCCGGCCCGGGCGCGTGCCGATCAGCGTGATCAAGCAACGCTACGGCCAACAGGTCCGCCAGGACATAATCAACGAAGCCATTCAGGAAGGGCTGCAGCAGGCCATCCAGAATGAATCTTTGCGTCCGGCATCGATGCCGCGCCTGGAAAACGCACCGGGCGACAACGACGCGGGCGATCTGGAATTCAGTGCGCTGCTCGAAGTCTATCCCGACATCGATACCCTCGATGTCGCGGAAATGACCATCGAGCACCCGGAAGCGGAGATCAGCGAGGAAGATGTTGAAGAGATGCTCGAAACGCTGCGTGAACAGCGCACCGAGTGGAACGAGGTGGAGCGCAAGGCGAAGGACGGCGACCAGGTATTGATCGACTACTTCGCCGAAACGGATGACGGGCGCGTGCCGCCGGAAGGCGAGCAGCGCCTCGCCGTGATCATCGGCGCTTCTGGGTTCGACGAACTGGAGAAAGTCGTCTCCAGCCTGGAACCCGGCAAGAACAAGAAAGTCAAGTTGACCTTCCCGGAGAACTTCCGTGAGCCGGGCCTGGCCGGAAAAAAGGCGAAGACGGAGCTGAAAGTCGTTTCCGTTTCCGAAGGGACCCTGCCCGAAGTGGACGAAGAGTTCATCAAGAGTTATGGAGTCGAGAAAGGCAAGCTGAAAGCCTTCAAGAAAGAAATCCGGGGTAACCTCGAGCGTGAACTTACGCAGGCCATCAGCAAGCTGCTGAAGGCTCACCTGATCGAGGAACTGCTGGCGTCGTCCCCCGACCTGGAGGTGCCTGCCGCCGTGGTTCGCGAAGAGGCCGCCGGAATGGCTTCGCAAATTCTCCAGTCGCAGGGCCAGGACCTGCCGCCTGAACACATGGAACAGCTGATCGAGCCGTTCATGGAACAGGCCGAAGGACGGGTTCGCGCCGGGCTCCTGTTGGGCGAACTCGCACGGCAGAATGACATTTCCGTCGACCCCGCGCGCGTGCGCGGGGCCATCGAGTTGGCGGCGAGCACCTATGAGCAGCCGGCAGAGGTGGTACAGCTTTACTACAGCAATTCCCAGCTAATGCAGCAGGTGGAAAGTTCCGTGCTGGAAGAACAAGTGGTTGACTGGGTGTTGGAAAACGCTAAAGTGACCCCCAGGGAAATGAAATTCCAGGAAGTCATAACGGCCGCAACCTCGGGCACATGAGGGATTTGGCCGGCGAGGCGAGAGGAAACATGGACAGAAAAAGCAGGGAGTTTGAGCCACAGTCACTGAACCTGGTTCCGATGGTGGTGGAACAGAGTTCCCGTGGCGAGCGCGCTTACGACATCTATTCCCGGTTGCTCAAGGACCGGGTGATCTTCATCGTCGGCCCCATTGAGGACCACATGGCCAACCTGGTCGTCGCGCAATTGTTGTTCCTCGAGTCGGAAAATCCGGACAAGGACATCAACCTTTACATCAACAGCCCCGGCGGCGTTGTCAGCTCCGGACTGGCCATTTACGACACCATGCAGTTCATCCGTTGCGACGTCAGCACCATGTGCGTGGGCCAGGCAGCGAGCATGGGCGCGGTGCTGCTCGCCGCGGGCGCAAAGGACAAGCGATTCTGCCTTCCGCATTCCCGCGTGATGATTCACCAGCCACTGGGCGGATTCCAGGGTCAGGCCAGCGATATCGACATCCACGCGCGCGAAATCCTCAAGCTTCGGGCGGAACTGAATGAAATCCTGGCGGAACATACCGGCCAGTCTGTTGACAAAATAGCTGAAGACACAGAACGCGATAATTTCATGGACCCCGGGCAGGCCGTCAAATATGGTCTGGTGGACAGTGTCCTCGAAAACAGAAAGGTCGACGTGAAGGAATAAAAAAGGTAATATTTTCACAGCTATAGTGTATAAATCGGTAAAAACAAATTAAGTTGATGCGATGAGTGATCGAGACCTGCAAAGTGGCGACGGCAAAATTCTGTATTGTTCTTTCTGCGGAAAGAGCCAGCATGAAGTCCGAAAGCTGATCGCCGGGCCAAGCGTCTACATCTGCGACGAGTGTGTCGAGCTGTGCAATGACATCATCCGCGAGGAACTCGAGGAGCACGGTGCGCGGGATCGCGAGAACCTGCCTAAACCTCAGGAAATCCACACTTTTCTGAACGAATTCGTGATCGGCCAGGAGCACGCCAAGAAGGTGCTGTCCGTGGCGGTTTACAACCACTACAAGCGCCTGGAAAACAGCGGCCGCGAAGACGAGGTCGAACTGGCCAAGAGCAACATCCTGCTGATTGGCCCGACCGGCTCGGGAAAGACGCTGCTGGCGGAAACGCTGGCCCGCATGCTGAACGTGCCGTTCACCATCGCCGACGCCACCACGCTGACTGAAGCCGGCTACGTGGGCGAGGATGTCGAGAACATCATCCAGAAGCTGCTGCAGAAGTGCGATTACGACGTGGACAAGGCCCAGACCGGCATCGTCTATATCGACGAGATCGACAAGGTTTCACGAAAGGCGGAAAACCCATCCATAACCCGCGACGTTTCGGGCGAGGGCGTACAGCAGGCCTTGCTGAAGCTGATCGAGGGCACGGTGGCCTCGGTGCCGCCCCAGGGTGGCCGCAAGCATCCCCAGCAGGAATTCCTGCAGGTGGACACGGCCCAGATCCTTTTTATCTGCGGCGGCGCCTTTTCCGGACTGGAAAAAGTCATCCAGGACCGTTCCTCCTCGGCGGGAATCGGTTTTTCAGCGGACGTGCAGAGCAAGGATAACGGCGCGAACATTGGCGAAGTGCTGATGGACGTGGAGCCCGAGGACCTTGTGAAGTACGGTCTGATCCCCGAATTCGTCGGTCGCTTGCCGGTGGTTGCCACGCTGGAGGAACTGGACGAGGAAGCCCTGGTCCGCATACTGGTCGAACCCAAGAATGCGCTGATCAAGCAATACAAGGCGCTTTTCGAGATGGAAGACGCCGAGCTGGAAATCCGCGAAGACGCCCTTGCCGCGATTGCGCGCAAGGCGATGGCGCGCAAGACCGGCGCGCGCGGCCTGCGCACCATCCTCGAAGGCGTGCTGCTGAACAGCATGTATGACCTGCCGTCTCTTGACGACGTCTCCAAGGTCGTGGTCGACGAAACGGTCATCGAAGGCGAGGCAGAACCCTACATCCTGTACGAGAGCCAGCAACAGGCCGTCGGCGCTTCCGACTGATTTTCACGCCCCGGCCATGAACGGAACGGTTCCAGGGCGCCCCCCAAGCGGCTCAGCCGTCATCAGCATGCTGCTCCTGGCCGGGATCGCCGGGTCTCTTTACCTGTATTTCCATTTCGCCGGTTCCAACCCCTACAGCGGTGCTTTTTCCGATTCGGTCCGCTACCTCTTCATGGCGGACTATTTCAGCGGGGCCGACAGCGCGCTTACCTTACAGATGGTGCAGGAGAGCATGTTTCCACCGCTGTTCCCGCTGCTGCTCAGCCTGTTGGGCGCCGGTACGGATAACTTCATCGCGGGTCACCTGGTCACCGTGCTGTCGCTGGTCCTGGCCTGCCTGTCTTTTTTCTGGTGGCTGTCCGAACACCGGCTGCCGCTCAACCAGAGCCTGGCCGTCATCCTGTTGCTGCTCTTGCTTCCCGGCGTTTTTTTTCAATCCCTGGCCATCGCGAGTGAATGGCTGTTCCTGGCGCTGGTACTCGCTTCGCTGGCGGCCATGAAGCGGAGCGAGGCGTCGCCCCGGTGGATTTATGCCGCCGCGCTACTGGCCGGCTTGTCCATCGTGACCAGGACCGTGGGAATCGCGTTGCTGCCCAGCCTGTTCCTGGCCTGCCGTCCGGGCGCGCTCCGCAAGTTGCCCGCGCTGGCCGTCCTGTCACTGTCGCCCTACCTGTCGTGGGAGATCCTGCGGGACGTGCAATACTCCGGGGTCGGCTACATCGCTTGGTACGCCGTCTTCGTCGAGCAGTTCGGCCTCGCGGGGGTTTTTCGCAGCATGGCCTACCAGCTCAAAATGATGTGGTTCAGCTGGATCCTGATGTTCGATCGCATGGCGGCCATGCACGTCATCGTGCTGCATTCCCTGCTGCTGGCCGTGGCGGCGGCCGTATTCGCGGCCAGGCTGGTCAAACTGAAAAGCGAGGCCGTGTTTCTCCTGGCTTACCTGGTCATCATCGCGTTCTGGCCTTTCCCGGATCAGGTGGAACGGTTTATCTTCGTGCTGGCGCCGCTGTACCTGTTCTACGGCCTGCTGGCCGTGAACTGGTCTGTCTCCAGGTTCGGCCTGGCTGCGCTCGGCAGGCTGCCGGAAGCCGCCGCTACCGCTGTCATTCTGGTTTCCATCGTCCCGTCGCTGCTGTTCTATCAGCACCGCTTTTCACTGGATGCCCCCGACGACATCATCGGGCACCGGTACTCGCAGAAATGGTACGAAGCGCCAACCGACCGCGACATGTTTTTCAGAACCCGCAAGTTCGACCGCCTGTTCGAGGTGGCCAGCGCCATCGATGAGCATATCCCGGAAGACGAGTGCGTCTACGCCACGTTTGCAGACGTGGTTTCCCTGTACTCGGGCAGGAAGGGGGTCAGTTTGCCGTTCGACATGTACCGGGATTCCGACTCCGGGCCGGCATACAGCCTGGACAAGCTCGAACTGTGTGACTACGTCATGATGACCGGGCTCCGTATGAAGCAGGTGCGCGAATATGAAGCCATGTATCCGATCAAGGCGCTCGATGGCCACCTGGATCCGATCCTGGTTTCCAACCTTACGCACGAAGGCAAGCTCTACACCGTGGCGGCGTTTGCCCGGATCGTGCGCTAGGCCCCGGGCGCGGCTGCATGAACGATAAGGCGAGTTACCCGGGAAAAGAGCTGGAGGTCATGTCCCGCGCGGTGAACTACCACCGGTGGATCATTGACGAAGTGAGGCCCTTCCTCGGCGATACGGTCGTGGAGGTCGGTGCGGGCATCGGTGACGTGTCGCGGTTGCTGCTCGGCACTCCGGTCGCGAGGCTGTTGGCTTTCGAACCGTCCGTCCGGCTGTTCGCGCAGTTGGAAAAGAATCTCGAAGGCGAGTCGCGAATCGAGCTGATCAATGATTTCTTCCGCCGGGACCGGCTGCCGGACAACGTCGACTCCGTCGTATTCATCAACGTCCTCGAACACATAGAAGACGATCGGGCGGAGATCGAAAACGTTGCCGGTTCAATCAGGCCCGGCGCCGCCCTGGTATTGTTTGTGCCGGCACTGTCATGGCTCTTCAGCGAGGCAGACCGAAGCGTCGGTCACTTTCGCCGCTATCACAGGAAACCGCTGGTCGGGCTGGTCGAGGCTTGCGGCTTCCGGGTCGAGAAAGTCCGTTATTTCGACATGCTCGGCGTGATTCCCTGGTATCTGAATTTCGTACTGCTGAAGAACACGTTCAGTCCGGGCAGCATTGGGATTTACGACACCCTGGCCGTGCCGCCCATGCGGCTGCTTGAGAGAGCGCTCCGGCCGCCGATTGGCAAGAACATCCTGCTGGCGGCCCGGAAGATCTGACGCGCCGCTAGCGTCTGAGGTTGTACTTGAGGATGCACCAGATAGCCCAGACTCCGTCTTTCCAGCCAATCTTCTTGCCTTCGGCATAGGTTCGGCCGAAGTATCCGATACCGACTTCGTAAATCCGGTAATCGCCTTTCGCCACCTTCGCCGTGATTTCGGGTTCGAATCCGAAACCGTTCTCCTCGATCTCGATGGACTGGATGATTTCACGGCGGAAAACCTTGTAACCGGTCTCCATGTCGCTCAGGTTCAGATTGGTGAACATGTTGGAAAGAAAAGTCAACAGGCCGTTGCCCATCCGGTGCCAGAAATACAGCACGCGGTGCGGCCGGTTGCCCTTGAAGCGGGAACCGAAGACGACATCGGCCCGGCCGCTGAGAATGGGATCGATCAGGTTAGGGTAATCGCGCGGCGAATACTCGAAATCCGCATCCTGAACGATCACGATATCGCGCGTGGCGGCGGCAACCCCGGCCCTGAGCGCGGCGCCCTTGCCCTGGTTTTTCTCCTGATAGATCACCCGTCCCGACTGGCCGTCGATCTTGTCCCGCAGCAACTCGCGGGTGCCGTCAGTGGAGGCGTCATCCACGATGATGATTTCCCGTTCCGGCCCGGGTGCATCGGCGACGGCGTGGATAAGCCGTTCGATGGTCGCGACCTCGTTGTAACACGGGATGATAATCGACAGTTCCACAATGAATGAAAACCCTTTTTGGCGCGTGTTGTTTCGGCCGGTCAACATTAAGGGCAATTGTCAACGATTTCAAATTCATGGTTGGAATTGCGGATTGCATCAGGTGGCGGCGACGGGTTTTAGCGATCGGCGGAATCAGGCGATACGAATATATTTGCTCCTGCCCTGGCGGCTCTTGAAATATTTGGGCTGGCGCCAATATCAGGGTTAGATGACCTGAGGCGGCAGCCTCGGGTTCCGCCAACTGCTATGATTACACCAGTTGCCTCCATCGGGCCGCGCCGGCCCGCCGCGGGGGCGCCGGAGAGGAAAATCCATGCCTGAGAGCACATCGACTCCACTTTCATCCATGTCCACGCTATTGACGCCGGTGCTGTCGCTGCGGGACGTGGTGGTCTATCCCCACATGGTGATTCCACTGTTCGTCGGACGTGAACGTTCCATCCTGGCGCTGGACAAGGCAATGGACCACGACAAGCGCATCGTGCTGGTCACGCAGCGCGGGGCGGATATCGACGAGCCCACCGAGGCGGACCTGTTCGAGGTCGGAACACTGGCGACAGTGCTGCAGTTGCTGAAACTGCCCGACGGCACCACAAAAGTGCTGGTCGAAGGGGGAGAGCGGGTACGCATCCGCGAGTTTTCCGAGGAGAGCGGGTTTTTCGAGGCCCACTGGGAATTCGTTCCGGTCACCGACGAGGGCACGGAGAAGGAGCTCGAAGTCACCATGCGCTCCCTGGTCTCCTTGTTCGAGCAGTATGTGAAGCTCAACCGCAAGATTCCGCCCGAACTGCTGACCACGCTGGCAGGAATCGAAGACCCCAGCCGCCTGGCGGACACGGTCTCAGCGCACCTGGCCATCCGGTTGGAAGAGAAGCAGGTGCTGCTCGAGATGGGCAGCCCGCGGCGGCGCATGGAACACCTGATGGCGCTGGTTGAAGGCGAGATCGACGTGCTGCAGCTAGAAAAGCGGATCCGCGGCCGGGTCAAGACCCAGATGGAGAAGAGCCAGCGCGAGTACTACCTGAACGAGCAGATGAAGGCCATCCAGAAAGAGCTGGGTGAAATGGACGACGCGCCCAACGACCTGGAGGACCTGGCCAACCGCATTGAGGCCAGCGGCATGCCCAAGGAGGCTTCAGAGAAATCCACTTCGGAGCTGAACAAGCTGAAAATGATGTCGCCGATGTCGGCCGAAGCCACGGTGGTGCGCAACTACATCGACTGGATGCTGAACGTGCCGTGGAAGAAGCGCAGCCGCATTCGCAAGAAACTCGACAAGGCCGAGGAGATCCTCGAGGCGGATCATTACGGGCTGGACAAGGTCAAGGAACGCATCCTGGAATATCTGGCTGTGCAACAGCGCGTGCGCCAGATGAAAGGGCCGATCCTGTGCCTGGTCGGACCGCCCGGCGTGGGCAAGACCAGCCTGGGCCGTTCGATCGCCCGCGCCACCGGGCGCAAGTTCGTGCGCATGTCGCTGGGCGGCGTGCGTGACGAGGCCGAAATCCGTGGCCACCGCCGGACCTATATCGGCTCGATGCCCGGCCGTGTACTGCAGAACATGGCCAAGGTAGGCATGCGTAACCCGCTGTTCATGCTGGACGAGCTGGACAAGATGTCGATGGATTTTCGGGGCGACCCTTCTTCGGCGCTGCTCGAGGTGCTTGATCCCGAACAGAACCACACCTTCAACGACCATTATCTGGAAGTCGATTTCGATCTGTCGGAGGTGATGTTCGTCGCGACGGCCAACTCGCTGAACATACCGCCGGCCCTGCTGGACCGGCTGGAAGTGATCCGTATCCCCGGTTACACCGAGGACGAGAAACTGAACATCGCCATCCGCTACCTGTTGCCCAAGCAGATGGAGCAGCATGGGCTGAAAAAGGACGAGGTGCAGGTCAGCCAGACCGTGCTGACGGACATCATCCGTTATTACACGCGCGAGTCCGGCGTCCGCAACCTGGAGCGTGAAATCGCCAAGATCTGCCGCAAGGTGGTCAAGCAACTGGCGCTGGATAAGGACAAGCAGAAGGTTACGGTCACTACCCGCAACCTCGATTCTCTCCTCGGCGTGCGGCGCTTTCGCTATGGCGTTATCGAGGAGAACAACGAGATCGGCCAGGTCACGGGCCTCGCCTGGACCGAGGTTGGCGGCGAACTGCTGAAAATCGAGGCCACGCTGGTTCCGGGCAAGGGCAATCTCACCCTGACCGGACACCTTGGCGACGTGATGAAGGAATCCATCCAGGCTGCGATGACCGTCGTGCGCAGCCGGGCGGAGAACCTGGGCATCGAACCCGGTTTCTACCAGAAATTCGACGCGCACGTTCACGTACCCGAGGGCGCTACGCCCAAGGACGGCCCCTCGGCTGGCATCGCCATGTGCACTGCGCTGGTCTCTTCGCTCAGCAAGATTCCGGTACGCGCCAACGTCGCGATGACCGGCGAGATCACCCTGCGCGGCAACGTGCTGCCCATCGGCGGGCTGAAAGAGAAACTGCTGGCGGCCCACCGCGGCGGGATCGAGCGGGTGCTCATCCCCGAGGAGAATGAAAAAGACCTGGTGGACATACCGAAAGTCATCCTCAAGAAGCTGGATATCCACCCGGTTTCGACCATCGACCAGGTGCTCGAACTCGCTCTGACCGAGACCCCGAAGCCGCTGCCGGCGGCCATCAAGTCGGAGAAAGAGGCGGCCGCAGAGTCTGCCGATCCGGTCATTACTCACTGATTTCGTGTCGCAGGTGCGAATTTCTCCGCGATGGATTTTTTGATTTTAGACGACCTCAAAATCCATCGCGGATAAATTCGCGCGTACAAATAAACACTTGGCGTAAGCAGTTCATCAAACACCTTGGAAATCGCGTGAAAACGTGTTGCACCGGGGACATCGAGGTATTAGTATTCACGAACGGTTGGCAGGCCTTGACATACAAGGCTATCAGGAAGATTCAACAACTTCCGAAGCTCATAATACAAGCCGACAGGGTCTGGATGTCGGGGGTCTGCGAATGCCGAAAGAACACATCGCTTAAACATCTTATTGGAGTGCTTAAATGAACAAATCTGATCTTGTTGATGCTGTTGCTGATTCCGCAGGCCTGTCAAAAGCCGACGCCGGCCGTGCGCTGGACGCCATGGTAGACGCAGTCACCGATGCCCTTAAAGGGGGTGATTCCGTATCTCTGGTGGGTTTTGGAACCTTCTCCGTCCGGGACCGCGCCGCGCGCATCGGCCGCAACCCCCGGACGGGTGAAACCATCCACATCAAGGCTTCGAAAAATCCTGCTTTCAAGGCTGGTAAAGCACTGAAAGACGCTGTAAACTAGCGCGCCTTCTGAAGGGTGCTTAGCTCAGTTGGGAGAGCATCGCCCTTACAAGGCGAGGGTCGGCGGTTCGAGCCCGTCAGCACCCACCAGAAATCGCGGAGTGGTAGTTCAGTCGGTTAGAATACCGGCCTGTCACGCCGGGGGTCGCGGGTTCGAGTCCCGTCCACTCCGCCACTTTTCCGAAAGGGCGCCTTAACGGCGCCTTTTTCTTACGTACATAGCAGTAAAAATGTGAGCAGACATGGTTCTTCAGTCTATACGCGACAGGTTGACCGGCATTATTGCCATCTTCATCTTCGCCATCCTGATCATTCCGTTCGCTTTCGTGGGCGTGAGTTCCTATTTCACCTCTGACGCCGTCAATGCGGTAGCGGTGGTTAACGACCAGGAAATCACCATTAACGAATTCAACGCGGACTTTCAGAATTACCGCCGCCGAATGCAGGCGCAAATGGGCGCCGCGTTCGATCCGGTGGCATTTGACCAGGCCATTATACGGCGCCAGTTCCTGGATCAGATGATCGACGAGGAACTGCTGGCGCAGGCCTCTATCGATTCCGGTCTTGCAGTCGACGACCAGGTCCTGGCAGAAGCCATCCGGAACATTTCGAGCTTCCAGGTGGATGGCGAATTCAATTCCGAGGTCTACCAGGCGCGGCTGGCCGCGCAGGGCATTACGACGCAGCAGTTCGAAGCGGACATGCGGGCTTCCATGGTGCTGAGCCAGTTGCCGACGGCGATCGGGACGAGCGCGATAACGACCCGGTGGGAACTGACGGATTACGTAAGGTTGATGGATCAGGAGCGGGCTTTCAGCGCGCTGATCATACCGGCTGAAACGGCGGTGGAAGACGATGTAAGCGAGGCGCTCGAAGAAGCGGCCGACGCCGAAACCCCTGCCGAAGAGGCGGAGGCGGAAGAAGCCGTTGCCGAGGCCGTCGGGGAAGCGATCATCGAGGAAGACGCGATCGTCGCCTGGTACGAGGACCACAAGGCGAGCTACCTGTCCGAAGAACAGGTCGTCATCGAGTACCTGGAGCTCAATGCCGCAACCATTGGCGGCTCGATCGAGCCGGAGGAAGACCTTTTGCTGGCCCGTTTCGAGGAGCAGGGCTCACGTTTCATCACACCGGAGACGCGGCTGGCGTCACATATCCTGATCGAGGTCGAGTCGGCTGCGCCCGAGGTCGACATCGAGTCCGCCAGGCAGCAGGCCGAAGACCTGGCCGAACGGGCGCGGGCGGGCGAGGACTTCGCCGTGCTGGCGACGGAAAACTCCCAGGATGTCGGCTCGGCGCCGGAAGGCGGCGATCTGGGCTGGATCGAACCGGGCTTCATGGTTCAGGCCTTCGAGGACGGCCTGTATGAATTGACGCTTGAAAATCCGATTTCCGACCCGGTCCAGACCGGATTTGGCTGGCACGTGATTTACCTGCGCGAGATCCGCCCCTCCGAAGGCATGACATTCACCGAGGCACGGGACATCCTGGTGCAGGAATACAAGACGGAAGCCGACGAACGCCGGTTCATTGAGCAGGCCGACCGGATGGTCGATATCATCTACGAAGATCCCACCACCCTGGACGCGGCGGCCGAGGAACTGGGGCTGGAAGTCCTGGAAGCCGGACCGTTCGGACGCCAGGGCGCCGAGCTGGGCATCGCGGCCAACATGGAAGCCGTCAACACCGCGTTTTCGGACCTGGTGCTGGCGCAGGGCGTGGTCAGCGACCCGGTGGACCTGGGAGAGAATCACATCGCGCTGATCCTGCTCAAGGAACACCTGCCCGAGGCACAGCTTCCATTGGAGGACGTGCGTGCGCAGGTGCTCGAAAGCGTCCGCCGCATGCGAGCCATGGAAGCAGCGGCCGCTTCGGCCGAAGCGCTGCTGGCCAGCCTGGTTGAAGGGGCGGACATTGCTGACCTGGCGGAGACTTCCGGACTGGAACTGGTCCAGAATGAAGCCGCGAAGCGCAACAGTCCCGCAGTTGACGCCCGGCTGATCCGCGAACTGTTCCTGATGCAGCCGCCCGGTGAAGACGGCCCGGTGCAAGCCGTGGTGGAACTGACCAACGGCTACGCGCTGATCCAGCTCGACAGTGTAACGCCCGGCGAATTAACTGAAGAAAACGTCATGCAGGAGCAGACCTACACACGCCGTATTACCACTGCGACTGCGAACGAGGAGGCCCTGGGCTTCCTCCGCAATTTGCGCGAGCAGGCCACCATCGAGGTCTTCGAAGACCGCCTGTAGGAGCGGATCTATTCGCGATGGTTTTGGGTTCTTTTTGAAGCCATGCCAGGGGAGCAAGCGGATAAATCCGCGGTCAGCGGAGCCCCGTCATTCCCAGGATGTTGTAGCCGGAGTCGACGAAAGTGATTTCGCCGGTGACGCCGGAGGCGAGGTCTGAGCACAGGAAAGCGGCGACGTTGCCGACTTCCCGGGGCGTGATGGTCCGCCGCATCGGCGCGGCTTCTTCGACGTGGTGCAGCATCTTGCGGAAATCCGAGATGCCGGCGGCCGCCAGGGTCTTGATGGGGCCGGCCGAGATGGCGTTGACGCGGATGCCCTTGGGTCCCAGGTTAGCCGCCATGTAACGCATGTTGGCTTCCAGGCTGGCCTTGGCCAGGCCCATGACGTTGTAGCCCTGCAGTACCTTTTCAGAGCCTACATAGGTCAGTGTAAGCATCGAGCCGTCGCGTCCCTCCATCATCGGTAGACTGGCCTTGGCCAGCGCCGCGAAACTGTAGGAGCTGATGTCGTGGGCGATCTGGAATCCCTCGCGTGTGACGGCGTCGATGTAATCTCCGTTGAGCTGTTCACGCGGCGCGAAACCGACCGAATGCACCAGGATGTCCAGGCCGTCCCAGTGATTGCGCAGTTCGGAGAACACGTTGTCGATTTCCTCGTCCGAGGCGACGTCGCAGGGAATGACTGGGCCGGAACCGGTGGCCTCGGCGATCTTGTCGACACGTGATTTCAGCTTCTCGTTCTGGTAGGTGAAAGCGAGTTCAGCGCCTTGCTCGTGCATCGCCTCGGCGATGCCCCAGGCGATAGATCGGTTGCTGGCGACGCCAACGATCAGGGCGCGTTTGCCGTCGAGAAATCCCATGGTCAGTTCCTGTGTGAATCGAATCGATGCAGGTTAATGAATTTACCGCTGCGGTTCAAACTCCAGGCGCGCGGCCGCCCCGCTCTCCACGATCCGGCCGTCCTGCCAGACGACCTGGCCGTTCACACAGGTGGCGGCGATTGTGGAACGGAAGGTCTGCCCCTCGAACGGGCTCCAGCCGCATTTCGACAGCACGCGTTCTGATGTGACTGCCGTATCCCGTTCGGTGTCCACGAGGACCAGGTCCGCCCAGTAGCCTTCGCGCAGGAAGCCCCTGTCGGGGACCCGGAAGCGGCGGGCGACGTTGTGGGCGGTCAGCTCGACGATCCTTTCCAGGCTGATCACGCCGTCGTGGTACAACTCCAGCACGCTCATCAGCGCGTCCTGCACCAACGGCAGGCCCGAGGGCGCCTCCAGGTAATCGCTGCTGGCTTTTTCCCCGGCCGTGTGGGGTGCGTGGTCGGTGGCGATAATGTCCAGCCTGCCGTCCCTGAGAGCCGCCAGCAACCCGGTTCTGTCGTGCGGGGTCTTGATGGCCGGGTTGCACTTGATGAGATTGCCCAGCCGGGGATAGTCTTCGTCGCTGAAGTGCAGGAAATGCACGCAGACTTCGGCCGTGGCCAACTTACCCTCGATTGGTCCAGGTTCGAACAATTCCATCTCGCGGGCCGTTGACAGGTGCAGCACGTGCAGCGGCGCGCTGAACTCGCGTGCCAGCGACAACGCCAGTTCAGTTGACTGGTAGCAGGCCTGCGCACTGCGGATGTTGGGATGTTCGGTGACCGGGATTTCAGGGCCGTATTTTTTTAGGGCGGCATCGATGTTCTGCTGGATCAAGGGCGTTGATTCGCAATGGGTCGCGATCAGGGCGGGCGCGTCGCGGAAAATACCAGCGAGTGTCTCCTCGTTGTCCACCAGCATGTTGCCGGTGGATGCGCCCATGAAGATCTTGATGCCGGCCGCAGCGCCGGGCGGCAGGGAGCGGATCACGTCCAGGTTGTCATTGGTGGCGCCCAGGTAGAAGGCGTAGTTGACCAGGGACTTTTCAGCTCCGATCGCGTACTTGTCCTCAAGCGCCTCCAGCGTCACTGTAGCAGGCTTCGTATTGGGCATCTCCATGAAGCTGGTGATCCCGCCGGCCGCCGCCGCACGCGATTCGGACCAGATACCGGCTTTCCAGGTCAGGCCGGGTTCGCGAAAGTGCACCTGGTCGTCAATCATGCCGGGCAGTAGCCAGGCGCCGTCGGCGTTCAGCACCTCTGCGCCGTTGTCTGCAACGATCGATGCATCGATTTTTTCGATCCGCCCGTTCCGGGCCAACAGGTCGCCGTCCCGTATCGTGCCCTCGTTCACCATCCGGGCGTTTTTTATCAGCAGGGAATGACTCATGGGTTCCTCAATCAGTTTGACGTGTTCCGGATCGCCCCTCAGGGGACCGGGTCGTGACCGCCCTCGCAAAACGGGTGACAGCGCCCGATCCGCTTGACGGCGAACCAACTTCCGCGAATGGCGCCGTACCGGGCGATGGCTTCAGAAGCATATTGTGAGCAACTCGGCGTGAACCGGCAATGGCTGCCGAGAAACGGACTGAGTAGTAATTGATAGCCCCGAATCAGGAGTTGTAACAGCTTGGCCATGGGTCCTTTTTGCAGGGAAAACTTGCCGTCAGCCTCAAGTTCAGCTATAACACTGCAATTTCCATTTCGGGCGAATTAGACTCTTTCAAAAATTATCATAAAAAACAGATAGATAGAAAATTGCCTGAAAATCGTAATTGCAAGGAGTAGCTTAGCACGATGGCATCAGATCGCGTTGTTTTGAAGAAAGGTTACAAGCCCAGGAAAAATGAAAAGTACATGAATGCCAATCAGCAGGAGTATTTTCGTCAGAAACTGCTGACCTGGAGGAATGAACTCATCGAGGAATCCCGGGAAACCATCTCTCACCTGCAGAGTGAAGTCCGTGACGTCGGCGACGAGGTCGAGCGGGCGACCCGGGAAACGGAGAACAGCCTTGAACTGCGTACCCGGGACCGATACCGCAAACTCATCCGTAAAATCGACAAGGCGCTCACCCGAATCGACGAAGGTGAGTATGGATATTGTGAAGAAACCGGGGAGGAAATCGGACTGGACCGACTGGAAGCCCGGCCGATCGCGACGCTCTGTCTCGACGCACAGGAACGGTGGGAACTGCGCCAAAGGCAGATGGGAGAATCCCGCTAGGATTCGATCTTCCTGCTCCGCTGACTCTGGGTCTCTGTTCGTCAGTTTTTTTTGGATTTCCTTAATACTTTGTTAACAAACGGGGACTATTCTCGTATCATGGTGCACGTACCCAGTCCCTGCCGTTCCTTTGGCAGATATTTCAGAACGCTTTGTAGGAGGAGCGTTAAATGAAAACAAGAAATTTCGCACTTTCAATTGCAGTAACCACCCTCGCGTTGGGCGCGACCAACCTGGCGGCCGATGCGGACCAGCCGTGGCACATCACGGGCCAGTTCGGTTCGTACGATACCGACAATGACCGCAACGTACGCGACAACGACGTCTGGTGGAGCGTTGGTTTTGGCCGGTTTTTCGGGAATAATTTCAGCCTGGATATCGAATACGACCAAATGGAAGGCACCTGGCGGGACGCCGGGGTCGTCGCTCCGGGCTCAAGCTACGACAAGTGGAAATTGAGCAACTGGGGCCTGATGGCCCGTTACCACTTCACTGAATCCAGAGTCCGCCCCTTCCTGGGCGCCGGTGTCGGCAATCTGAAGCACCGCAACGTGTCCGACGAGGGCATGAACGTCTCCTGGACTTTCGCAGCCGGACTGCGTGGCGATCTCACCAAGCACCTGAGCCTGACCGCCCAGGCCGCTTACCGGATCGACAAGGACCAGAGCAGCATCCCCACGGAAAACAGCTTCAAGGATTTGATCCTGAGCATGGGCCTCAGTTTCGATTTCGGCGGCAAGCCGCCGCCCCCGCCGCCGCCGCCGCCACCACCGCCGCCACCACCGCCGCCGAATCCGGACCTGGATGGCGATGGTGTGCTGAACGAGCATGACAAGTGCCCGAACACGCGGCCCGGCGCCGTGGTCGACCTGGACGGCTGTGAAGTGGAAGCCGTCATCGAACTCGAGGGCGTTCACTTCGATTTCGACAAGGCCACACTGAGGCCCGATGCCATTGCGATACTGAACGACGCCGCCGCGTTGCTGAACAAGCATGAACGCGTCGTGGTCGAGGTTGCCGGCCATACCGACAGCAAAGGTTCCGAGAAGTACAACCAGGGCCTGTCGGAGCGCCGCGCCAACGCGGTCAGGGATTACCTGGTTGGCAAGGGCGTCAAGGCCAGCCGCATGACGGCCAAGGGCTACGGTGAAAGCATGCCGGTGGCCAGCAACGATACCGATGCGGGACGTGCAGAAAATCGCCGGGTCGAACTGATCATTCTCGACCGTTAAGGCGAATTAGCTTTTGAGGGAAAAAAGGCCCCGCTTCGGCGGGGCTTTTTATCACTTCAAAGAAATTTCAAAAGACTTTAAACCATCGCGAATAAATTCGCTCTTACAGTAGGCAGTAAGAGCGAATTTATTCGCGATGGTTTTCAGGTTTTATGAAAGCAGCCCCGCGGCATACCCGCGGATGGCGTTCAGCATGGCGTGCAGCCCGTTGGCGCGGGTAGGGGAAAGGTGGCTGCTGAGCCCGATCTTTTCGATGAAATAAGGTTCCGTGTCCACGATCTGGCGCGCGCTGCTGCCGGAGTACACCCGGGTCAGCAGCGCGATCAGGCCGGACACGATAGCGGCGTCGCTGTTGGCGCGGATGGTGACGCGTTCGGGCCCGCCTTCCAGGTACAGCCAGACTTGCGACTGGCAGCCGGACAGCAATTTGTCTTCGGTTTTTTCCTCATCGGCCAGCGGCGGCAGTTTGCGGCCGAGGTCGATCAGGTATTGGTAACGATCCAGCCATTCCGGAAACAGGCTGAAATCGTCGATGATCTCGTCCTGGACCACCCCGGGGTCGTGGTTTACTTCGATCATGCCAACTTCAACCGTCCCTGCGCCGCCAGCGGGTCACGCCACCGGCGTCTTCGAGTACGATGCCCATGGCAGTGAGTTCGTCGCGGATGGCGTCCGCTGTCGCGAAGTCCCGCTCGGCGCGAGCCAGGTTGCGTTTTTCGATCAATGCTTCGATCGCAGCGCCGCCGGGGTCTGCGGCGGTGGCGCCGAACCAGCCGTCAGGCTCGGACTGCAGCAGGCCGATCAGATCGGCGTCGGCCAGCAGCTCACCGGCAGCCTTGCGCGCTTCTTCCGGGGTTTCCGCCCGGGCCAGTTCGCGTGCGACGCGGTTGAACTCGGCCAGCGCAACCGGGGTGTTGAGGTCGTCGCCAAGCGCCTCCAGGAACGCATCGCCGGGACGATCGTCGGAGGTGAAAGGGCCGAAGCGCGCGTCCGCGGTGCGCAATACGCCGTACAGCCGGTCCAGCGTGCGCCGCGCCCGCTCGAGTTCCTGGCTGGACCAGTCCAGGGGCTGGCGGTAGTGTGCACTGAGCAACAGGTAGCGGAGCACCTCGCCGGCATGTTCCTTCAGCAGTTCGTGCACCACCTGCGTGTTGCCGAGCGACTTGGACATCTTGCACTTATCGACCGTTACGAAGCCGTTGTGCATCCAGTAACGGGCGAAGGGTCTGCCGCCGTGCGAGCATCGGCTCTGGGCGATCTCGTTTTCGTGGTGCGGAAAGACCAGGTCCTGCCCGCCGCCATGGATGTCGATGGTCTCGCCCAGGTGTGTCTCTGCCATCACGGAACATTCGAGATGCCAGCCGGGGCGGCCCCATCCCCACGGGCTGTCCCAGCCCGGCTGCGGATCGGCAGAAGGCTTCCAGAGTACGAAATCCCCCGGATTCTTCTTGAACGGCGCCACTTCTACACGGGAGCCGGCCATCATTTCCCGGCGGTCGCGGCCGGAGAGGGCGCCGTAGTCGTCAAATGATTCGATGTCGAACAGCACATGGCCTTCCGCCGCGTAGGCATGGCCGGCATCGATCAGGCGCCCGATCATGCCGATCATCTGCGCGATGTGGTCCGTGGCCCGCGGCTCGATGCTGGGCAGGTGAACGCCGATCGCCGCCATGTCTTCGTGGTAGGCGTCGGTAAACTTCGAGGAAACCTCGGAGATCGGTACACCGCGTTGCGCGGCCGCCTTGTTGATCTTGTCGTCCACGTCGGTGATATTGCGGGCATAGACGACTTCACCGTAGTGCAGCGTGAGCACGCGATGCAGCAAGTCGAAAATGACAGCCGGCCGCGCATTGCCGATATGGGCGTAGTTGTACACGGTGGGTCCGCAGACGTACATCGTCACCCGCTCCGGATCGAGGGGCTCGAAAAGCTGCTTTTCACGGCTTAGCGTGTTGTAAATTCGAATGGTCACGTACCTTACTCGTCGCGATATGGAATCTATGTTCTAATGGCGAAAGCGCGTCATTTTAACAATATTGCAGGCAGAAAATGGAACAGAATTACCGATCGCACTACACGGCGCACGTCGCCGAAATCCAACACCGCTGGGAGCGGGCCCTGGAAGAAGAAAGTTTCATGGCGGCTCTGGTCCACTCCGGCACGCCATTGGTGAGTTTCCTGGACGACTACGAGTACGCGTTCCGTCCCAATCCGCATTTCCTGGCCTGGCTGCCGCTGACCCGTCACGCGGACAGCGCCCTGCTGGTCGTGCCGGGCCAGAAACCCACGCTGTTCTACTATCAGCCGGTTGATTACTGGTACCTGCCGCCGTCCGATCCCGAGTCTTACTGGGCGGAGCACTTCGATATCGAGATCGTCCGCCATCCCGGCGACTGGATCGAGGGCTTGAAGAACCGGCTGCCGGACGCCTCGTTCGAACTGGGTGATGTCGCGGCGATAGGCGACTCGCCATCACTGGGCGGAATTTTTGGAGATGAATGGATCAACCCCGAGGGGCTGTTGTGCCGGCTGCACGTCGAGCGCACCCGAAAGACCGGCTACGAGATCGCCTGCGTCCAGGCCGCCGCGCAGCTGGCGGCGCGAGCCCACCTCGAAGCCGAACGTGCCTTCCGCGAGGGCGCCTCGGAATACGACATCCACATGCGCTACATGTCCGCATGCCGGCACACGGACACGCAATTGCCCTACAACAACATCGTGGCGCTGAACACGCACGGCTCGGTGCTGCATTACCAGGCGCGGGAACAGGCGGTTCCCGGCACGGTGCGGTCATTCCTGATCGACGCCGGTTGCACGGTCAACGGCTACGCTTCCGACATCACGCGCACTTACGCGAGGGAAGACGGGGAGTTCGCCGAACTGGTTTCGGCCATGGACACGATGCAACAGGGCCTGACCTCGCAGATCAGCGCCGGCGTCGATTACCGGGACCTGCATTTGCGAGCTCACCGCGAGATCGCCGGAATCCTCGCCTCTTTCGGGATCATCAGGGTGTCGGCGGAGGATGCGGTGGAAAGCGGACTCAGCGGTGTGTTCTATCCGCACGGACTCGGCCACTTTCTCGGTTTGCAGGTCCACGATGTCGCCGGCCTTCATGACAACGAAGGCAAAGCGATCCCGCGGCCGGAAGGCCATCCCTTCCTGCGGCTGACACGCGTGCTGGAACCGGGCAACGTCCTGACGGTCGAACCCGGCCTGTATTTCATCGAGCCCCTGTTGAAGGGCTGGCGCGATGAAAACGATCCGTCGGTGATCGATTGGGACCGGGTCAACGCGCTGTCGCCCTGCGGCGGAATCCGCATCGAGGACAATGTGGTCGTGCGTGAAGACGATTGCGACAACCTGACCCGCCGGGCGTTCGCGGAGTTGTAGGAACGCCCGGGCGCTGCTGCACCTATTGTGGCGGGCTGTACCGCCAGACGTCGTTTTCCACACGCAGGAAGTTGAACGGCAGCGGAAAAAACACTTCCCGGTCTCCACCAAACGTGAAGATCGATGGTTTCATGCCTCCCTGGCCGCCTTTCACGCTCAGCATGTCGAAATCGTAGCGTATGTTGTCGCAGCTCTTCGGTGGCGGAAACATCGCACAGGCTGGATTTGTCGGATCGTTATTCCATGGCGAATCACTGACCTGAGTCCAGTCGGCGCCGTCCTTGCTCACCCAGATGTCCGAGGGGTTCTCCGGCGATCCGAATCCACCCATGCATACGAAATGGTTCGCCACGACGGCGCATTTGTGGCCGGGCCTGGCCGACCAGTCGGCGCCCCCAGGGCCGGTCACTTCTTCCCAGTCCACGCCGTTTCGGGTCCGCCAGACATCGTTGAAGTAATCGGTTTGAGCCACGAAGCCTTTTTCACCTCCCATGAGGTACAGCCAACCGCCCTTCACCAGGGCAACGCCGCCGGCTCGTGCCGGCCAGGGCGCGCTGTCGGTGGCCAGGTGCCAGACGCTGCCGTCGTTTGAGTACCAGACGTCATTGAAAAATATGCGCCCTGAACCGCCGATCGAAACGTCGTCACCCTGCGAGCCGGCCAGCACCCAGAGTTTCCCCTTGAAAGAGGCGGCGCTGAGTCCGGCCCGGCCTTCCCACTCAGCGGCCGGCGTCATTTCCTCCCAGTGGCTGCCGTCATCGCTGCGCCAGACATCATTGAAGAACTCCGATGGCGCCGGGCAAAACGGGGGGCAATTGTCGAAGTTGACGAAGTTCTGGCCACCCATCAGGTACATATGGCTGCCTTGGGTAACAGCCTCGAAGTATGCGCGCTTTCGCCACAGGCCCATGGCCTCCGCGTCTTCGACGAGTTCCACCCAGGTCTCCCCCAGGTCGTCACTCACCCAGACGTCGCCATGGATGATGCTCTCGAATTGGCCGGCGGGTGGCGGTTTGGGCGTCCTTCCGGCGATCACGAACAGGTGGTTGTGCAATTCGACCGCCTGCAGGCCTGCACGGGGCTCCCAGCGGTTGAAGTCAAAAAAATCGGTTTCGACAATCTCGGTCCATTCATAGGATTCGAACGACGGACCGCCCTTCGGGCCATTACCCGCAGCAGCGGCAAACGGAAAAACGAAAAGGGAAATGAGCAAGGAAGTGCGGATAATGGTAGTCATCAGGGCCCCCTGGATATTGGAAATTAATGCGCCATCCCTGGGAATGATTCCGTGCTACGCATCAATCATACGGGACAACTGCCTGGCAGAACAAATTTCAATGCCCCTGCATGCCTACAGGAGGCCGAGTTTTTTCAGGTCGTTCAGGTCCAGTTCGCCGACGGGGCCGTGGTTCCAGATGGTGCTGTTGGCTGCGAAGTTGAGCCGTTTCTCCTCGGTGGCAAGGGATTTGACGGCTTCGATCAGGCCGGTTTCCTTCATGGTGTGGATCACGATGCGGTCGAGTTCAGAAGTGTAGGGCTCGCCAATGATCTTACGCATGGCCGCGTTGGCCGATGTCAGATCATCGGGGAACAGGTGCTTGCCGGTCTGCAGTCGGTAATGGTCGGAAACGGCCTGCAGCGAAGTCAGGGAACAATAGGCGTCGTCGAGCAGGCCGATGACGCCGAGGTCGTCCGGGATGATGTCGTCGCCCTCGATCCAGTAGGATTCCACCATTTGCAGAATCTTCCGCATCTCGTCTTCCAGTCCGACGTTCAGCGCCGCGGTCCAGGCGATTTTCATCATGTAGGGAACCTGGCTGATGTAGCCGACGACGAAACGCGAGCCCTGGTCCAGGTCGTTCGCGTTCGGTGTTGCGCCCTCGCGTTCGGCCACGACGGTCAGCAGATCGCGCAGTTCGGGCTCGGTACCCGCGCCGGTACAGAGCTCCGTGATCATCGATTCAATCGTGTACGTGTCCACCGGGTATCGCGGAAGCCAGGAGAGGCGTTAGTTTAGCAAGTGCCGGCAAGGCTTTGAAAGAGCGCGTCCGCATTGGGAATGTAATACCATACGCCCCTTTGAACACATCACCTGGAGACCCGGCTTGCTGCTGTTGTCACTGATCACCCTTTTTGCAGGTCCACTGCTGTTTCAATGGATAAGCAGTTCCCACCCGCTGGCCCGGACGCTGGATCGGGCCATCGTGGCCGTTCTGGTGGTGCTGGTGGTGGTCCTGCTGATACCGGACATCATCGATCCGCTGGGCTTCTGGGCCGTTGGCTTGCTTGGCCTCGGTTATCTTCTGCCCGGCCTGCTGGAGCGGATCATCAAGCAGGCAGCGGAAACCCTGCACCTGCTCAGCCTCTACGTCGCGCTGGTGGGCCTTCTGCTTCATGCGGTGCTGGACGGCGCGGGGCTGGCCGGCAGCGAGATACGCTCGGGCGGCGGTCTGGCGATGGCGATCATCCTGCACCGTTTCGGTATGGGGCTGATGCTGTGGCTGATCATGCAACCGGCCTTCGGCAACCGCATGGCATGGGCCACGCTGTTTGCAATGGCGGCCGCAACGATCGTCGGTTTTGAATTCTCCGAGCGCCTGTTGCCCTGGGCCGGGGACACGGCGGTGGCCGCCGTGCAGGGCGTGATCGTCGGCACCATCATCCATAGCCTGGTGCACCGCGGGCACGTGCACCGAGATCAACACGCCTGATCCGGCGCGCTTTTTTTTTGTACTATTGGGAATCCTGACAGGAGCAGCCGATTCCATGAGCACTTTGAGCGCCGTCCAGGACCTGCAAAAGCGCATGTCCGCCTCGATCATCGGACAGGAAAACGTCGTCAAGAACCTGGTCATCGGCCTGCTGGCCAACGGCAACCTCCTGATGGAGGGCCTGCCGGGACTGGCCAAGACGCGGGCCGTGAAGGGGTTGGCCAAAAACATGGACGCCGAGTTTTCCCGCATCCAGTTCACGCCGGACCTGCTTCCCTCCGATATCACCGGCAGCGAAGTGCTCTACAGCGAATCCGGCCAGCCCACGTTCCGCTTCGAACCGGGGCCGATCTTCGCCAACATCGTGCTGGCCGACGAGATCAACCGCGCGCCCGCCAAGGTGCAGGCCGCCCTGCTGGAGGCCATGGAAGAGCGACAGGTCACCGTATCGGGAAGCACCCACCGGATGCCCGATCTGTTCATGGTGATGGCCACCCAGAATCCGATCGAACAGGAAGGCACCTATCCACTGCCGGAGGCGCAGATGGACCGTTTCCTGATGCACGTGTATATCGACTATCCCGACGAGGCCTCGGAGGCCAGGATCATCCGCCTGGTCCGCGGCGAGGAGGGCGAGGGCGCTGCCGCCAGCGGCGCCGAACCCATCGCCCAGGATGTCGTGTTTGCCGCCCGGAAAGAGATTCTCGGGGTCACGGTCAGTCCCGCGATGGAGACCTACATGGTGGACCTGGTGTTCGCCACGCGATACCCGGACCGCTACAGCGAACAACTGGCGAGCTGGATTCACGTGGGCGTCAGCCCCCGGGGCGGCATCGCGCTGGACCGCTGCGCGCGGGTGCTCGCCTGGCTGGACGGGCGCGACGCGGTTCTGCCCGACGACGTGAAGGCGATCTGCCACGGCGTCTTCCGCCACCGCATGAAACTGAGTTACGACGCCAGCGCGGACGGCGTTTCCGCCAACGACGTCATCGACGAGATCATCAAGCAGGTCGCCGTGGCCTGATCCGGCCCCCATGTCGCAATACACGCCCATCAGGAAGCGAAAGTCCGGGACGGAGCAGTCGCCCGGGGTCTACGCCAGCCTGGACGAACTCATGCGGCTGCGTTACCGGGCATCGGGTTTCAGTTTCCTGCCGCGCCAGCCGATCCACAGCGTCCTCAGCGGCCGGCATGCCTCGCGGCTGCGTGGACGGGGCCTGAATTTCGAAGAGCTGCGCAATTACCTGCCGGGCGACGACACCCGGAACATCGACTGGAAAGTGATGGCCCGCACCGGCGAGCCGCACGTACGCGTTTACACCGAGGAGAAGGACCGCTCGGTCTGGTTGCTGGTCGATCAGCGCATTACCATGTTTTTCGGCTCCCGCCGCAAGATGAAATCCGTGGTGGCGGCGGAAGCGGCCGCGGTGGCGGCCTGGCGGGTGCTCTCCCAGGGCGACCGGGTCGGCGCCGTGGTCTACGACGACTCGGACCTGCGGATCTTTCCGCCGCAGCGCAGCGAGGAGCAGGTGGCGCAAATCCTCAAGCACGTCGTGGCGAAGAACCACGCGCTGAACGCGGCCTCGGACGCAAGGCCGAATCCCGGCATGCTGAACACGGCCCTGCAGCGGCTCTCGTCCCTGGTCCGCCACGATTGCCTGGTCTGCCTGATCGGCGACGGCACCGGAATCGACGACGACACGAGAAAATACATCACGCGCCTGACGGAGCACAACGACGTGCTGGCGCTGATGGTTTTCGATCCGCTGGAGCGTTCGATACCGGCGGCGGGAAAGCTGGTCTTTTCGGACGGATTGTCGCAACTGGAATTCGACACGGGCGAGCGCTCGCTGCGCGAGGCTTATCGCGGCGATTTCGAAAAGCGTCTGGAACGGATGCGCGGCACCTCGCGACGGCACGCCATACCGTTGCTGACCCTGCACACCGAGGAGCCGGTGCTGGACCAGGTCCGGGATGAACTAGGGTATCACCGTCAATGAACGAGTCGGGCAGTCTCCAGAACCTGAATGACATCCTCGTGGCCGGGCCCGTGCCGTGGTGGCCCCCGGCGCCCGGTTGGTACGTCCTGACGGGTGCCGTGCTGGCGGCGCTGGCCTTTCTGGCCTGGCGCCGTTGGCGGCGTTGGCGTGGCGACAGCTACCGAAGGCAGGCACAGGCGGAACTGGAGGCGATTCGTGCTCATGGCCCCGCGCAACGACTGCCGGTCCTGCTCAAGCGCACGGCGCTGTCCGCCTGGCCAAGGCGCGAGGTGGCGGCGCTCAGCGGCCGGGACTGGCACCGCTTCCTCGACGACAGTGCGCAGATGAATGCGTTCTGCAACGGCGTGGGGGAATCACTTGACGGCCTGGCATACGGCGCCGCCGACGAGGCGGAATCGGGCCGGCTGTTCGAAGCGGCGGAAAGCTGGATCAGGCTTCACCGCCGCCCGGAAGAAGGCGGCTGAGCCATGCTGCATTTCACCTATCCCTGGCTGTTCCTGCTGCTGCCCCTGCCACTGCTCGTCTACTACCTGGTGCCGGCCTACCGCGAACCGCGCGTGGCCGTGCGCGTGCCGTTCATGGACGTGCTGTACCGGTTGACGGGCCGGCAGGGCGGAGAAGGAACCGCCCTGGTCCGCCGCACCCGCCTGCAGAAAATCCAGTTGCTGCTGGGCTGGATCGCGCTGGTGGCCGCACTGGCCCGGCCGGTCTGGATGGAGGAGCCGGTCTCGCGCGAACTGCCGATGCGGGACCTGCTGGTCGCGCTGGACCTGTCCGGTTCGATGGAGACCAGGGACTTCACGGATGCCTCCGGCCGGAGCAGCGACCGGCTGACCGCGGCCCTGGAGGTGCTCGATGAATTTCTCGCGCGCCGCGACGGCGACCGGGTCGGGCTGATCTTCTTCGGTTCGGCCGCGTTCGTGCAGGCGCCGTTCACGCAGGACCTGGACGTGGTGCGGGAATTGCTGGGTGAAGCCCAGGTCCGGATGCTGGGGCCGCGGACCGTGATGGGCGACGCAATCGGCGTCGCGATCCGGTTGTTCGAACGCAGCGAAGTGGACGAGCGCGTGCTGATCGTGCTCACGGACGGAAACGACACCGGCAGCATGGTGCCGCCGCTGCGCGCGGCGGAGATCGCCCGCGACAACGGGGTGACGATTTTCACGATCGCGATGGGCGATCCCGAAGCGGCCGGCGAGCAGGCCCTGGATGAAGACACGCTCAGCTCCATGGCCGAAGCAACCGGCGGGCAGTACTTCCACGCCGACGACCGGGAAGAACTGGACGGGATTTACGGGGCGCTGGATCAACTGAACCCCCGCCAGGTGGAGAGCCTGAGTTACCGGCCGGAGCGCGAGTTGTATTTCTGGCCTCTGGGCTTCGCCCTGGTGGTGACCATGATGTTTTTCGCCTGGATGGAATGGCGCTCCTACCTGGCGCGGCGGCGCCGCCAGGGCGTGCCCGGGGAGGCGCTGAACTGATGGCCTGGGAACTGTTTCATTTCCTGCGCCCGGCGTGGCTGCTGGCGCTGCTGCCGGTCGCGCTGATCGTCTGGTCCGTGCTGCGCCGGCAGGACCCGGCGCGAAGCTGGGAGGCGGTGATCGCGCCCGAACTGCTGCCGCACCTCGCCATCCGCAAAGAAGACCGGCGCAGCCGGCTCCGCCCGGTCTGGCTGCTGGCGGCCACCTGGAGCCTGGGAATCATCGCAGCGGCGGGTCCGACGTGGGAGAAAGAGCCGACGCCTTTCACCGAGGACCTGGCGGCGCTGATGATCGTGCTGAAGGTCACGCCCGACATGCTGGCCCAGGACATCCAGCCCAGCCGCCTGCAGCGCTCCGTGCAGAAGATCAGCGACCTGCTGGCGCTGCGGCCAGGCACGAAAACGGGTTTGGTGGCTTATGCCGGCAGCGCGCACCTGGTGATGCCGCTGACCGACGACCCGGACATCATCGGCTTCTTTGCCGCCGAGCTTTCCCCGGAAGTGATGCCGGTGGAGGGAGACGATCCGGCCGCTGCGGTTCGCCTGGCGCGGCAGCGGCTGGAAGCATCGGGACTGCCCGGCTCGGTCCTTCTTATCGCGGATCACGTGGATCCATCGATGGCAGACAGCCTGGCCGGCGAGTCGGACCTGCATGTCCTGGCGATGGCGGCCGGTTCGGACGTGGTGCCGCCCGCCGGCAGCCCGCCGGCGCCCGCGCTGGACATTGACGCTATGCGGCAGGCCGCCCGGGCAGGTGGCGGAGCGATGGCCACCGCCACGCCCGACGATTCCGACCTGCGCCGGCTCAACGCCCGGATCGAGCGCAGCATCGCCGCGGCACCGGTGCGCGAGGGTGAGCGCTGGCAGGACATGGGCTACTGGCTGGTAATAATTTTCGCAGGGTTGGCGCTCGGGTTTTTTAGACCGGGCGGAGCAGTGAGTCTGGGGGGGAAGTGAGGTGACCAGGGTAAGGGAGTCGTACTCAGTGATAGTTGGCCGCGCAAAAACCGGCGCGGTACTCAAATGCCTGCGGCATCACCGCCCCGTGGTCATTTTTTGCACTCTGCTGTGCGTGGTTTGGGCGCCGTCAGCGTTTGGCGCTGGATGGCAAGAAATCTGGGTGACCAGGGATCAGAGGGGGTGGGGTTTGTTTGAGGAGGGGCGGTATCTGGAGGCGGCGGAGGTGTTCGAGGATTCGATGCTGCGGGGAGCGGCTTATTACCGTGGGGGTGATTTTGAGAGCTCGGCCGTGGTGTTCGGGCGGATTCCGACGCCGGAGGCGGCCTATAACCGCGGTAACGCTTTGGTGATGCTGGGGCAGTACGAGGAGGCGATCCGGAGCTACGGGCGGGCGCTGGAAGCGCGGGCGGGCTGGCGCGAAGCGGAGGAGAATCGGGCGATCGCGGCCGCGCGTTTGGCAGCCCTCGCGCCGCCGGATAGCGACGCGGGCGGAACCGGCGGCAAGCTCGAGGCGGACGAAATCGTGTTCGACGACACCGGGCGTGTCGAAAAGTCCGGCTCGGAAGCGGAGACGGACGGGGGAGAAGCGCTGTCGGACGACGAGATGCGGGCGGTGTGGTTGCGGCGGATCCAGAACGAACCGGCGCAGTTTCTGCGCGCCCGTTTCGCTTACCAGCTTTACCGCAGTCAACAGGAGGGCGCCGATGAACCGGAATCTCCCTGATGTGACAACCCTGTTCCTGCTGGCGCTGCTGCTGCAATTTCCCGCGCTGGTCGCGGCGGACGAGGGGTTGCAGGGTGAGATCCGTTTAGCCGCGGCGAGCCAGCAGGCAGCGTGGGTTGGGCAGGAAGTGGAAATCCACCTGGAACTGTGGACCGACGGCTTCAGTTTCAGCGACCAGTGGTTCGTGTTGCCGGACGTGGCCGGCGGCTATCTTTTGCAGGCGGATTCGACCACCGTCAAGCTCACGGAGAACCGCTCGGGCAGTCAGTGGCAGGGCCTGCGGTACAGCCTGCTGTTCTATCCCCAGCGGGCCGGCCGCCTGGAGATTCCGTCCTTCGAAGTGCGGTTCGGTGCGCGGGCCGGTTTCGGCTCGGAACCTGCGGCGTTCGGCTTTCCCACACCCGGATTGACGGTCGAGTCCCGGCTGCCGCCGGGAACGGACGCCAGCGGGCTGCTGGTCACCACCCGCGCCTTCACGATGGATGCCAGCTGGACGCCCCGGCTGGACGGGGAAGGGCCCGCGCAATTGCAGGTCGGCGATGCGGTCACGTTGCGGATCGAACGCAGTGCCAGCGACGTGCCGGGCATGGTGTTCGCCCCCTTGCCCCAATGGTCGCTGGGCGGCCTGGGCGTCTATCCTGGGCCGGCGCAGGTCAACGACCGCGTGAACCGGGGGGATCTGACGGGCGTGCGCGTCGATTCCGTCACGTTCATCTGTGAGCGGGAAGGGCGCTTCACCCTGCCTGAGTTGCGATTCCAATGGTGGGACCCGGATCGCGAGATCCTGTCCGAGAAGGTGATCGCGGCGCAGGTCCTGGAGGTGGCGCCCAGTCCGGCCTTCGCGTCCGGCGATTCCGGCGCGAACGCACCCGGATTCAGCATGGAACGACTGGCCTGGCTGCTTGGCCTGGCCCTTGCCGCCGTGCTCCTGGGGCCACGCATGGTGCGCAGGTTCGCCGCGGTCCGGAAGATACGGCGCGAGCACCGTGAAGCCGGTGAGGCCTGGGCGTTCGCGCAGGTGAAGAAAGCCTGTGATTCAGCTTCTGCTGCAGAGGCCTACAACGCGGTCACGGTGTGGCTTGCGCGCTGGAGGCCGGCCCGGCCGGCCCTGACCCTGAGCGGGCTGTCCGATCGGTACGGCGATGATGAATTGAAACGTGAAATCCTGGAGTTACAGCACCAGGTTGCCGATGGTTCAGCGGGCGAATGGAGTGGCCGCAGATTGGGCCAGTTGCTGGCAAAGCTGAGGAAGCGCCCGGATCAGGAAGCGAAACGGGAAAATGCCTTGCATCCTCTGAATCCCTCGCGGTTCAGATCAGCGTAGCAATCAGCAGCAGCATCAAGGCCGAGGCCAGGGCCAGTTCGCGGAATTCGTTCCGGGATTTGCGGTTTTCGGCTGCTTCTCTGTTCATGAAATACGCCTCTTTCTGCGTTGAAAAGATCGGGGGGCATTCCATGCCCCCCTTTGGGCTCACACGTCGGTAGGAGAGAAAACCGTGTGTGCTTGAGGCATATATTGGGGTCTGGCCGAACCGTTCGCTTGTCCTCACCGGACGGCTTATTGACCGGTCTGGTACCAATCGACCCCGTCGGCGTCGCGAATCCGGGTCATTTCGCCCTTTTCGAGCAGGTAGTTGAGGTGCGAGATGGCCTCGCCGGTCGCCATGATCAGGTTGCGGTCATTGATCCGGGACTTGAACAGGGCCGGAAACACGTCCAGCGCGCGGCGCGGTTCGGCACAAATTTCGCGCAGTTTCTCCAGGCCGGTTTCGTGTTCGGCGATCAACTGTCGCAGGCGCACGTGTGCGCCCGTGAACGGCTTGCCGTGGGCCGGCAGCACCGTGACGTCGGCCGGCAGGAATTTGAGTAGTTTCTCCAGCGAGTCGAACCAGAAACCGAGCGGATTGGCCGCGGGTTCGGTCGGATAGACGCTGACGTTGGAGGAAATCGTCGGCAGTATCTGGTCGCCCGAGATCAGGAGGTTCAGCTCGCGGCAGTAGAGGCAGGCGTGTTCCGGCGAGTGTCCCCGCCCGATGATCACTTCCCAGTGATGCTGACCGATCTGCAAGGTCATGCCCTCTCGCAGGCGGCGGTAAGACTCGGGCAACGGGGAGACGACGCGGCCAAATGCTCCGAAATGCTCCATGTAGCGATCCAGCGATTCCGTCGAGAAACCGGCCCTGGAATAGAAGCGCAGGCCTTCGGGCGGCGCCGGCTTGCCGGTATCGGCGACCAGTACGCGGCACAGCAGGTATTCATCGCGGGACATCCAAAGGTCGATCCCGAACTTGCGCGCCAGCCACCCGGCGCAACCGACGTGGTCCGGATGCAGGTGCGTTACCAGCAGGCGCGTGAGGGTTTCATTGTCGAGATGCGTTTCGAAGACGTATTTCCAGATTTCCCGCGTGGTGTTGGTGAACAGCCCGGTATCGACGAGGGCCCAGCCATCGCCGTCGCGCAGCAGCCACACGTTGATGTGGTCCAGGGCGAAGGGCAGGGGCAGTCGCAGCCACTTGATGCCGGGCGCGATGTCCATTGCCTCGCCCGGCTCGGGTTTCGAGTCGAAGACGTACTCCACCCGGGTGGGTTTTTCCGCCGGGACCACGGATTGCAAGTCAGACTCCTATTGTGCTTCGAGCTGCGCGTGGGCGCGTTCGATCACGTAGGCCTGGATGGCAGTGGCTTCATCGGCGCTCAGCACGTCGGCGAAGGACACCATGCCCTTTTCGCGGTACAGGCCGCCGAGCACGATCCCCATCCACATCTGGTGCTTTTCGGCGTTCATGTAGCGAAGGTCCGGCAGGACCCCGCCGCCGACCGCGCCGTCGCCATGGCAGGCCATGCACAAGTCGACGTAGCGCTGCGCGCCCAGGGCGATGGTGGCTTCGTCGCCCGTGCGCGGCGGTGGGTCGAGAGTGAGCACCGGCACGTCCAGCGGCTGCAGTTCGCCCGTTGCGCCCAGCTTGTAGGTCAGGATGCGGCTGACGTTGATCTGCCCGGCGGCTGCGGCCACCACGCCGGCGGCCAGCGGAAAGGTGCCGCCCCAGCCGGCCAGCACCGTGACGTATTGTTCATCATCGATTTCATAGGTGACCGGCGAGGCCACGATCCCGGTCTGCGCGCGGGCCGACCAGACGCGCTCGCCGGTATCAGCGCGATACGCGGCGAACTCCCCAAGCGAGTTGCCCTGGAACACCAGGTTGCCGGCGGTCGCCAGCATGCCGCCGTTCCACGGCAGATTGTGCTGGAAGCGCCAGACTTCGCGGCGCTCGACCGGGTCCCAGGCGATAATCTGACCCTTGATCATGTCCGCCAGCGCCGCCTGGGTTTCTGGTGTCTGTTGCGGGAAGGAGGCGTACAGCGGGTTGACCCCGATGTTCCATAGACCGGGTGTGAACGTGAAATTCTCGTCCTTGCCGTAGACGAAGGGAATGTCCTGGGCGGGGATGTAGATCAGCCCCGTATCCGGACTGAAGGCCATCGGGTGCCAGTTGTGCCCGCCATAGGGCGCGGGCTGGACCAGGGCGGGGCCATCCGTGTAGCGGGCGCCCTCGGTTTCGGCCGGCCGGCCGGTTTCCGGGTCCACGTGGGTGGCCCAGGTGGTCTGCACGTAAGGTTCGGCGGAGAGCAGTTCGCCGGTCTCGCGGTCAATGACGTAGAAAAAGCCGTTTTTCGGCGCCTGCACGATGGCCTTGCGCACGTTGCCCCCGATCTCGAGGTCGGCCAGGATCATGTGCTGGGTAGCCGTGTAGTCCCAGGTCTCGCCTGGTGTTGTCTGGTAATGCCAGACGTATTTTCCGGTGTCGGGATTCAGCGCGACGATGGATGAGAGGAACAGATTGTCACCGCCGTCCGGGCTACGGATCTGCTGGTTCCAGGGCGAGCCGTTGCCGACGCCGATGTACAGCAGGTTGAGATCGGGGTCGAAGGCCATCGAATCCCACACCGTTCCGCCGCCGCCGTACTTCCACCATTCGCCGGTCCAGGTTTTGGCGGCCATTTCCATGGCCTCGGACTCGAACGGATCGGCCGGATTGCCTGGCACCGTGTAAAAACGCCAGGCCATGGAGCCGGACTCGGCGTCGTAGGCGCTGACGTATCCGCGTACACCGTATTCCGCGCCGCCGTTGCCGATGATGACTTTGCCGTTCACGACGCGGGGTGCGCCGGTGATCGTATAGGACTTGGCCGGGTCGGTCGTACGGACGGTCCAGTTGACCGCACCGGTCCTTGCGTCCAGGGAGACCAGGCGGCCGTCAAGGGTGCCGACGAATACGGAGCCCATCCAGAGAGCCACGCCGCGGTTGACCACATCGCAGCAGGCCCTGACGGCCCACTCGGGATCGACTTCGGGGTCGTACTGCCATAACAGTTCACCGCTTTTCGCATCCAGTGCGTAGACCCGGCTCCAGGCGCCGGTCGTGAACATGATGCCGTCCACGACGATGGGCGTGGCTTCCAGGCCGCGGTTCGTGTCGAAATCATGGCGCCAAACCAGGCCCAGGCCGGCGGCATTGCCGTCATTGATCTGCTTCAATGGGCTGAAGCGCTGCTCGTCGTAGCCACGCCCGTGGCTGAGCCAGTTTTCCGGCTCGCCGTCCGGGTTGGCGATGCGGTCGCCATCGACGTCAAGCCGGGGCCCGGCGGGCGCTTCGGCCTGTTGCGGCGCGGCGTCCTGTGCGGCGGGCTCGGGCGAGTCGCAGGCGGCGAGCAGCAGCGTGATGAGGCAAGGCAGTGCGAGCAGGCGGGATGCTTCGATCATGGCGGTATTCCGGAAAAAGGAGAACTCAGGGAAACAGTCTATTTCAATTCATAATCGATAGCCACGGCCGGGCAGGGCGCAGCTCTGAGTTGTGCTATCGTTCGGGTGATAATTCCCGAATCAATCCGGCTTATTCCCTGCGCCAGGAGCCCACTCATATGAAATCCGTTAAGAATACCTTCACCCGCTTGTCGCTGATCACAGCCATATCGCTGCTGCCTGTTTCATTCACATCCGCGGGTACGATCGCCGATGTCGATTTCCCGGACCAGGTCTATGTGGGCGACAAGACGGTGCAACTCAACGGGCTGGGTCTGCGGACCGCGACTGCGTTCAAGGTCAAGGTTTACGCCATTGGCCTGTACCTCGAGAACCCGGACAGCGATTCCGACGCCATCATCGCAT
>CAJIBJ010000173.1_pt1 | contig 34935 bp, 28 predicted proteins | sample 9199331 | NCBI WGS metagenome assembly CAJIBJ01 (sample SAMEA7708300, study PRJEB35096) | sediment metagenome | biome: marine neritic benthic zone biome [ENVO:01000025]; feature: sediment [ENVO:00002007]; material: shallow marine sediment [ENVO:03000034] sea grass bed [ENVO_01000059] ... | reverse complement strand
CTTGCACGAATCGGATACCGGCGCCGGAAATACCATCAGCATCGATTCCGGAGACGGTTCTTTCACATTTGATCCCGTTCGAGGAACACTCCTCGACCCCTCCGATGACCTGGCCCTCACTCTACGTGCGGGCCAGAGTCATTTTCAAACGGACTTACAGATGATCGCAACGGGCAGAATTTATCTTTGCCGCCAGGCAGACGGTGAAGGAGCCGAGCGAGTCGATAGCTGCTAACCGTTTGCCTGGCGATTCTAGTGCACAACATGAAGGAAAAATCAGGGATGAGAAACAAAACATACAACCACCCGCGCCCATGCCGCGGCCACAGCCTGATGGGAACGCCGATATGGTAATCACCCTCAGCCTGACCGCGACACTGACGATGGTCGCGCTGATGACAGGCCCTATGTCAAAGACGACACACATCGTCCTGATGACCAGGTTGACCCGCTGAGGCGCCTGGTCGAAGCCGGTATCAATCCAGTCGGTCCCGCGAGTGGGCCGGCTGCCGCTAATTCCGCTCGGTATTGAGAAAACAGGGGGTTTTGAATATACTGGCCGCCCTTCCCAGTGCCGGCATAGCTCAGCTGGTAGAGCAACGCATTCGTAATGCGTAGGTCGGGTGTTCGAGTCACCCTGCCGGCACCACTTTTTACTTATATTAATTAATAAGTTGCAAGACTTATGCGTCTTAATTAGGAGATGCTCTCTAGTAAGGGAGTGCAAAAGGAGTGCATGACATCAAAGTTGACTCCCTATTATTTCCGAATCTCAAGACCATGCCGTATACACCCCCGGGGGGTAAGCCGGTGGTACTCCCTATGCATATATGGAGCAAGGCCCCTCTGGCAACAGACTAATTTCCGGGTGCGACTTGTAACTGATCCCCCCACCCTCGATTTTAAAACGGAGTGCGGGTATACGATGCTACCCCGCCCCATAAATTTTCCGTTTTTTGAACTCGACAGTTTTCAGTTCCGAGATAGCGGCTTTGCGCCAGATACCGGAACAAAGTCATTTTTATCGGCTTTAGCGGCTAACGACCCGTTGGTTTTGCATCAACAAAGTGGACGGTTCCCCCTTGCTGGGGCTTTTTATAAGTCCGGAGAAAAGAGTTACCAGAGAAAATCCAAAGCATGGGTATGGGCCCAGACAAAGCCGAAGCCTATTACGACCAGTGGGCAAGACCCGTGACAGAATGCGCTGCGCGACAAGCTAGTGGTTATACTCCGCCCTACTTTTCAACATCACCTGAATCATAATTTTTATTTTCAATAGATTCAGCTTTTTTTCTAAGTAGAAAATTCTTGATTGGACTCAAGGTACTATCATCTGGGCTTGTATCTCCTGTTAGGTCATCAAAAAAAGCAGGATTTATAGTTGTTATGAAAGGGTGGGTTTCACCTGGAGTTGTTATTTTCGTCGGTTTAACAACACAATTTTTATCAGCTGAAGTTGGACACCAAATACAAAAGCCTTCTGACTTAGAGCAACAGGCATATGACCCATCTTTTAAAACTTTGTCATCAGCGTCATCTGCAAGCACACAGAGTGTTAGCTTTTCTACAGCTGTACTGTTATTGACACTTTTTGCCAAAGCCTCCTCATTAAATAATGTAAAAGCAAGAAACATTATTATCAGCAAATATTTAGGTTTTGAATACGCAGCTCTTATTTTTACAAATTCAATGAGTAACATTGGCAAACTCCTTTTTAGTATTCATTCAACTAGCAATATCGGAATCATGTAATCAATGTGGAATCAACAACTACTTCCATCGATACATAAGTTAAGGATAGTCGAGAATCGATTAATTTCAGGCTTACATGAAGACGAGCAGTTTTCCTACAGCCAGGGCGGCTGGATTCTGGCAGCCTATGAAGGCGCTGTCCCCCTTCAGCACAAAGGCCGAAAGGTCTGGCCCCGGTTCCCCTTGCCGGGGCATTTAATTGTAACTATTGCATGACTGAGAGTTCTTGCTGCTCCGCTACACTCTCAAAATACCCGCGTAGGCTCCCCCTTCAAGTACACAGTTCTAAATTAGAGTTTTCCAGCTTTAATTTCCTCGTGTACATGGCCGGCGGGTTACTGAACATTAGCCCAGAATCCTAAACAGCCAATTCTGAATTCTTCACCTTGTTCATCTTAATCCAACGATTAAACAATTCCTCTTCCTGAATTATCTTCCGCAGATCACTATTCCAAGCGATGCGCAGGTCTTCGAGAATTTGCTTACGGACAGATTGTTCCGAAGGCTGATCTTGTCGAAATGCATTATCTAACATGATTCGGCAGATCGCCCGGTTGAACTCATAGAAAATCCAACCTGCGTCTTGCCAGGGGCCCCTTATTTCTATTGCTTTCGACAGCTCACTTTCTGCATCACTCCAGTCTGGCTTGAGTTGGTCCTTCAAGGCAAAGCCGAGCTGCCCATGATTAGCGTGATATTGCCCTTCTGTGTCTGCGGTGATAAGTGCTCGGAATACTGGAATGGAACGTTCCATCAGGGGCTTGTCTTTTTTCCAGTTTTCGGCACGAATTTTCCAGGCCTGGTTGAAAATCTGAGCCCGTGTTGGGCTGGAGGCAGCCGTAATTGCGTCTCTCAATTCCTCATCTGAGACTTCAGGAACATCACGCCCCGGATTAAACCAACTGTAGATCAGATTTAATGCATAGGCATCAATTTCAGACTGTCGCTTGAATTCCTCGACCTTGCGATTGGTTTGTTCGACGCGGTCAGCCAACACTCCAATAGATTTCAGGTCGGCCTGGCGCAAAGCTCTGGCCAGATTTAGGCGTGTCCACAGATAGCCGAAGAGAAATCCGACCGCAGAAAAATAAAGCAATAATGAGAGAACAAAAACGGGGTCGCTGGCATTGTTGCCCAAACCCTTGGCCAAGTACTTCGAAACCTTGACTAGAAAGGCCGGCATGACCGTCAGTTGAGTGAGTCCAACGCCTACAATCATCTTTGTCAGCCAATCTGAAATCTGTTCAAGATTTGTGTTTGCAAGATAGTCGACTTTTGATGCATCTTCGGTCGATTCACTTGAATTTGACTCTCTTTGCAGAGTACGAGGAATGCCGAATAGAAAACCTAATACACCTCCCATGAGCAATGCTGCGCCAGCAATGAGCAAACCAACACCCATGATCGAAAAGTAAGCCTTCATTGGGGAACTAATTGGATACAGAACAATTACCAATGCACCCACGAACGCCGCAAAAGAAAGAGTTCGAAGCGCTTTTCCGCTATGGGTACTTTGATCAAGATTTTTTGACTTATCGTCCAACTAAGTTGGTTCCTTGAGTAAATAAAGCCTTTATCACGTAATCAATATTGTGTGGTATTGACAAGGAAACTCTCAGTCAAATTGTGATCGCTGCCATAAAGGGGCCGGATACATTAATTCCATATTCTTATCGCGTGGCACACTTGATAAACGTATCCGGCCTCTTTTTAGGGCCCCTTTTTCGGGCACAGGATCGCAGCTCGCAACGTAGTTCTCGCCAACGCGACCGAAGATGAAATGTGGGAGGGACAAGCGATACACCCATGGTAGTCGGGATACTGGCATACTCTATGCTCCAGACATCTCTTCGAGGGAGGATTTTACTGTCGCATGGCGGGTACTGGCACCTCGAGCGCTGCTTCCACGCCCACGGGATCACCCGCTCCCGACGACCTCATTTTGCGTTTCGGCGAATTCCGGATAGACCCATCCACCCGTCGCCTGAGCCGCAACAGTAAACGAATTCGCATCCAGTCCAAGCCACTGGACGTCCTGATTTATCTCGTGGAACACCATGAACGCATGGTGACGCGCGAGGAGTTGCTCAAGGCGTTCTGGCCGCGCCGGGTCAACGAAGAAGCGCTGACACGTTGTGTTAGCACCATCCGCAAGACACTGGATGACTACCGTGACCCCCCACGCTACATCGAAACGCTGTGGGGACAGGGCTACCGGATGAAAGAACCGGTGCGGACGGAGAAGCGGGCAGCGGCATTGGCAGGCTCGCAATCCGATGAGACCGCTGATGAACGAGGAATCAAGGAAGCGGCTTCCATTTCTGCAGGGTCGCTTGGAATCCGCAACTTGCTGTCCTGGCTGGCACTGGCCGTCGTTATCATCATCGGAATCTGGATAGTCAACCGTGAGGCGACAAACCCCCCGGCTCCCTCAATACAGCGGATAGCGGTACTGCCCATCGATGCGCCCGACGATGAAGCCTGGGCCGCCGATGCGCTGACCGACCACCTGATCAGCACGATTGCGCGTATCGAAGGCATCCAGGTGGTCGCCCGAGGGTCGGTCACCCGGTTCTCCAGAGCGACCGACCCCGTGGAAATTGGCCAGCGTTTGGATGTTGACGCCGTTTTGACCAGTCAATGGCGGCGGAGGGGAGACGCTCCAGGCCTGCAATCCAAGCTCGTCTCCACCTCTGATGGCGGCATTCTCTGGAACTCCAGGGTCGATCCCGGGCAGGCTGAGACCGATGCCCAGCAGTTACGTTTGCTGGCACAGGCTGTCGCACGCCAGTTATGGGCCAATCTCCAGCTTCGCGATGTGCAGGAACCTGTCAACCCGGAGGCTTATCGACACTACCTGCGTGGCCGCTACTACTGGAACCGGCGTTCGGCAACCAGCCTGCGGGCTGCCATCAATTCTTTCAATTCGGCGCTGGATCTGCAGCCAGACTACCTGGATGCCCTGGTCGGCCTGGCCGACAGCTGGTTGTTGCTGCCGCTCTACGGCGCGGTCGCGCCTAATGAAGCCATTCCAAATGCCCGCGCCGCCGCCCAGCAGGCCCTGCGCCTCGACGGCGCCGCCTCGCATGCGCACGCGGTTATCGGCGTGATCAACTTGCAGTACGATCACGACTGGGTCCAGGCGGAGTCCCACCTGCGCAGAGCGGTTACGCTCAATCCCAACGATGTATCCGCCACCCAATGGTTGGGAGAACTGTATTGTTACCAGGTACGCAAAGAAGATTGCTGGCGTTTCCTCAATACCGCTGCAGGACTGGACCCCTTATCGCCGGTTCTACACATGCTCCAGGGCTCGCCCCACCTGTGGTGGGGAGCATTCGACGATGCCGTGGCCGCATATGAAAAAGCACTGGAGCAATCTCCTGATTTCATCTTTACCAACTTTGCGCTCGGTCTGGCCCATACCGGGCAGCGTAACTGGAACCGGGCCATTGACCGTTACGAGGAATGTCTGCCCGAGGCCGGGCTGGCCATCATTGGCGGGCCTTTGATCTTCGCCCTGGCAAGAAGCGGCGACACCGGGCGCGCCCGGCAATTGCTGGCAGAACTGGAATTGTTGCAAGAGAAGCAGTATGTGCCGCCCAGCAAGCTGGCTACGGCCTACCTGGGATTGGGAGATCGTGAGAAAGCGCTCGAGCGTCTATGGCTCGCCCTGGACCAACATGATGACCGCCTTGTCTACCTGGCGCTTGACGTTCATTTTCTCGAACTTCACGAGGACCCGGAATTTCGAAGGATTGCCGAGCAGGCAGGCGTGCTGGAAGTGCTGGACCGGCGCTGAACAGCCCCCTACCTTGCGGCGACCCGCAAAGTGGCGGCCTGCTGCAGCCCCGACTTGAAGGTGAGGGTCAGATCGAGCTTCTGGCCCCTTCTGAAATGCGCTTCGGGATTCATGAGCATCAGATGCGTGCCTCCGGGTTCCAGGCGCACCTGCCCATTTGCCGGAATCACGATTTCCGGAATTCTCCTCATCGACATCAGCCCGTCGCTGCTGGACATCTCGTGGACTTCTATCGTCTCGAACGCCGGGCTGTCGACGCGGACCAGGACAATGTCCTGCGCGCCCGGGTTGACCAGGGTCATGTAGCCGGCGTTCACCGGCGCCTCCACGCGCGTTTCCCGAACCCAGGCGTTGAGAACCCCGACCACATCATTATCCTTTTGAAGCTCGTTGCCAGCGGCAGGCTTCGCCGGCGAATGGTCACCCAGCCGGATCGTCTCCGCTTCGAGATAAGCAATGAGTTCCTCGGCATCGCGGCGATTCAGTCGCATATTGGGCATGGGTAAACGGTTGTATCGTTCGAACAGCGAAACGGCGATCGGGTCACCGCTGGCGAGCACCTGGTCCGGCGCACGCAGCCAGTTGAGCAGCCAGATCTCGTCCCGTATCCGGGTTACGCCCAGAAGGTCAGGCCCCAGCGCGTCTTCCGCCTCATGTCCAGTCAGGGTGTGACAGTTCGCGCAACGGGTCCGGAACAGTTGCTCTCCGTCCGAAATGGAACGCAGCTCCGGTGCTTGTGCATAACTTTCTCCGCGAGGCGGTGCTTTCCAGCCATCCAGCCAGTTGCCAATCTGATCGGCCAGTACATATGGATTTTCGAAAGGCGAACGCCTCATCCAGCGGCCTGTCGCCTGGTTACCGATGATCATGCTGACATTGTGGTTGTTCGAGCCGTCCTGAATCTCCTCGACATACAGACCCAGTTTTCGTCGCAGGTCGATAATGTCGTCGCGATCTCCGGTCAGAAATGTCCAACGGGCCCCAAACCGCTCCCTGTATTCTGCCAGCACTGCGGGGGTATCGGTTTCCGGGTCGATGGAAATGGAATAGAAAAACACGTCCCGTCCCAGCCGGTCGCCGAGTAACTGTTGCACACGTACAAGTTGTGCTGTTTCCAGCGGGCAGGTATCGGGACAGGAGGTGTAAATGAAATTGATCGCAACAATCTTGTCCTTGATGAGGTCATCGAAGAAACGCACGGACCTGCCGTCCGATGTGGTCAGGGACACGTTGGGAAAGTAGTCTGCCCCCCAGGGCGAAGCAGAGGCTTGAGCCGCCCGGACGCTCCCCGAAAGCAAGACCGCCAATACCAGGGAGCATAGGGGTAGGCATTTCATGGATCCGCACCAGGCGGGGCTCTTCCACATAAAAAACTGACTGAGAGCAGGCATCGGCTGTTCCGGGCTATTGGTCGAGGCTGCGAGCCAGGTGAATGGCTGCATCCAGCGTCATGGGTGTCGGACAATTGACAACGTGTGGAGAAGCAAGGCTGTCGAAGTCGAAATTGTCAGCCCCGGTATTGGTCGGAGGCAGCTCCAGGATTTCCAGCAGGCCGGCAGCCCGCAGTTGCTTGACCCGGTCCAGACCTTTGACTACCTCGTTCTGCGGTTCCAGCCAATGTGCGAAACCGATATGCCACATGGGGCTGTAATCGTCTTCCGGCATGAAGTACGACGGAATGCCCACCTGGCCCCCCAGCGGTCCACCGCCGCTGAGCCCATGGCCGTCTTCGATGGTATTGGGGTAGCTCGGCCTCAGGCGTTGCCCCGGTATGAACTGCACGAGCGGCACGGCCGCCTCGGCCAGATGCGCATGCTTGGGCACGTACGGAACACCCATGGCATTGGCCGGTCCGGCAGGGAATGAGTCCAGCACCACATAATAGGGCAGGTAATCGCCTTCAGCAGACCATGACTTGTGCAGTTTGTAGGAGGCATACGGATTGGGGCCATCGGTAACCAACTCCAGCATGTGCCCCGAATCGCTCAAGCCACCCCAGGTATTGCCGTTGTACATACAGGTGGTGTTGCCCGGCAGATCCGGAAACGCCACACAGGTATTATCGATCCTGGGGCGCTCCCAGGGCTGGTCACCCCACTTGGCGAAAATCGCGTTGACCACGACCTCTTTGCCGTCGATCGTGACTCGCCGCAGCGGCGAATACGTATTGTTCGGGTCTTGTGGCGGCAATCCCGGGGGATTGCCGTTGTTCAGGGCAGTGATCGGGTTGGGCAGGTCACCGTAAAAACTCCAGTAACCGTCTTCGTCCACCGATGCTTCGCTGGTTGCAGCCACCGGCGTTTCCGCGAGCCTGCCGGCCCAGGCCAGTCCCATTTGCTCGGCCAGGTCTTCGTCACTGATATCGTGCAGGAAGAACCAGACTTCGGTTTCCTTGCCGTCCGCATCGATGTTGGTGCCCCTGGAAAGCAGGTAGGTGGCGACTCCGCGTTCATTGTCGGGGAAAGGATCGACGTCCATTGCATCGCCTATGGGATGGTCTCTCAGGTCGTCCAGCTCCGTGAACACGAAGTCCCGAACCCAGGTGCTTACGGGATCCAGTTTCGGGCCCTTCTGGCCCGTTCCGTCGCCGGTCCTGGCGGTGGGCAAAGCCACCGAATCCACGTAAGTGACGCCGTCCCACGTTGGAATGGGCGCGGGCATCAACTTGACCTGGCCGGGATTTTCGACGTCCCAGCGCAACAGCATGGCGTGGTCCTCGTGCTGGGTGTTATGACAGTGTTCCATGAAGGTGCCGGCGAACTCCCTGAATCGAAGCGCGATCTCGACCAGGCTGCCGCTGTCGGCCTGCGGGCCGATGCGATACACGTCCTTGCGCGCCCAGCGCTCCCATTCCGGCGGTGGTTTGCCGTCCCGCCTCAGGATGACGCCTTCTTCGAAATGTATGTGAACCGGGTGACTCCAGGTCCCGCTGTTGACCAGCCGCCAGACTTCGAGGCCGCCCGAGTTTTTCTGCGGCGCCGCCGACAGCCGACGGGGATCCATGCCAAATCCCTTGCCGCCATCGGTCTCGATCACCCACGGCTTGTCGTCGGTCGGCTGTTTCTCGAATTCGAAAGTACGGTGCAGGGCATTGGCCAGTTCTTCCTCGGTCGGGCGGCGTATCGGGATCATTTTCTGCTGACCGGCCACGTAATCAGCCGGATTCATGCTCTGGTCGATCCCGCTATATTCCTGAACACGAAACTCAAGGAATTTACCGACCACGGGATCGCCGTTCACCCAGCGGTCCGGCTTTCCGTCGTCATCGTCGTCCTGAAGAACAGGGGCGTAGCTCCCGTCGACGATATCCTGCAACGGTATGGGTTCGTCAGTCACCTGCCCATCCTTGTGCTGGAGCAGATTCACCATGTACAGGCGTGCGCCCGGCTCGAACCCGCTGAAGTCGACGACGATGTCATAACGCTCCGCAATGCCAAGGGTGGGCAGTTCGCCGTTTTCGAAGTGCACCGCGTGTTCCATGATGTTGCCGTCGTTGGCCACCATGTGGAAAGGCACGGGTTCGCCCGCCTCGTCCACGATCGCCAACTTGAAATAGCGGGACACGGATCCGTTCAGCAGCCGGAAACGATAGCGACGTGCCCGAACGTCCAGGTAAGGTTTGTACAGCCAGTTGACCGTCATGACGTCGCCGATAAAACCGTTAATGTTGAACGGGTTGAACCACAACTGGCCCTCGCGGTCCCAGGCCTTTTCCGCGAGCATCAGGTTCACGTCGTAATCGCGATTCCCCCAATCCAGCGTGTCACCGCTTGGCAGGCGCAGGTTGACTCCGTCGTCCAATCCTTCGTTGCCGCGGTCCAGAGCGCTGTAGTAGTTCATCATCGCGGCATTGCCCTTGTAGACATTTTGCGCGGTGAAATCGAGCATGTGGTCGTGGAACCAGTGGGTACTCATGGTTTCGCGCCAGTCGCCCCGTAACTTCCTGATGCCGCCCTGTCCGTCGGGTGAACCCGCCCGGGGGTCGGAGGCGTCGGTGTTTATGGAGTCGTAACCCGCCAGTGTGATGGTCCAGCGGTAGTCGTAAAACTGGCCCGGAAAGAAGAACGCGTTGGTATAGCCGTCGCTTTCCGCCGGGCCGTGCTGGTTATGCTCATGGGTGCTCAGGGTATGGATACCGAAGCCCCGATTCGAAGACACGTCAATGGGCAGTGCATTGTAGTGCCGGAACACGACCGGCTCGCCGTAACGCACGTTCAACAACTTGGGTGGGAATGTGCCGTCAAACGTCCAAAGCGCCTTGTCGTCCTGTTCTGGCAGGAGCGGGTGGAATCTGACCTTGATGCCTGCAGTGGTCCCGGAGAAGCCGGCCGTGCCGGTGGTGTTGTGATACAAACCGTCCGGGGCAAATTCGCCAGAAAGATAACCATGCCGTTGCTTCCCGTCGCGAAATCCACCGTTCTCGCGCGCACCTGTTTGCGCGGTCTGGGCATAGACTTCCGGGGTGAATTCTTTCCAGCGCTGGTGAGACCAGCCCTGGCCCGGCGGACGACCCTCGGCGGGGGGGTGACTCAGGTTTCGACCCAGGTAATCCTCAATATCGAACTCCCATGGATTTCGATTCCAGATGTTGGCGAGTCTGGTAGGTACCGGCCAGATAGCTTGCGTCAGGAATTCCTCCAGCAGAACACCGTCCGGCACGCTCTTGGCGTCGGCTGGCGCCGGCAGGGGTTGCCAGCCCTTTGGTTTGTTTCTTCGCCCCAGTTTCAGTTCATCCGTGCCGAACTCCTCGAACCTCAGCATTTGCTGGGTAAACGGCTCCGCGCCAAACAGCGGGCTGGGCGGGCCATTCGATGGCACGTTGAACGCGCCGTCTTCACGCTGTTCTTCGGGTTGAAGGACGTTTTCGACGGACGCGTCCCGGGGCTCGCCGGTCTCGCCACCTTCCAGCGCACCGGCATTGGCGGGTGGCAGATCATCGGGTAACTCACCAAACTGGGGGCCGGTTTGCTGTGAAGGGTCAATCGGGTGGGGCCCCGGACCGTTGCCCTGGGATTGGACCTCGCCGATGTGAATGACTAATGCCGCGATTGAAGCCAACAGCGAAACGCATCTTTTCTCAAAACCGCTCATGATCATCCCTCGTCGACCGGGATGCGTACTCGACACTTTTTACTTGGCAAGGGCCGGAATCCCGATTTGGGTTGCAGGTGTCCTTACATTGATTTGAACGGACTGAAAATTCCTGATCAGATCCGGATCAGTTCGTGATCCGTTCCTCCGGTTTCAGTCCTTGGTTTGACTTGCCTGACCCGGCAGGGGGACGGTACAGGGGCACCCAGGCGGCACCAGTCGATTCAACACCTTACGACATATTATTCACAGGCATTCGATCAGATATCGCCTCAGTCCGTCGAACTGCTCTTCCGTCAGTTCAATCACATTCTGCATATCCGGAAGTGCCGGCCAGCCCGGGTCATTGAACGCTGCACCTGAATGGGATTTGTCTTCGGAATACCTGGGAATGACGTGAAAATGCACTTCCTTGTCGACCATCATGAGCGCAATGTAGTTGATCTTTTCCATGCCGAAGGCTCTTCTCAGACAGGTTTCGATGTCTCCGGTCACGATCGGCAGTTCCGCAAATGCGTCGGAGCTTACCGCCGCCATGCTCTGGGCCTCTTCCTTGCAGGCCAGGACCATGCATCCTGCCGTGAACTGCACGGGCCGGATCAATACAACCCAGTGGTCGTATTCCCTGAGCAGGTTTTCGGGATAACCGAACTTGAGGATGGTTTCGTTCATCGGTTCGCTCCTGGATAGCTGGATGAGCAATACCACTTATACTGCATCGACGGCAGACAGATGTCATCGGAAAAAATCCGGAGGATTTGAAGAGATGGAACAGCGAGTCAGGTTCAAGGCCTCGTCGGGGGCGCAACTATCGGGTGTGATCCATTCGCCCGATGCGGGCACGCCGCGCGCTTACGCGCTTTTTGCCCACTGCTTTACCTGCACCAAGAACATCAAGGCCGCCATCGACATTGCGGAGTCGCTTTGCCTGGAGGGAATCGCCGTTTTGCGTTTCGACTTCACAGGGCTGGGCCAGAGTGAAGGCGACTTCGCGGACACGGATTTTTCCAGCAATGTCCAGGACCTCCTCGACGCGGCCGCGTACCTCGAAGAAGCCTTCCAGGCGCCGGAAATCCTGGTCGGGCATTCACTGGGCGGCACCGCCATGCTCGCCGCCGCTCCGCAAATTGAATCATCGGTCGCGGTGGCGACGATCGGATCACCCGCCGACGCCGAGCACGTGCTTCATCTCCTGCAGGATGACCTGGAGTCCATCGAGCGGCAGGGCCAGGCGACCGTGAAACTGGCCGGGCGGCCGTTCCGGATTCGCAGCGAATTCGTGGAAGATGTGCGCAGCCAGTCCGTGCGGGACGGGATCCGCAGCCTGCGGCGTGCCTTGCTGGTGATGCATTCACCCATCGACGAAATTGTTTCGGTCGAAGAGGCGGGGCGGATCTACGCGAGCGCGCTTCATCCCAAGAGCTACGTCTCGCTGGACGATGCGGATCACCTGCTCAGCCGCCGCAGCGATTCCCGCTATGCCGGCCGGGTCCTCTCCGCATGGGTCAGCCGCTTCATCACCGACCCGGACGAGGAAACCGGCCGGGCGGCTTTTCACACCGGCCACGTCGTGGTTTCGGGCAGGCCGGAAGATATCTTCCGGGTCTCCATCAATGCCGACGGCCACCACCTGCAGGGAGACGAGCCGGAAAGCTACGGCGGGACGGATTCCGGCCCCTCGCCCTATGACCTGCTTTCCGCCGCGCTGGCCAGCTGCACCGTGATGACCCTGAACATGTATGCCCGCCGGAAGCAACTGCCGCTGGAATCCGTTCGCGTGGATGTCCAGCACGGAAAAATCCATGCGACGGACTGCCTGGAGTGCGAGTCGAAGGCCGGAAAGATCGACCGCTTCCAACGCCTGCTGTATCTCGAGGGCGATCTGGATGAGGGTCAGCGCCAGCGCATGCTGGAAATAGCGGACCGCTGCCCGGTTCACCGCACACTGCATGACGAGGTCGAGATAGCCACCGAATTGCAGGATTGATGGACCCGGCCATACGAATCGCCGCGTTTTCCCCGGTGGCGGCGGCGCAAGCGCGCCCCGGGTTTCCCCCCGGCCTGAAAAGGGTGTGACAGGCTGCTCTGCAGGCGGTAAGATGCGCGGCTGTTTCAGCATTGATCCCGAAACGAGAGAATTCATGACGAAGCGACGTCCGATGCCAGTATCCCGCCTTTACCCAGGGTTGGCCCGAAGCCTGATTGCCGTGATGGTTTCAGTGCCTTTCGCCATGCCTGCATTCGCCACCAACGTGGTCATGACGACGCAATTCGGGGACGTGGAGATCGAGCTGCTCGACGAGGAGACGCCCCAGACGGTCGCGAATTTCCTGAATTACGTCAATGACGGCGATTACGTGAATTCCTTCATCCATCGCACGGTGCCGGAATTCGTGGTCCAGGGCGGCGGCTATACCTTTACCGACGGGGTGGCGAATTCCGTTCCGACGGACCCGCCGGTGGTCAATGAACCCGGCATCTCCAATACCCGGGGTACGATCGCGATGGCGAAGATTTCGGGCGACCCCAACAGCGCGACCAGCCAGTGGTTTTTCAATGTGGAAGACAATACCGACCTGGACAGCAACAACGGCGGCTTCACGGTGTTCGGCCGGGTGGTGGGCAACGGCATGGAGGCGATCGACCAGATCGCGGCCCTGCAGCGCTGGAACCTGGGCTCGCCGTTCACCGAATTGCCGTTGATCGACTATTCCGGCGAGGGCAGCGTCCAGGCGGAAAACCTGGTCATCATCGATATCCAGGTGGTCGATCCGTTTCCGATCAACGCGGGGCTGAACGATGCCTGGTACAACCCGGAAACCAGCGGGCAGGGCTTTCTGATCGCGGTCTACCCGCAGCGGGGCACCATGTTCGTGGCCTGGTTCACGTTCGACGCGGAGCGCCCGCCCGGTGATGTCACGGCGATCCTCGGCGAGCCCGGCCACCGCTGGCTCACCGCCCAGGGGCCGTTTTCCGAAAACAAGGGCGTACTCGACATCTACGTGACGAGCGGCGGTGTCTTCGATGCCGGCGAACCGGCGCCGGTACCGGTGAAGGACGGCACGATGATCGTGGAATTCCACGACTGCAACAGCGGTACGATCACTTACGATATCCCCTCGGCCGGGCTGCAGGGTGTCATCCCGATCGAACGGATCGTGCTGGACAACGTGGCCCTGTGCCAGGCGCTGGCCGAGCCGGTTGTCGAATAAGTAAAACCTTTCTTCCCGGGCGGAAGGTGAAATCCACCGTCTGGCTCTCGCAGTCACCTGAGCCGTCGAAGATGGCGTCGAATGGAAAGCCGCACACTATTAGACAGCGCGAAGTGTTATATTTGAAAATTCGAATATTGCAATGAGGGCGCCATGTCTGCTGCATCCCGTATCACCGTCGCCGGAGCCGGTTTCGCGGCCATCACCGGGGTCCGCGAGCTGCGGAAAAAACTGCCAAAAGCGGAGATCGCCCTGGTCGCGCCGAAGCCGGAGTTCGTCTACCTGCCCAGCCTGATCTGGGTGCCCTACGGGATGCGCAGCGGCGACGACCTGCGCTTCGACATCCGGCCCTTGCTGGACGAGCTGAACGTCAGCTACCGGCAGGGCAGCGTCACGGGTATTTCAGAGGATGGCAGAACCCTGGATACGGATGTCGGAGACATCGAAAACGACGCCCTGCTGATCGCTACCGGAGGGCGTTACATCCGGAAGCTGCCGGGCATCGAAAACGTGATCACGATCTGCGAGGGCGTGGCGGCCGCCGAGCAGATGGGCGAGCGACTGCTGGCGCTGGACGGCGGCACCATCGCGCTGGGCTTCGGCGGCAATCCTAAGGAGCCGTCAGCGATGCGCGGCGGGCCAATGTTCGAACTGCTGTTCGGCCTGGATACCTGGCTGCGCAAGCAGGGTACGCGGGAGAAGTTCCGGCTGGTGTTTTTCACACCGGCGCCCAGGCCCGGACAACGCCTGGGCGACAAGGCGGTCGACAAACTGCTGGCCGAGATGGCGAAACGGGACATCGATACCCACCTCGGTCACAAGATGAAATCCTTCGAGGGCCACGTGGTCCGCACCCAGGGCGGGGATATCCCGGCCGACCTGATCCTGTTCATGCCCGGCATGACCGGGCCCGCCTGGATGCAGGGCTCGCCGCTGCCGGTCTCACCGGGGGGGATGATACAGGCCGACGCGCTGTGCCGGGTGGAAGGGATGGAGCGTGTTTACGTGGCCGGCGATGCGGGCAGTTTCCCCGGACCGGAATGGATGCCCAAGCAGGCGCACATGGCGGACCTGCAGGCCGTGGCCGCGGCGCGGAACATCGCGCTGAACCTGCACGGCAAGCCGGCCGCCGAGAAGTTCAAGGTCGAACTCCTGTGCATCATCGATTCCCTGGACAAGGGAATCCTGGTTTACCGGGGCGAAAGCCGCAGCATGGCGCTGCCGTCCATGCGGCCCCTGCACTGGGCGAAGAAATATTTCGAAAGGGCTTATTTACGGCACCTGAGGTAGGGGAGCGCAATTGCCTTCCACTACGTGCGTGGTGAATGCACTGGCATTCATTGTAAGAGCGAATTAGCGCAGGCGATGGAGATGGAGCGGCTTTCGCCGCAGGCGAAATAAGTGCCGCCGTAATGCCGTAGCGCGTTCGCGATGGTTTTAATTTTTTTCTGTTTACGACTAATAAGTCAAAACACTAAAACCATCGCGAATAAATTCGCTCTTACAGCAGCAACATCAGTAACGGCGGGCTGGAACGCCTGACCCCTCAGACAGAGCAGCTCATGTCCTGTCCGCAGCACAGCGGAGACTTGATCTTGCCGTGGCCGTTGGGGCACTTGGAAATCTGAACTTCGTTGCCGTCGGGCAGTTCGAGGGAGTCGTTTTCCAGCGGGGCGTCGCAGTGACCGCAGGTCGCGTTCACGCTCATTCCGCATTTCTCACATTCGTAGGTCGCCATCGGGGTCTCTCCGTCGCTTGAAAAGGATAGCCCGATCTTGCGCCATGAACGCTAAAATCTCAAGCCGCCGGTGATGGTGATGGCGGCGGTGCCGGCGATCTGCACTTCCGTCATGAACCATTTGTAGCGAAATCCGAATGAGGGGAGGATGGCGGGCGCCACGCCCAGCCCGTTCAGCGGAATCTTGTCCTCGTAGGGTTCCTTGTAGCCATGCAGGAGCCCGCCCACCAGCTTGAAGTAGAAAAAGCGCGATTTGAACAATGGCCAGGTCTTGCCGATGTAGAGGAACTGTGAGGGCTGGTCGAAGGAATTCTGGAAAATCGCCAGCCCCACCAGGTAATCGTTCTCGAAGTACAGTTCCGGGCCGATCAGGTGCTGGTGGTCCGTGTGGTCGGGTTCGGGATCCCAGTGCTTGGTGTAGAACGAGGTCTGGATACCCCAGCCGCTGACTTTCCAGCCGCTTCCGCGGCCGGCGTCTTCGGCTTTTTCGCTGGCGGTTTCGGACTGCTCGCTTTCCTCCGGCTCCTCGGCAGTGAACGCAGCGGTGCTGAAAATCAACAGGGCGCAGGCCAGGCAGCAACGGATGGCAAGGGTCCTCCAGCCGGCGGCCGGATCGTTCGTGTGATTTTGGGGTTGCACCGACGAATGTCCTTTCTGAAGTTGTCCGGATCAACTAGGATTATGCCAAATACCCGAACGAATGTATGACAATCGATAATTTCAAATGGATTTACCGGGCTTATCGTTACCGACTGAAACTCGAGCCGCAGGAAATCAGCCTGCTGCTCCGCTATCTCAATCCCGGTGATGTGGGGGTCGATGTCGGCGCGCACAAGGGTGCATACACATACTGGATGAGCCGGGCCGTCGGGGCGCAGGGCAGGGTTTACGCTTTCGAACCGCAACCGGTGCTGGCCGGCGGACTGAAGTCCCTGGCCGCGCGCCGTGCTCCGAACGTGGTCGTCGAGAACCTGGGCCTTTCCTCGGCGCCGGGTACGCTGACGCTGAAGGTTCCGGGCGGGGATTCTTCGCCTGGCGCTTCTTTCGAAGGCGGGGACGCCGCCGAGGGCGGGCAGTCCTACCCCGTTTCCGTCACCACGCTGGACTGCTACTTCGAAGCACAGCCAGACCGTCCCGTTCGCCTGCTGAAATGCGACGCCGAGGGACACGAACTCGAGGTGTTCCGGGGTGGCTCGGGCCTGTTGGCCGCTCATCATCCCTGCCTTTTGTTTGAGTGTGAGCGGCGGCACCGCCCGAGCGGCCGGGTCGACGATGTGTTCGCTTTCCTTGAAGATATCGGCTACCGGGGGTATTTCATTCAGCGCAGCGGACCGCAGGATATCGACCGTTTCGACCCGGACCTGCACCAGGCGGAAAGCGGGGCGCCGGGCTACGTCAACAATTTCCTGTTCCTGGCCACCTGATGCGCGTCGGGCTGGACATCACACAGGCAGTAAAGCGTAAAGGGCGGGGCATCGCCCGTTATATCCGTGAGATCCTGCCGCGCCTCGCCGACCCCGAACTCGGCCTGCAGCCAAGCTACTGCATCCGCAGCGACCGCTGGTGGCGCCGCTCTCTGGTCGCCGGCCTGCAGCCGGAGACGCCGCGCGCCTGGCTGCCGTTCCCGGCCTGGATGAGTGTTGGCGGACTGGAGCTTTTCCACAGTTTCGGCAACCACCTGCCGTCCCGGTCCCGTGTTCCGCTGACCTTCACCATCCACGATTTCCGGGCTCTGGACCGCCCGCGGGAGAGAGGCATTGGCGGTGACCGCCTGCGCCGGAACATAGAACGTTCGAGCGGCGTGGTATGCCTGACGGAGCACGGCCGCAACCGCCTGTTGTCCCACTACCCGGACTACGAGCCGTCCCGGCTGGCCGTGGTGCCGCACGGCGTGGACCGGCAGCGCTTCCGGCCGCGTGACCCGCAGCAGGCTTCGGCCGTCGCCCTGCGTCTGGGAATGGACCGGCCGTTCTTCATTCAGATCGGGAGCTGGTTCCCGCACAAGAACCTGGAACTGTCCATCCGCGCCTTCGCCCGCTCGAAGGCCCGATCGGAGGGCTTCATGCTGGCTTTCGTCGGGGGCGGCGCCACTTCGTCCTACGCCTCCGAGCTGGATGAGCTGGCGCGTTCCGAGGGGGTTGCAGGGCAGATCCGCTGGATCGAGGACGCGGCCGGGGACGACCTGCCGCTGCTGCTCTCGGCCTCGAAGGCATTGCTGCAGCCGTCTCGCTACGAGGGCTTTGCGCTTCCTCTGCTCGAGGCCATGGCCGCGGGCGTGCCTGGGGTCGTCTCCGACTCGAGTTGCCTGCCCGAAGTATCCGGCGGAATCTGGCCGATCGCCGGGCAGGACGACCCCGACGGATTCGCCGCCGGGATGGACGCAATGGCGCTGGACGAGAACATCCGCAGCAACGCGATCCGTGCAGGGCTGGATCGCGCCGCGGGTTTCACCTGGGAGCGTACCGCCCGCCGGACCGTGGAATTTTTCAGGCAGGTCCTGGGATCTGCAGGCACATGAAGGCCGAATTATGAAAATCAGTTGTTTCAGTTTTATCCGCGACGGCGTCAGGCTCGGCTATCCCTTCGAGGAAAGCGTGCGCTCAGCGCTGCCGATCTGCGACGAGTTCGTCATCGCCGTGGGCGCCGGCGACGACGGCACCTGGGAGCGGCTCGAGGCGATGGACGAACCCAAGCTCCGGCTTCTGCCCGCGCAATGGAACGAGCAGTGCCGCAGTCACGGCTTCGTTTACGGCCAGCAGAAGATGGTGGCCCAGTACAACTGTACCGGCGACTGGGCCTTTTACCTGGAAGGCGACGAAGTGCTGCACGAGCGCGACCTCGACCGACTGCGCGCCGCAATGGAACACTACCTCGACGACGAGGAAGTGGAAGTCCTGGCATTCGATTACCTGCATTTCTACGGGGATGCCGATCACCTGCATGTTTCGTCACAGGCATACCGGCGCGCGGCGAGGATCATCCGCAACAGCTTGCGCAGCATTGCGCCGGACGGTCTTTACTGGGCCGTGATCAAGGACAAGACCTGGCACGGCGGACGCAACAAGAGGCGCACCCGCTACCCGAAAGCCGCGGCGCTGAACATCCCGATCTATCACTACGGCAACGCCCGAGACGGGCGGTTCCTGAAACAGAAGGCGGCGACCGGCAACCAGTACTGGGCCAGCAGCGTTTTCTACGATTCCTACGGGGACATCGACCCGGAGCAGATCGGCCCCTTCAACGGGGACCACCCCGCGGTCATGGATTCCTGGCTGAGCACGCATGCCAGCCGGGGATTCGAATTCAACGCGGAGCATCGCCTGACGCGGCGCGAGAAGAAACACCGGCTAATGGCCAGGCTGGAAAAACGCTTCGGCTGGGATTTCTCCAAGCGGCATTTCCGGATCATCAGGGAATACGGGGAAAGAGAAGCAGGGAGACGGGAGGAGGATTAGCCCGCCGTCCCTGGCTGGGCAAATTATTCCATGCCTGGTCGTCAGGGCTTCAGTGTCGCGAGCGCCCGCCTGAACCAGAAGAATCGAGCCGTATCGGCTTCGACCGGCCTGTGTTCGGACCGAAATTCTTCGTTTGCCGACTCGGGAAGCGTGTAGTGCGTGATTTTTCCTATGCGCCCCAGGCTTCTTCCGGGGACAGTCACGATCTGGTAGGCGGACCGCCGGCCCACGTTCACAGCCGTGCGAATCTTCTCGATGTGAAATGTGGTCTGTTGCAGATTGAAGTCCGTCATTTTTCCGTTCCCTATTTCTCTTGTCGAGTCAAACTTTGTCGGTCCAGAAATCCTTTGTTGCATCTATAGAAAAGCATATATCGTGCCAGATTGCGCTGACAAATTTGTGAGCAAGTGTTAAATCATATAATTCAATAAGATACATGAAGAATTTCACGTGGATAAGTCCACGATTTGACGCACTTGGCAACGCCCTGGCTGACCCGTTTCGACCGCCGGGGTCAAATTTTGTCACCCTGCGGCGAAGCTGTGGTAATTTGGGCGGCCTATGAAAATCAACGGTACCGCACATCGCTCCATCTGGATGGACGAAGATGGATGGTCGGTCAATATCATCGACCAGACCCGCCTCCCGCACGAGTTCGTGGTCCGCAAACTGAGAACCGCTCAAGACGCCGCCGAGGCTATCAGCACGATGCGTGTGCGCGGCGCGCCCCTGATTGGCGCCACTGCCGCATATGGCATGGCGCTGCAGGCACGGGAGCAGGCCGGAGAGGCCGCGCTGGAAGCTGCACACCACCTCCTGCTGTCGACGCGCCCGACCGCCGTCAACTTGCGCTGGGCGCTGTCCCGCGCGATGGAAGTGCTGGGGCCGCTACCCGATGCCGAGCGCCCGGTTGCAGCCTATGCACTCGCACACGGCATCTGCGAGGAGGACGTGGATATCAACTTCCGCATCGGCCGGCACGGCCGGGGCCTGATCGAGCAACTCTGGGGGGAGAAGGACGACCCCAGTGGGGTGTTCCATGTCCTGACCCATTGCAATGCCGGCTGGCTGGCCACGGTGGACTGGGGTACGGCGCTATCGCCCATCTACCAGGCGCACGACGCCGGTATCCCGGTGCATGTCTGGGTGGACGAAACCCGGCCGCGCAATCAGGGAGCGGCGCTGACGGCCTGGGAACTGGCCGCGCACGGCGTGCCGCACGACCTGGTCGTCGACAATGCCGGCGGCCACCTGATGCAGCACGGCATGGTTGACCTCTGCATTACCGGCACCGACCGCACGGCGCGCAGCGGCGATGTCTGCAACAAGATCGGAACCTACCTGAAGGCGCTGGCCGCGCGCGACAATGGCGTGCCGTTCTACGTGGCGCTTCCGGGCCCCACCATCGATTGGGAAATGGACGACGGTGTGGCGGGCATTCCGATCGAAGAACGGGACGCGCACGAGGTCACCCACGTCTACGGGCGTCTCCCGGGCGGCGGAACCGGCGCGGTGCAGATCACTCCCGACAACGTGTCGGCTCGCAATTTCGCCTTTGACGTCACGCCGGCCCGGGTGGTCAGCGGCCTGATCACCGAGCGGGGAATCTGCGAGGCCAGCGAGCAGGGCCTGCTTTCCCTGTACCCTGAGCGTGAAGCGAGCGCCGATGAGTGACGCCCTGCGCCAGGCGCTGATCGATACGGCGCGGGAGATGAACCGCTGCGGCATCAACCAGGGCACGTCCGGCAATCTCAGCGCGCGCCACGGGGAGGGCATGCTGATCACGCCGTCCGGCATGCCGTACGAGACACTGGAGCCCGCTGACATCGTGTTCATGGACGCAGGCGGCCGCGCGCAGGGCTCGCGCCTGCCATCCAGCGAATGGCGCTTCCACCACGACATATTCCGCACGCGCCAGGACGCGCAGGCCGTCCTGCACGTCCATCCCGCTTCCTGCGCCGCGCTGGCCTGCCTGCGCGAGCCGATTCCCGCGTTCCACTACATGGTGGCCGTGGCCGGCGGGCGCGACATCCGCTGTGCTCCGTACGCCACGTTCGGAACGCAGGAGCTGTCCGGTCACGTGTTGAACGCACTGGAAGACCGCAAGGCCTGCCTGATGGCGAACCACGGCCTGGTGTGCCTGGCGGCCGACCTGGAAAAGGCCCTGGCCCTGGCCATCGAAGTCGAAAACCTCGCGCTCACTTACCTGAAGTGCCTGTCGGTCGGGAAACCGGCGCTGCTGGATGACGGTGAAATGGATCGCGTCCTGGAGAAGTTCAGGACCTACGGCCTGCAACGCCCGTAACGGGCGTCTCGATTCACTGTTTGCTGTTGGGCCCGCCCACAAACTTTCGCTGCGCGCGCTGCCCCAGGCCGGTCAGGATTTCGTAGTTGATCGTACCGGCCCGTTCGGCGACTTCTTCCAGGCTGATGTCCGGTCCGATCAGGTCCACCATGGCGCCCGGTTGGACCGAATCCTCCGGCAGTCCGGTGACGTCCAGCGTGATCAGGTCCATTGAAACCCGCCCGACCACCGGCACCCGTTGGCCGCCGATCGACGCCACGCCGTGGTTTCCCAGGGACCAGGGGTAGCCGTCGGCGTAGCCCGTTCCGACCGTGGCGATGCGCATGGGCGTTTCGGCTGTGAAGGTTGCGCCGTAACCCACCGGGGTACCGGCGGGAATTTCCCGCAACTGCAGGATCCGGCTCTGCACGCGCAGAACGGGCTGAAGGGGCGGCATGCCATTGAGGTACGGGTTGCCGCCGAACAGGGCGATCCCCACCCTGGCCATGTCTCCGGAATATTCCCTGCCCATGAGTCCGCCGGCCGAATTACCGACGCTGGTCGGCGCGCCGGGCAGCAGGCGGCGCAGCCGCTCGAAGCGTTCCAGCTGTTTCCGGTTCAGATCGTTGTCCGGTTCGTCGGCGCAGGCGTAGTGCGTCATCATGTAGCGGATTTCGATCCAGTCCAGGTCCTCCCCCCGATTCAGCAGTTCCGCGAGTTCGGGCTCGCCGAAACCCAGCCGGGTCATGCCCGTGTCGATATGGAGAATCGCCGGCAGCGGGCGTCCGCGCGAACGCGCCTGCTCAGCCCACAAGGCGCTGTGGGCGGGTGTAATCAGGACCGGCACCAGGTCGTGCTCGCAGAAAACATCCAGGCTCAGGTCGGTGACGCCCTCGAAAACGAATATCTCGGCGTCCGGCAGCAGGCTGCGGAGCGTGACGCCTTCGCGGTGGGTGGCCGTGAAGAACTGGCGGCAGCCCGCGTGACGCAGGGCCGGGGCGATTTCGCGGATGCCAAGGCCGTAAGCATCGGCTTTGACGACCGCCGCGCAGGAAGCCGGCAGGAGTTGCTCCTGGCAGTAGCGGAAGTTGGCCTCGAGCGCGTCGAGGTCGACCGTGATCAGGGTGCTCAAAGTCCGTGTTCCCGCGTCAGGCGCCCATCACGGCCTTCACTTCGAGGAAGTCCTCGAGGCCGTGCTCACCCCATTCACGGCCGTTGCCGGACTGGCGGTAGCCGCCGAACGGCGCCATCACGTCGGTGGGCGCGCCGTTGAGGTGAACCATGCCGGTGCGCATCCGGCGCGCCACGGCCATGGCCTCTTCGGTGGTGCCCCCCCAGACGTAGCCGGACAGGCCGTAGATCGAGTCGTTGGCGATTTCCACGGCTTCGTCCACGCTGGAGTAGGGGATGATGCACAGCACCGGGCCGAAGATTTCCTCCCGGGCGATGGTCATCTGATTGGTGACGTTGCGGAACACGGTGGGCCTGACGAAGTAACCAGTCTCCAGCCCTTCCGGTTTGCCGGGTCCACCGGCCGCGAGCTTGGCGCCTTCGGCCATGCCGGTCTCGATCAGTCCCTGAATTTTCTCGAACTGCGCCTCGCTGACCACGGGTCCGATGTCGCTGTCCGGGTCGGTCGGATCGCCGGGCCGGGTTTTCTCCGCTTCGGCTGCGGCGATCCGCACCGCTTCCTCGTAACGTTCCGCCGGCACCAGCATCCGGCTGGGCGCATTGCAGGACTGGCCGCTGTTGTGGAACATGTTGTGCGTGCCGCTGGCCACGGCTTTTTCCAGCGGGGCGCTCCCCAGGATGATGTTGGCCGACTTGCCGCCCAGTTCCTGGGCCACCCGCTTGATGGTCTCGGCAGCCGATTTCGCCACCAGTTTACCGGCGCGCGTCGAACCGGTGAAAGACATCATGTCGATGTCTTCGTGGGCGGACAGCGCGGATCCGACGCCGTGTCCGTCGCCGTTGACCAGGTTGAAGACACCGGCCGGCACGCCCGCTGCATCCAGTACTTCTGCGAACAAAGTGGCGTTGACCGGCGCAATTTCACTGGGCTTCAACACCATGGTGCAGCCTGCGGCCAACGCCGGCGCCACCTTGCAGACGATCTGGTTGATCGGCCAGTTCCAGGGCGTGATCAAACCGCAGACACCGATGGGTTCCCGGATCACCGTGGATTTGCCTACCGTTTCCTCGAGGTCCATCTCCTGCAGCGCGGCAATGGCCGCACGCAGGTGCCCTAGGCCGGAACCCGTCTGGGCGCGCAGAGAAAACTCCGAAGGGGCGCCGAGCTCCGCCGTGATGGCGGCGGCGATTTCATCCCAGCGTGCCTTGTACGCGTCCACGATCCGGCCCAGCAGTTCGAGGCGATCGTCCACGGCCCACAGGGAGTATTCCCGGAAGGCGCTGCGGGCCGCGGCCACTGCCCGGTTGACGTCCCCGGCGGTCCCGTATTCGACCTTGCCGATGACCCCCTCTGTGGCCGGATTGATGATATCGTGGACATCGCCGGAAGCGGCTTCCACCCACTGACCGTCGATGTAGTGTCTGGTGCAGTCGTACATGTTTCAAAAATACCTGTCTGGTTAAAGGCGGGATAATCGGTACATAATAAGGGAAATACAAGCTGGAGAGGACCCTTACATGCTCGGCCTGATGCAAGACTACCCGCTGCTCGTACAAACCATCCTGGACCATGGTGCGCTCAATCACGGTGAGCGTGAAATGGTGACTCGCAGCGTCGAAGGCCCGCTCCGCCGCACCACGATCGCCGAGGTCCATTCCAGGGCGCGAAAGGTGGCCAAGGCACTAGACCGGGAAGGCGTGAAACTGGGCGACCGGATCGCCACCATGGCCTGGAACACCGAGCGTCATGTGGAATCCTGGTTCGGCATCATGGGGCTGGGCGCCATCTGCCACACGCTGAATCCGCGCCTCTTCGCCGAGCAGCTCGATTACATCGTCAACCACGCTGAAGACCAGCTCATGTTCGTGGATACGACTTTCCTGCCGATCATCGAGGCACTGAAGGACCGGTTCAGCACGGTCAGGAAATACGTCGTGCTGACTGACGCCGGGCATATGCCCGATACGGCTTTGCCCAACGCCGTGGCTTACGAGGACTGGATCGGGGAGGTAGACGACGATTTCGAGTGGGGGCATTTCGATGAGAACACGGCCGCAGCGCTGTGTTACACCTCCGGCACCACCGGCAACCCGAAAGGCGTGCTGTATTCGCACCGATCCAACGTGCTTCACGGATTGCTGGTCAACCAGCCCGACGTGTTCGGCCTGAAGTCCGAGAATTCGATCCTGGCCATCGTGCCCATGTTCCACGCCAATGCCTGGGCGCTGACGTTCGCGGTTCCGGCCGCCGGCGCCAAGCTGGTGATGCCCGGCCCGGCGATGGATGGCGCCAGCATTTACGAGTTGCTGGACAGCGAGAAAATCAATTCGACCGCGGCGGTGCCCACCGTCTGGCTGGGATTGCTGCAATACCTGGAACAGACCGGCAAAAAACTGCCGTACCTGGAGAAAGTGGTCGTGGGCGGCGCCGCCTGCCCGCCGATGATGATCCGCAAGTTCGAACTGGATTACGGCGTCGAGATCATCCACGGCTGGGGCATGACGGAAATGTCCCCGGTCGGCACCACCGGCAAGATGAAACACGCCACCGCCGGCTGGGACCAGGAAGCCCGGCTGAAGCTCAAGGAGAAGCAAGGCCGCACGCCCTACCTGGTTGAGATGAAAACCGTCGACGACGAAGGCAACGAACTGCCTCGTGACGGCAAGACCTCCGGTCACCTGCTGGTCAGGGGACCGAGCGTTTCGAAGGGGTACTTCAAGATCGAAGGCGACGCGCTCACCGAAGACGGCTGGTTCGACACCGGAGATATCGCAAACATCGACGAGTTGGGCTTCATGCAGATCACGGACCGCGACAAGGACGTGATCAAGTCGGGCGGCGAGTGGATTTCTTCGATCGAAGTGGAAAACGTCGCGGTTGGCTGTCCCGGCGTGGCCGAAGCAGCCGTCATCGGGTTGCCGCATCCCAAGTGGAGCGAGCGGCCCCTGCTGATCGTCAAGAGGGAGGAAGGATCGGACGTGGACGACAGCACTGTCCTGGCCTACCTGGACGGCAAAATCGCGAAGTGGTGGATGCCCGACGACGTGGTGTTCGTCGACGAAATCCCGCACACAGCGACCGGTAAGATCCAGAAGATGGATTTGCGCGAGCAGTTCAAAAATTTCGAGTTTTCCAGCTAGTCCGGCATGGGTGCATCCGCCGTTTCGCTCCGGGAAATCGTCGATGGTGCCGTCGAAAGACATCGCGGCGCTGTCGGTCCCCTGCTGCCCGTGTTGCACGGCGTGCAGGATGTGCTCGGTTTCGTGCCGGACGAGGCGGTCGCGATGATTGCCGAAGCCATAAGCCTGTCGCGCGCGGAGGTTCATGGCGTGATGAGTTTCTACCACGACTTCCGCAGCCAGCCAGCCGGGGAGCACGTCGTTCACATGTGCCGGGCAGAGGCCTGCCAGGCCATGGGATCGCGCGGCCTCGAGGAACATGCCAGGGATCGCCTTGGCATAGACTATGGCGAAACGACGGCAGACGGGCTGTTCACGCTCGAGCCGGTCTACTGCCTGGGCAATTGCGCCTGTTCTCCGTCCGTGCGCATCAACGACGAAATCCATGCGCGCGTTTCAGCGGAGAAGTTCGATGAGCTGATCTCTGCGCTGGAGGAAGCCGGCTGATGGCGGTCAGGGTTTTCGTGCCACGCGACGCAACCGCCTGCGCCCTGGGCGCGGATTCGGTCGCGCAGTCCATCGCCACTGGCGCGGAGGGCAGGGGGATCGAAATTGAATTGATGCGCAATGGTTCCCGGGGCGCGTTCTGGCTGGAACCGCTGGTCGAAGTCGAGACAAACGAAGGCCGCCTGGCGTTCGGCCCCGTCTCGGCCGCGGATGTGCCCGGACTGTTCGAATCAGGATTTCCGGGTGAAGCCGACCACCCCTTGTTCCTGGGCCCGCTGGAGGCAATCGACTGGCTGTCCGGCCAGCAGCGCCTGACTTTCGCGCGGGCCGGATGGACCGACCCGCTGTCACTGGAAGATTACCGCGATACCGGCGGTTACAAGGGGCTGGAACGCGCACTCGGGCTGACGCCGCAGGAAATCGTCGATGAAGTGAAGGAATCCGGCCTGCGCGGCCGCGGCGGCGCCGCATTTCCGACCGGCATCAAGTGGCAGACCGTGCTCGACACGCCGTCCGAACGGAAATTCATCGTGTGCAACGCCGACGAGGGCGATTCGGGCACTTTCGCCGATCGCCTGCTGATGGAGGCCGATCCCTACCAGCTCATCGAGGGCATGACCATTGCGGGACTGGCGGTCGGCGCGGAGGAGGGATTCATCTACCTGCGCTCGGAGTACCCGCACTGCAAAGCGGTGCTGGAGGAAGCGATCACGCGGGCCGGGGCGGAAGGCCTGCTGGGCGACGACATCGCCGGTTCCGGCAGGCGCTTCGTGCTGGAACTGCGGATCGGGGCCGGCGCCTACATCTGCGGCGAGGAAACTTCCCTTCTCGACAGCCTGGAGGGCAAGCGCGGCCTGGTGCGTTTCAAACCGCCGCTGCCGGCCATCGAAGGCCTGCTGGGCAGGCCGACCGTGGTCAACAACGTGCTTTCGCTCGGCGCGGTCAGCACCATCCTGGCCGAGGGCGCAACCCACTATCGTGATTTCGGCATCGGTCGCTCGAGGGGCACGCTGACCGCGCAACTCGCCGGCAACATCCGGCGCGGCGGGCTGGTCGAAGTCCCTTTCGGCGCCACCCTGCGTGAGATGGTCGAGGATTACGGCGGCGGCACCGCCAGCGGCCGGCCGGCCCGCGCGATCCAGGTTGGCGGCCCGCTGGGGACTTACCTGCCCGAGGCTCACTGGGACGTGCCGCTGGATTACGAGGCGCTGTCGGAAATCGGCGGGATGCTGGGGCACGGCGGTATCGTCGTGTTCGACGACACGGTCGACATGGCGCAGCAGGCGCGATTCGCGATGGAATTCTGCGTGGTCGAGTCCTGCGGCAAGTGCACGCCCTGCCGCGTGGGGTCGGTGCGGGGCGTGGAGGTGATTGACCGCGTGATCGCCGGACACGACCGCGAATTCAACCTGAGGGTCCTCGACGACCTCTGCGACACGATGATCGAAGGATCGCTGTGCGCGATGGGGGGACTGACGCCGCTGCCCGTGCGCAGCGCGCTGCAGCACTTCCCGGAAGACTTTGGAGATGACGGCTGATGCACCAAGCACACACAGACATGGGAACGCCGATACCCCTGAAAATCGGCATGCCCGTTTCCCTCACCGTGGACGGCCAGGCGGTCTCGGTGCCGAAGGGCGCCTCGGTGATGCGCGCCGCCGCAGAAGCCGGCGTCAAGGTCCCCAGGCTCTGTGCCACCGACAGCCTGGACGCCTTCGGTTCCTGCCGCGTCTGCCTGGTCGAGATCGAGGGCCGCAAGGGCTACCCCGCTTCGTGCACGACCGAGGCCGAGGAGGGCATGGAGGTCACCACGCAATCTCCCCGCCTGGAGGAATTGCGGCGGAACGTGGTCGAACTGTATGTGTCGGACCACCCGCTGGATTGCGTGAGCTGCTCGGCCAACGGCGATTGCGAGTTGCAGGACGTCGCCGAATCGCTCGGCGTGGAAAGCAGCCGTTACGGGCTGGAAGGGGCGGGCCACCGGGACAGCGCCAGGGACGAGTCCAACCCCTATTTTACCTTCGACCCGGCGCAGTGCATCGTGTGTTACCGCTGCGTGCGGGCCTGTGACGACATCCAGGGCACCTTCGCGCTGACCGTGGATGGACGCGGCTTCGCTTCGAAAGTCACGGCCGGGCAACTTGACAGCTTCATGGATTCAGACTGCGTCTCCTGCGGGGCCTGCGTGGACAATTGCCCGACCGAGGCGCTGATGGAGAAAACCGTGATCGAACACGGGGCGCCCGAACGCAGCGTTACCACCACCTGCGCCTATTGCGGTGTGGGCTGCTCCTTCCACGCCGAACTCAGGGGCGACACGGTCCTTCGGATGACGCCGGACCGCGGGGGAAAGGCCAACGAGGGCCACGCCTGCATCAAGGGCCGCTTCGCCTTCGGTTATGCCACGCACAAGGACCGCATCACCAGTCCGATGATCCGTGACAGCATCGACGATCCCTGGCGGATAGTGAGCTGGGACGAGGCTTTCCGCTACACCGCAGAACGGCTGCGTGCGCTCCAGGACGAGTACGGCCCGGACAGTATCGGCGGCATCACCTCGTCACGCTGCACCAACGAGGAGACTTACCTGGTGCAGAAGATGGTGCGCGCCGCATTCGGCAACAACAACGTGGACACCTGCGCACGGGTTTGCCATTCGCCCACCGGCTACGGCCTGAAGACGACGCTGGGCGAGTCGGCCGGAACGCAAGCCTTCAACTCGGTGGCCGAGGCCGATGTCGTGCTGCTGATGGGCGCCAATCCCGGCGACGCGCATCCGGTCTTCGCCTCGCGGCTGAAACACCGCCTGCGGCAGGGCGCCAAACTGATCGTCGCCGATCCGCGACGTATCGATCTGGTCAACTCGCCGCACGTGCGGGCGCAACACCACCTGGCCCTGCGGCCGGGCAGCAACGTGGCCTTCATCAACGCCATGGCGCACGTGGTCGTGACGGAGGGCCTGGAAGACGACGCCTTCATCGCCAAGCGCTGCGAGGAAGAACCCTACCGCAAGTGGCGGGAATTCATCAGCGGTGAGCAGAACTCACCCGAGATGACGGAACGCATCACCGGCATTCCGGCCTCCGAACTGCGCGCGGCCGCGCGGCTGTTTGGCGAGGCGCCCAATGCCGCCATCTACTACGGACTGGGCGTATCGGAACACAGCCAGGGATCGACCACCGTGATGGGCATCGCCAACCTGGCCATGGCGACCGGAAACCTCGGCCGTGAAGGCGTGGGGGTGAACCCGCTGCGCGGCCAGAACAACGTGCAGGGTTCCTGCGACATGGGATCCTTCCCGCACGAACTTCCCGGATACCGGCATATTTCCGATCCGGCCGTGCGGGAACTGTTCCAGGAGGAGTGGAACGCCCCCCTGCTGCCTGAGCCCGGACTGCGCATCCCCAACATGTTCGACGCGGCCATCAGCGGCCACTTCAAAGGCCTGTACGTCCAGGGTGAGGACTTGGCACAGAGCGACCCGAATACGCACCACGTGGAATCAGCGCTGAAGTCGCTGGAATGCCTGATCGTACAGGACATTTTCCTGAACGAGACGGCCCGCTTCGCGCACGTCCTGCTGCCCGGCTCTTCCTTCCTGGAGAAGAACGGCACCTTCACCAACGCCGAGCGGCGCATTTCCATGGTCCGCAAGGCGATCGAACCGCTGGCCGGCCTGGAGGACTGGGAGGTCACGGCCGAGCTCAGCAAGGCCCTGGGCTACCCGATGGACTACGGCCACCCTTCGGAGATCATGGACGAGATCGCGCGGCTGACGCCGACGTTCGCCGGCGTTTCCTACGAGAAGCTCGACCGCCTCGGCAGCATCCAGTGGCCCTGCAACGACGAGGCGCCGGAAGGCACGCCGACCATGCACGTGAACGAGTTTGTGCGAGGCAAAGGATATTTCGCGATCACCGGCTTCGTCCCGACGGACGAGCGGGCCACGCGCAGGTACCCCTTGCTGATGACGACCGGACGCATCCTTTCACAGTACAACGTGGGCGCCCAGACGCGGCGCACGGCGAACTCGGAGTTCTACAGCGAGGATGTGCTGGAAATCCATCCGTTCGACGCAGAAGAACGCGGTATCTCCGACGGGTCTTGGTGCGGAATCGCCAGCCGCGCGGGCGAGACCGTGTTGCGTGCAATGCTCACGGACCGGGTGCAGCCCGGCGTGGTCTACACCACGTTTCATTTTCCTTCCAGCGGCGCCAACATCATCACCACCGAAAACTCCGACTGGGCCACGAATTGCCCGGAATACAAGGTGACCGCGGTACAGGTCAGCCACGTCAGCGAGCCTTCCGAGTGGCAGAAGGAATATCGCTCATTCGCCAGCCGCCAGGAGGAGTTACTGGACAAGGCCCGTGCCTGAATCGCGCCGCGTCCGCGTGAGGGCCTGGCGTGATTCCGGCGGTGCGGCTTCGCCTGACAGGCCTGCGGGCGAGCGAGACGACAGTATCGCTGCCGAGGTCCCGGTCGCACTGACCTACAACCGGGTGTCACACGTGGTCATGATGGCCACGCCGGTGGAACTGGAAGACCTGGCCGTGGGATTTTCCGTGACCGAGGGCCTGGTCGGTTCGGCCGACGACGTGCACGCGATCCGGGTCATCCCCCGCAGCGGCGGCATCGAACTGGCGATGACGATTGGCGAAGGGGATTTCGACCGCCTGGCGACCCGGCGGCGCAACATGGCGGGCCGCACGGGCTGCGGTCTGTGTGGTGCGGAAAACATCGAGCAGGCGCTGCGCTTGCCGGAGCCGGTCGGCCGGGATCTCCGCGTCCGGCATGAAGCGCTGCAGCGGGCCGTGGACGAACTCGAAGCGCACCAGCCCTTGCAGGCGGAGACGGGCGCAACGCACGGGGCGGCCTGGTGCGGCCACGACGGCCGCATCATCGCACTGCGCGAGGACGTGGGGCGGCACAATGCACTGGACAAGCTGATCGGAGGATTGTGCCGAGCCGGATTCGATCCGCACACAGGATTCGTGCTGGTATCCAGCCGGGCGAGCTACGAAATGGTTTACAAGACGGCGGCCGTGGGTGTCGAGTTGCTGATGGCGGTTTCCGCGCCCACCACGCTGGCGGTAGAATTTGCGGAACGTTCGGGCCTGACCCTGGTCGGGTTCGCGCGCCCGGGCAGGCATAATGTCTATACCTTCCCGGAGCGGATAACGGATTGGGACATGGCTGATGAAGGAAGTTGAACACCTCGAAAAAATGGCCAACCAGATCGCGGCGAACTTCAGTTTCCACGAGGACGCCGTGGAGCGGATCGCCGACCACCTGCGGCGCTTTTGGGCGCCGTCAATGCGCAGCATGCTCGCCGAGTATGAACAATCCGGCCAGGCGGACCTCGAACCCGCCGCGCGTGAAGCGTTGAAGCGCTTGTGAGCCTCCCGGCCGGGGATACGGCCGGCGTCATCCTGGCCGGCGGTCGCTCGAAACGGATGGACGGAGCCATCAAGGGCTTGTTGCTGCTGCACGGTCAGCCGCTTCTGCGTCACGTGATCGACCGCGTGGCGCCGCAGGTGGGTGAATTGATGCTGAGCGTGCAACGGCCATCGCAGGCCATGGAAATTTTTAGTCTGCCCCAGGTGGCCGATCCGGCGCCGGACGGCGGACCGCTGGCCGGGCTGTTTGCCGCGATGAAGCGCATGCGCGCTGCCAGCGCTTGGTTGACGGTGGTCCCCTGCGATGCACCCTTCCTTCCGGCGGATCTTTCATCGAGGTTGCTGGCGCACGCCCTGGAAACGGACCGGCCGGGCGCGGCCGTTCGCTACGGTGGGCAGCTCCAGCCGACATTTTCCATCTGGCATCGTGAACTGCTTTCGCGCCTGGAAACCGCGGTGCTGGAAGAGGGCAGGGCGGGACTGCGCCGCTTCTGCGGGCTTGCGGGCCTGGCGGAGCTGGACTGGCCCGAAGAGGATCCCTCGCCGTTTTTCAACATCAACGACCGGGGCACACTGAACGAAGCGGCCAGGCTGCTTGCATCTTCCGAAGGAGCTGAAGCGACATGCGAACCGTAGAACAAGCCATCGCCACGTTGCTGTCCGGTGCAGGCCGCCTGGTGGGACCGGAGGAAGCCGCCCTCATCGATGCCTCCAACCGGGTTCTGGCCTCGGGCATCACCGCCCCGATCGACGTGCCCCCGGCCGACAACAGCGCGATGGACGGCTACGCATTCCGCTTCGGCGAATGGCGTGATCCCGATACGCCGCTTCCTCTGAGCCAGCGTATCTCCGCCGGCTCGGTGCCTGAACCACTGCAAACCGGTACGGCGGCCCGGATTTTCACCGGCGCTGAAGTCCCGCCCGGCGCGGACACGGTCGTGATGCAGGAACATTGCGATGAAACCGGCGGCGCCGTCCGGATCCTGAAGCGGCCGGACGAGGGCGCAAACATCCGCCGCCGGGGCCAGGACCTGTCCACAGGACAGGAAGTTCTCCTGGAAGGGCAACGGCTGAGGCCGCAGGACGTGGGGCTGGCGGCTTCGCTCGGCATCGCGGCCGTCCCGGTGTACCGGCGACTGCGCGCGGCGGTCATGTCGACTGGAGACGAGTTGCGCGAACCGGGAGAGGAGATCCGGCCCGGCCAGATCTACAATTCGAACCGCTACATGATGAAGACCCAGCTCGAGCGCTGGGGTTTCGAAGTCGTCGACCTGGGCGTGGCACGGGACGACCCGGATGCGGTTTCCAGCTTGATGCTGCGTGCGGCCGGCCAGGCTGATGTCATTATCAGCTCAGGCGGCGTGTCCGTTGGCGAGGAAGACCACGTCAAGGCCGTGGTCGAGTCCCTGGGCTCGCTCGATCTCTGGAAAATCGCAATCAAGCCGGGCAAGCCCTTCGCCTTCGGTCAGGTGCGGGGCACGCCGTTCATCGGCCTTCCCGGCAACCCGGTCTCCGTCTTCGCGACGATGCTCGTGATCGCCCGGCCCTACCTGTTCGCCTGCCAGGGGATTACCGATACCGCGCTGCATCCGGTCCGGCAGGTGGCTCGTTTCGGGAAAAAAGTGACCCAGCGCGAGGACTACCTGCGGGTTCGTTCGGGCCCGGAAGGCCTGGAGCTGTTCACGAACCAGAGCAGTGGCGTGTTGTTCTCGACGACCTGGGGCGATGGCCTGGTGCGTCACAAAGCAGGCGAGGAAATCCAGCCGGGAGACTTGGTGGACTTCCTGCCTTACGCCATCTTCAATTAGCCCGAACATCTAACCAGCCAGCGCTGGCTCAATTCTCAGGAAATTGGTAAGAGCGAATTTATTCGCGATGGTTTTAGATGCTTTTCTTTGTAACTAAAAGGCAAAAAACTTAAAACCATCGCGAATAAATTCGCTCTTACAGCACATGTTTTTCCTGAGCCGAATCCGCACACTTTCCACTGGCTGCACTGTCATCCGGATACTGGTGTAATGCTTGGCCTGGCCAGGAGGTTGACGCGCGGATAGACGGTCTGCCGGCAGCCGGCCTTGCTCATCACCAGGTGCCACAGGAGGATGTCCTCGGTTTCGAACCCGGCCTTGCAGGACAGGAAGTAGTAATTGAACATCCGGCGGAACCGTTCGTCGAAACGGTTGGCGGTCTCGATGGCTTCGATCCGGGGCCAGTTCGCCTCGAAGCGTTCCTGCCAGTGCGCCAGAGTGGAGGGATAGTAATGACCGTAATTCTCCCAGTCCTGCAGCGTGAACAGCATCTCCATCGCATGGGTCAGTTGCGAGGCGGCCGGGGCCATGGAGTTGCGGAAAATGTACTTCTCGATCCACGGATCCACCACGGTAGTTACCGTGCTGTTGCCGATCGTGTGGAGCAGGAACAGGCCAACGTCGTTCAGCATGCGGTGCACGACTTCGAACAAGTGGCGGTAATTCTTGTAACCCACGTGCTCGATCATTCCGATGATGACCACCTTGTCGAACGAACCGTCCTCGTAGCGTTTCGGCAGATCGCGGTAATCGCATTCAATGATGTCCACCGGCAGCCCGGCAGTGTATTTGCGTGCATAGGCGATCTGCTCAACCGAGATGCTGACCCCCGTGACATGGCAGCCGCGGGTTTCGGCGGCGTATTTGGCGAAGCCGCCCCAACCGCAGCCGATGTCCATCACGCGGTCACCGGGCTGAAGGTCCAGCTTGTTGCAGACCATTTCCAATTTCTCCACTTCGGCTTCCTCGAGCGTCGTGGCTTTGTTGTAGAAACAGCAGGTGTACTGGTTCCAGGGTCCAAGGAACAGTTCGTAGAGGCGGTGATCGAGGTCGTAGTGGGTTTCAGCGATCGCGCGTGAACCGATGCGGGACTGCATGTTGGTGAGCCTGGATTTCAGGTCGAGGCGCAGCCGGTTGAGCATCACCATCAGGCTGTCGCTGATATCGTACCGGATAATTCTGCGGAACAGGGCGTCGATCGAGCCCACGTCCCAGTCGCCCTCCATGTAGGACTCGCCAAAACCGAGCGAGCCGCGCAGGCTGCGCCGGAAAAATCGATCGTTTTTGACCTGGATGTCCCAGGGCTCGCTGCCATTCAGCGTGATGCCGGCCCGGCTAAAAAGACTCGCGATGACATTTTTCAACATGATTCTTATCAGTACTATTCAGATCACTTGTGCGGATCGCCGTCCAACAAAATATCGCATATGTGGCGTCCGATTGGAATGGCGGAGGTAGCGGCGGGCGATGGGGCGTTGCAGACATGCAGGCTTCGCGCCGTCTGCTCGATCAGGAAATCGTGGATCATTTCGCCGTCGGACTTCACGGCCTGCGCGCGGACACCCGCAGGATGCGGCAGCAGATCACGGCTCCGGATCTCCGGGCAGTATCTGCGAACCCGGGCGGTAAAAGCGGG
>CAJIBJ010000211.1_pt1 | contig 35202 bp, 33 predicted proteins | sample 9199331 | NCBI WGS metagenome assembly CAJIBJ01 (sample SAMEA7708300, study PRJEB35096) | sediment metagenome | biome: marine neritic benthic zone biome [ENVO:01000025]; feature: sediment [ENVO:00002007]; material: shallow marine sediment [ENVO:03000034] sea grass bed [ENVO_01000059] ... | reverse complement strand
TCACCCCGGTCTTGCCGCCGACCGACGCGTCCACCTGGGCCAGCAGGGTGGTCGGCGCCTGCAGGAAGCGGACGCCCCGCATGTAGGAGGCGGCCGCGAATCCGGTGATGTCACCCACCACGCCGCCCCCCAGCGCGATCAGGTTGGCGTCCCGGCGGGCCTTGATGTCAACGAGGGCATCGATGATGCCGCACCAGGTCTCCGCGGTCTTGAACGATTCGCCGTCCGGGACGATGTGGACCTCGACATCCAGTCCATTCAGGGCCGACTTCAAAGGCTCCAGGTACAGTGGCGCAACGACGTCATTGCTGACGATCAGCGTCTTGCCTTCACCCAGGTGCCGCCGCCAGAGTGCGCCTTCGGTCAGCAAACCGCGGCCCAGGTAGACGGGGTAGGCGCCCCTGTCCAGGTCGACATTTATGATGTTCATTTCAGCCCGGGTTCCTGTCGGGCTCGAAGCCTTCCTGCCCGCGACGGTAAGAAAGGATGGTTTCGCACAGGGACCGGGTCGCCGCGTCCAGTCCCTGGTCCCGGGAAGTGAAGATGATGTCCGCCAATTGTTCGTACAAGGGATTTCTTTCCTGGGCGAGGCGGTTCAGTTTCTCCTCCCTGTCGCCGGATTGCAACAGGGGCCGGCTCTTGTCGCGGGTCAGCCTGCGCAGTTGCTGGCTGACGGAAGTCCGGAGGTACACCACCAGACCACTCTTCCTCAACAGTTCGCGGTTTTCCGGCCGCGTGATGGCGCCGCCGCCGGTGGCCAGGAGGATGTTGTTGAACGCCGTGAGTTTCTCCAGCATTGCGGTTTCCCGCTTGCGGAACCCTTCCTCGCCTTCCAGGTCGAAAATCAGGTTGACGCTGGCCCCGGTTTGTTTCTCGAGTTCCTGGTCATTGTCCATGAACTGCAGCTCCAGTTTCCTGGCCAGGCGCTGCCCGATCGTGGTTTTCCCCGAGCCCATGGGGCCGATCAGGTAAACATTGGTAAAGGGCCTATTCATGCGGCCCCGGCCGGCGTGCAACAAGGCGCGAGTTTGGGTAACATTGCACGGTTTCCCCTGAGGCTCCCTGGCAGTTTTCTATGATCCGCTTTTTTATTCTGTTCACGGTGTTGCTTGTCGGTCTTTTCACGCTTGAGATTCTACAGCCGGCTGAAAAGTACGTCATCCTGCCGTTTACCGCTTTTATAGCGGATATCAGCGTCTGGATCATCCAGTCCTTCGATGACAACGTCATGGCCATGTCAAACGTGATCAGGGACAAGACGACGGGATTCGGCGTGCGTATCGAACGCGGCTGCAATGGCGTCGAGGCAGTCATTATCCTGTTCGCTGCCATATTCTCCTTCCCTGCGCCGATCAAACACAAGCTGATCGGTTTCGTGATCGGTTTCTTCGCCATCCAGGCCTTGAACCTGGTCCGGATCGTGAGCCTTTTCTACCTTGGCCAGTGGAACCAGGTGGCGTTCGAGTGGTTCCATCTCTATCTCTGGCAAGCCCTGATCATCCTCGATGCCCTCGTGGTCTGGCTGGTATGGCTCAGAACGCTCCCACAGGCCCGGGCCAAGCGGCTGGAGAGGGCACAGGCCGCCGCAGAGTGATGCCGATGGGGCTTTCCGCCGAGATCATCGCGGAATTCAATGCGGCCTTCAAAAAGGCCAGGATTTCCGGTGAGCAGGAACCGACCGCCATGGTGCTGGCGACCAGCGACGGCGAAGGCCTGGTCACCTCCCGCACGGTCCTTCTCAAAGCCCTCGACGAAGACGGTTTCGTGTTCTTTACGAATCTGAACAGCCTGAAGGGGCAGCAGATGGCTGCCTGTCCCCGGGCTGCGGCCACGTTCCTTTGGAAAGCCAGCGGCTGCCAGATCCAGTTGGTGGGCAAGGTCCGCCAGGTCAGCGACGAAGCGGCGGACGCTTATTTCACCACGCGGGACCGGGGCAGCCAGATCGGCGCCTGGGCGTCGCGGCAGTCGGAACCTCTCGACAGCCGCGAGTCGCTTTTGAGCCGGGTGAGGGCGCTGGAGGAGAAATACGATGGAGTAGAGGTGCCGCGTCCTCCCCACTGGACGGGCTTCGTGCTGAGCCCGGAAACCGTGGAATTCTGGTTCCAGCGGCAATTCAGGCTCCACGACCGCTTTTTTTACTCACAGGCCGGCGGCCAGTGGATCCGCCAGAGGTTGAATCCCTGATTTCCACGATCGAAATTTCGACTCCGGGTCGCGGATTTCATGAATTCAGCGGAGAGCTGCAGGCCCAGGTACGCCAGAGTGGCGCGCGGGCCGGTACCTGTCACGTTTTTCTCCGACACACAAGCGCCTCGCTGCTGATTACCGAGAATGCGGATCCGGATGTCCGTCGCGACCTGGAGCATTTCATCAGCGCCCTGGTTCCAGACGGCGATCCTGCCTACTTCCACCGCATGGAAGGGCCGGACGACATGCCGGCGCATATCCGCTCGGTCCTGACCTCATCCGAACTGACCCTGCCGATCCGGGATGGCCGGCTCGCGCTGGGTACCTGGCAGGGCGTTTACCTCTGGGAGCACCGGACACGGCCGCATCGCCGCCGGATCGACGTTACGATCATCGAAACCCGTTGATTATTCCGGGCGCTACTCGGTGTAGAACTGCTGCTTGAATTTCACCATCAGCGGTTCTTCCTCGTCCTCGATTTCCACGCTCAGGGTGAAGCGGTAGGTCTCCAGGTTGTGTACCGGGAATTCGCCGATGAAGTAGATAGCGCCTTCAGAATCCTCGATTTTCCGGATCTCGATGTCGCGTCTCTGCCCTGTCAGGTTGGTGCCGCTGGCAGTGACGTTCGCGTCAACCGGGGTGCCCGGGGTGTCCATGACTTTCTTCAGAACGGCCACGTTCAGCAGCGCGCGGTTCGAAGATCGCTGAATACCGTAGCCCTGCGCCACCTGCGGCGGGATCAGGTTGGTATTTAGCGCGTTGTAGTGAACGATATAGTCCCCGAAGTCCTGCGATTGCTGGGCCTGGACATTGAGCGCCACGAAAAGCCCCCCCAGTACAAGCAGCGTTTTGATGAATTGTTTCATCGGATCGAATCCTCCACCCACAGGGTCACTCGCTTCACCATCCTATCAGAAGAAGCAGGAAGCGTATTGCGATCAGCGCGAATAGAGGTGACAGGTCGATGCCGGCGATGGGCGGTATGACTTTCCGGATCGGCGCCAGCACCGGTTCGGTCAACTGGTACACCAGAGGCACGACCGGGTGCTGCATCCGTGCACCTACCCAGCTCAGGATCACGCCAGCGATGATCAGGAAAAACCAGGTCATCATCAAGGTCGCGAAGAGTTTCATCAAGCTGAACAACAGGATTTGCTGAATGTCGAGCGGGTTCGAACTGATCCGGCTGGCCACCCAAACGCTGAAGAACTCCAGCGCCAGCAAGAGCACCACCGATGCCGTATCCAGCCGCTTGATCGAAGGAATCACGCGTCGCAACGGCACGATCAGCGGATTGGTGATTTTGACCAGGAACTGGCAGACGGGATTGTAGAAATCCGCTCGCACCCACTGCAACATCAACCGCAACAGGACGGCCGTGATATAGAGGTCGAGTAGCGTGCCTACCAGGAAAGAGAACGCGTTGGTGCTGGATCCGTTCATTTCAGCGCCAGCTCGCGGCTGCGGTCCCTGGCAGCCTCGACTGCGCGGGAAACGAGTTCGCGGAACCGGCCGTCTTCCAGGACTTCCATGGCGGCCTGGGTGGTTCCTCCCGGGGAGGTGACGCGGCGGCGGAGCACCTCGGCCTCGCCCGGGCTGGTCGCCATCATCGCACCGGCGCCGAAGCAGGTGATGGATGCGAGGCGTTCGGACGTTTCCTGCGGCAGTCCAAGCTCCTGCGCGACTGCCGCCAGGACCTCGGTGAGCAGGAAGAAATAGGCCGGGCCGGTGCCGGAGACGGCCGTTACGGCGTCCATCATCGACTCGTCATCCAGCCACACGACCTCGCCCGCCGCGGAAAGGATCTCCTCGGCCCGTTCACGATGAAGCGCATTGCAGCCCGAACCCGCCACCACCCCGGTGATGCCGTGCCCGATGAGGGCCGGGGTGTTCGGCATGGACCGGATAATCGGCTGATCTGCTCCGAGTTCGCCGCCGATGCTGCCGACAGTGATGCCCGCGGCGATGGAAAGCACCATCTGCCCGGCGTGGATATGGCTGCGCAGGCTCCCCAGCACTTCGGGCATGTTTTGGGGCTTGACGGCCAGAACGATCACGTCGGCATTCTCGATTGCCGATACCGGGTCGGAGAATGTGGGTACGCCAAAGGTGCCCTCCAGGTGTCTCCTGGCCCGGTCGTTGGGGTCGCAGACCCGGATCTGTATGTGTGCCCTGGGCGGATTGACGAGCCCGCTGATCAGGGCTGTCGCCATGTTTCCGCCGCCAATGAAAGTGATTAACATGGAATTCGGATCCCTCGTCATGATCGAATTGCGGTGTCTTCCGGCCGTGCTCCAAACAGGTCCGTGCCGATCCGGACCATGGTGCTACCGTGCATTATGGCCGCTTCCAGGTCTCCGGACATCCCCATGGACAGGGAATCCATGTCTGCCCCGCGCCCGTTCAACGTATCGAACAGAGTTTTCAGGCGCTCGTAACTGTGCGCCGGGTCGTGTTCCGCCGATGCGGCCCGGGGAATCGCCATCAGTCCGCGCAGACGAAGGCCGGGCAGGTCACGCGTGGCAAGGACCAGAGTTTCGGCGTCTTCGGGCAGGACGCCAGACTTTTGCGGTTCCCGGTCGATATTGACCTGGATGCAGATATTCAGGTCCGGGCGCTCGGGCGGCCGCTGGCCAGACAGGCGTTGCAGGATCTTGATCCGGTCAACGCTCTGTACCCAGTCGAAATTTCCGGCCACCGCGCGGGTCTTGTTGGATTGCAGCGGCCCGATGAAATGCCACTCGATGGCCGTGCCGCGCAATTGTTCCATCTTGCCGAGCGCTTCCTGGACGTAGTTTTCGCCGAACGCTGTCTGGCCCAGATTATGCAGCGCTCTGATCCGGCCCACAGGGTGCTTCTTGCTGACCGCCAGCAGATCGATTTCAGACGGCATTCTGCCCGCCGTTTCGCAGGCCGAAACCAGCCTTGCACGGACATTGTGAAGATTTTCTTTTAAGTTATTCATCTTGCAGGCGGACTTGGCTTGATCTATGGTTATATCTGGCGCGTATTGGACAGCGATTGAAAACATGCATCCTGGCATGGATACTGATGCATTGTAACGCGGCCAGGTAGTTTCAAGGAGAGAATATGGATATTGCTGAACTGCTTGCTTTCACAGTAAAGAACAACGCTTCGGACCTGCACCTGTCTTCCGGGCTTCCACCCATGATCCGCGTGGATGGGGACATCAGGCGCCTGACCCTGCCCGCGCTGGACACCGCGCAGCTCCAGGAATTGGTCTACAGCACGATGAGCGATCAGCACAGGCGCGATTTCGAAGCGAACCTCGAGGTCGATTATTCGTATGCCGTCAAGGGCCTGGCGCGTTTCCGTGTGAACTGCTATCACCATGACCGCGGTGTCGGCGGAGCATTCCGAACGATTCCGGATTCCGTGTGGACGCTGGAGGATATCGGTGCGCCCCCTATCTTCAGGGAAATCATCGACGCACCGCGCGGGCTGATTTTGATGACAGGGCCCACGGGTTCAGGTAAATCAACCACGCTCGCAGCAATGATCGATCACCTGAACGATTACGTTGAAGGCCATGTCCTCACCATTGAAGATCCCATTGAATTCGTGCACCGAAGCAAGAAATGCGTGATCAACCAGAGGGAGGTGCACCGCGACACGCACGGTTTCAACCAGGCGCTGCGCGCCGCCCTGCGTGAGGACCCCGACATCATCCTGGTAGGCGAGATGCGCGACATCGAGACCATCCGGCTGGCGCTGACCGCGTCGGAAACCGGCCACCTCGTGTTTTCGACCCTGCACACCAGTTCAGCCCCGAAGACCATCGATCGGATCATCGATGTATTCCCCGCCGGCGAAAAATCAATGGTGCGCTCGATGCTCTCCGAGTCGCTACGGGCGGTGATCACCCAGACGCTCCTCAAGCGCATAGGCGGGGGGCGGGTGGCGGCCTGGGAAATCATGGTGGCCACCCCGGCCATCCGCAACCTGATCCGAGAGGACAAGGTGGCGCAGATGTATTCCGCCATACAGACAGGGCAGAATGTCGGGATGCAGACCCTTGACCAGGCGCTCGAAGCACTGGTCACCCGCGGACTCATCAGCAACAAGGAAGCTGCAAGGCGGGCAGTGGACAAGAAGTCGTTCCGCTAGGAGGCAGGAAGATGAAACTCGTTGATACCTGGTTGAAGCAACTCCATGACGAGGTCGGGTCAGACCTGTTCGTAACGGTCGACGCGCCTCCCTGTATCAAGGTCCATGGCAAGATCAAGCCGATCTCGACGGATCTGCTCGGCCCCGACAAGTGCCGGGAAATCGTGATGAGCCTGATGCGCGAACGTCAGAAGGAAGAATTCCGCAACACCCAGGAATTGCAGTTCGCCTATTCATTGGGTCCCGAAGTCAGGTACCGTATCAGCGCCTTCGTGCAACAGGGCATGACGGGAATGGTCTGCCGGCGAATCGAAACCCGGATTCCGAATTTCGAGGAACTGGGATGTCCTGACCTGTTGTCCGAACTCGCACTCGAGAAACGCGGCATCATCCTGTTCGTTGGCGCGACCGGCACCGGTAAGTCGACCTCTATGGCCGCCATGGTGGGCTACCGCAACCAGCGGATTACCGGCCACATCATTACGATCGAGGACCCGATCGAATACGTCCACCAGCACGGCAAGAGCCTGATTACCCAGCGTGAGGTCGGAATCGACACGGAGTCGTTCGAAATAGCCCTCAGAAACACTCTGCGGCAGGCGCCCGACGTGATCCTGATCGGCGAGGTCCGGACCCGCGAGACGATGGAACACGCGATCACGTTCTCGGAGACCGGCCACCTGGTGCTGGCCACGCTGCATGCGAACAACGCCAACCAGGCCATGGACCGCATCCTGCACTTCTTCCCCGAGGATCAGCGCGAGCAGGTCCTGCTGGATCTTTCGTTCAACCTCAAGTCGACCGTTGCGCAACAGTTGCTCCCCGCAGTGGACGGATCGCGCCGCTGGGCGGCGTTCGAGGTCTTGGTGGCAACACCCCTGATCAAGGACCTGATTCGCAAGGGTGAGATCGATGAACTCAAGCTCGTCATGAGGGATTCCGGCCACCACGGCATGATCACCTTCGACCAGTGCATGTTCAACATGTACAAGGAAGGAAAAATCTCCTACGATGACGCTCTCCGTTACGCAGATTCGGCCAATGAAGTCAGGCTGATGATCAAGCTGGACGAGGGCGGCGACGCCGATTCCCTGGCCAAGGGCCTGGAAGGCGTGGAAGTACTGGGAGATGAATTCTGATCAATGCGCGTTCTGATTATTGAGGACAATCCGGACATCGCCGCCAATCTCGGCGATTACCTGGAAGACCACGGTCACACCGTGGATTTTGCCGGTGACGGCATCACCGGGCTGCACCTGGCCGTTGTCAACGATTTCGACGCCATCGTCCTTGATCTCGCATTACCGGGCATGGACGGGCTGGAGGTATGCCGCAAGCTCCGCTCCGAGGCGGGCAAGGATACGCCGGTCCTGATGCTGACTGCCAGGGACCGCCTTGAAGACAAGCTGGCCGGCTTCGACACGGGCGCCGACGACTACCTGGTCAAACCGTTCGAATTGCAGGAAGTAGAGGCCCGGCTCAACGTCCTGGCCGGACGCGGTCGACGTAAAAACCGGAGAGAACTCAAGGTCGGCGACCTGAAGTACAACCTGGACACGCTCAACGTGAGCCGGGGGGACAAGGAGATCTATCTCAATCCCATCGGCCTGAAACTGCTGCACTGCCTGATGGATGCTTCTCCGAACGTCGTTTCCAGGGCGGAACTCGAAATGGAGGTCTGGGGTGAGGAAATGCCGGACAGCGACAGTCTCAGGGTGCACATCCATTCCCTGCGCAGTGCCATCGACAAGCCATTCGGCAGTAACATGATTCAGACTCGTCACGGAATCGGATACCGCCTGGTGGAACCGGATGCTGTATCGTCGTAGGCTTCGCAGCCGGATCGTCCTCTCATTCCTGCTTCTCGGCACGCTTTTGAGCGCCTTGTTCGCGATCAGCACGCTCGCTCTCCAGAACTACCTCGAAGACCAGTTGATCGGCGCGACCCTGGCGCAGGAACTGGACGATTACGTCGACACGCTTCGCCTCGATCCCTCGGTGGTCGAGCCGTTCTACACCCGGATACAGGGCTACATCACCCGGCCGGGCGATCCCAACCACACAGTGAGCGCAGAAGTCCGCGGCCTGCCCTCCGGCGTCCACGACGTAAAGATCGCAGGCGGTGTCTTCAAGGCGGCCATCCGCAAGGAAAACGATCTCTGGGCCTTCCTGATTTATGACGTCAGCGACAACCAGCGGATCAAGAAGCAACTGATCATCGCCCTGATCGGTGTAGTCCTCCTGTTCTCCGTGCTTTCCTTCATGCTGGGCGCATGGTCGTCACGCCGGGTCATGAAACCGGTGAGCGACCTGGCCGCCCGACTCGATACGCTGAGCGAGGAAAGCAAACCCGAACGCCTGGCGCAGCATTTTGCCGACGATGAGGTCGGGCGATTGGCCGACGCCCTGGACAGCTACGCGGACCGCCTGCACCACCTGGTCGAGCGGGACCGTGAATTCAACGCCGACGTGAGCCACGAACTGCGTTCCCCGCTGACGGTGATCGCCGGGGCGACCGAGCTGTTGCTGGCGCAGCCCGACCTGGAACCCAAGATGCGCACGCGGTTGCTCCGGATTGCCCGCGCGGCGCGGCAATCCGCCGACATCACCACGGCCCTGCTGCACCTGGTGCGTGCAGAGCAGGGCATCGACAAGGACAGCGCGGCCCACAACGTGAGAGAGATCGTGCAGGAAGTGGTACACCTCTACGAACCGCTGATCGGCAACAAGCTCCTGGCTCTCCGGGTCAGCGAGGAGGACAGGGTCAGCGTCATCGCGCCCGAGTCGGTCGTTGCCGTCACGGTGGGCAACCTGATCGGCAACGCCATGCGCTACACCTCCGAGGGAGAGGTCGTCATCACGATCGGCAACGGCCGGGTGACGGTCAAAGACACTGGCCCGGGTATTCCCGAAGAAGATCTCGAACGGGTTTTCGACCGCCATTACCGCGGGCAAAACATCACCGGAAAAGGCGCGGGTCTCGGACTCGCAATCGTCCGCAGGCTATGCGAACTGTATGGCTGGTCGATCCATTTCAGGAATCGCGCAAGTGGCGGCCTTTGTGCGGAACTGAGGTTTTTCGGAGAATGAGTTGAGCATCCTTTCCTGCCCGGAATGCAATCGGAAGATATCCAGCCAGACGGCGATCTGCCCGTTTTGCGGGTTCGAATCCGGCGATGTCACTGAAGCCGACCGGGACGTGTACCAAGCGCGGAAACTGCGGGACCGTATCTACCGCCTGAACATGACCAGTTATGCAGTGATCACGGTTTTCGTTGTGGGATTCGGATGGTTCTGGCTGGAATCAAAAGGCTACAGCCAGGCCCCTTCGTCGGGGCCGTACATCCTGATGGGGATATCGGCAGTGGCCTATCTCGGCGTTCGCGCGCTGCTGATCCGATGCCGCCAGCAGCGCAAGTCCATGCGGGAGAAACGGAATATGTCCAAGGACTTGAGGAGGAACCTCTAGAAGGCCCGCCCCACGCAGGAGCGGGGAAGCGAGACACTTTTTCTACTGGATGCGTTTTACCTTGCAGTTCTCGTCGTGGCCTTCGATACGGAGCTTCCAGGTTCCGAACATACCGGGCTCGATGATCACGGTCGGGTCCTTCACTTCCTTGATGTAGAACTTGCCCTTGTCCGCCTGGAGCCACACCATGCCGTTTTCGAGCTTGAACGTCGTCTGCCCGTCCCAGCCGCTGAAGCGTCCGATCAGCGTGCTGACGATCTCGGTACGGTCTTCCTTGCTTTCCGATTTCAGGCCGCGCCGGTCATCTTCCTCGGTGTAGGCTGTCGCCGGACCGGTCTTGGGCGTGGCCAGCGTGGCCAGCGAATGCCTGCGGATCCATTCGTTCAACGATTCCAACTCCGAAGGGGACAGCTGGTCCAGTCCCGCGGCCTCGAATTCCTTGCCCGTCATCTGTTCCTCGAGTGAAGAAAATCCAGACGCCGCCCAGGTCAAAAAGGGAAATACCAGGATGAGAAGGAATAAAAAACTCTTTTTCATTACAAAGCCTTGGTACGCGAAACCGCGCAAGTCTAACATGATCAAAAGGAGAAAACCGGGCACAGCAGGGCTCAAAGATCCTGCTTGTACCTCACGTACGGGATGCGTCCGTAAATGGATTCGAACGGGTCGGCCGGCTGATTATCCGCACCGTTGGCCGGGTCTGCGCCGGCGTTCAGGACGTTGCTTGCGCCGACACTGAGATTGGCCCTCCAGGGCGTCCGCCAGGTGAAATGCACGTCAAAGGTCGTCAGGCTATCCACGGAGTTCCGATTCAGGAAATCTACCGAGTCGCGGTAGAATCCCTGGATTCCGCCGCTGAATGCGCCCTGACTCCATTCGAGGTTCATCCGGGCCGTGTTGAACGGCTCCGCGATGGTCCAGGACAGCGGTTCGCCGCCCTGGCTGTAAAGGCCTTCATATCCGGCTTCGAGCACGCGTGAGAAAGCCAGGCCGAGCCGGATGTCGCCGCTGGTGTCGGTCGCGATCCCGACCTTGAAGTTCAGGTTCACGCCGCTGGCTTCACTGTTCAGGTATTGCAGCGGATCGTAGGTGTCGAACGGCAACAGCGGATTTCCGAGATTGGGCGACAGCAGGCTGTTACCCATCACGGCCTGTCCGGGGATGCCGCCGAGTTGCCGGACACTGGACTGGCTGACTTCGGAATCCAGCGTGAACCAGTTGATGGACGCGGTGGCGCTGCCCAGGTTCATCTGCGCGCCGAAGTCGAAGCGTTGCTGCTCGCTCGAGCCCAGGGGTTCGTTGACGAAGCGACAGCCGGAAGCAGTATAGGAATCCGCCCGCAGCGTTCCGTTCATGCACTGGATGCTGCCCAGCGAGTGGAAACGGGCCGTCCCGTACTGCCTGTCCGCGCTGGCGGTCAGGCCGAAGTTGTTCGAAACGGGGATGTTGAGGGTCGCGTCAAGGCCCAGCAGGTCCCCGCCGTTGTCCAGCACCCGCGCCCTGGAACCGGCGCTCAGGGTCAGCGGCTGATCGAGACGGAGCTGGATCTTGCGGGTATCGCTGCCGCCGAGGTCGAAATCGAGGCCGCCATTGTTTTGGATGACCAGCGGAAGGGGGGTCGAATCGACGTGGTTTTCACCCTGACCATCCTTCATCAGGACCAGCGTATCGTTGGCCAGGATGGATACCGGGGCCGCAGGCGGGTCGCCGACGGCTGCCGCAGGCGCCAGACAGAGCAGCAGGCAGGAGATCATGAATCCCGCCCTGGCCGGTCTGTTCGATTTTCTGGCGCTCATAAGCTGAAAGTCCACACGACCCTCGGTCCCGCTAAATCATCATCGAAGCTTAGAGGACCGATTTCCCTAAAAGTTTAACTTAATCATAGCAAAATTTTATGATTTTGCGCAGCATCCGTCAGGCTTCAGGGCTGATATACTGCGGTTTTTGAACAGGATCACGAAATAGTGGTAAGCACGCTTACACCGGTCTGCGACTTCGGCGCCCGGGCCCCAGATTTTTCGCTCAAAGGCATCGACGGCAAATTCCATGGCCTGCGGGATTGTGCTGGTCCGAGCGGCCTGCTGGTCATGTTCATCTGCAATCACTGCCCATATGTCAAGGCGATCAACGAGAAACTGGTCAGGGACACGACGGAATTGATGGGGCTGGGCGTGAACAGCGTGGCGATCATGTCCAATGATCCAGAGCACTACCCCGAGGATTCGTTTGAGAATATGCAGCGGGTCGCCGAGGAATTCGGCTATCCCTTCCCCTATCTCATCGACGAGACTCAGGAAGTGGCAAAAATTTACGGCGCCGTATGCACGCCGGATTTTTTTGGTTACAACGCGGACTTCGAACTGCAATACCGCGGCCGGCTGGACGAAAGCGGCCGGCAGCCGGACGTCGGCGAAGTCAGGCGCGACCTGTTCCTGGCCATGAAGCAGGTGGCTGACACCGGCAAGGGGCCGGAGGAGCAGATCGCATCCATCGGTTGTTCGATCAAGTGGCGCGAAGACCCTGTCTGATAGGGTAGTATTGCGCACTTATTTCAAGAGGAAAGAAACAGATGAGCAAAGTACTGCTTGTGGGGGTCGACTGCAGCGATTGCAGTGACCGGGCATTGAAATACGCGGCGGACCGCGCGGAAACGTCCAAGGTGCAACTGATCGTGGCCCACGTTATCGATTGGTCGCCATTCTCCTTCAACACGCCACAGGAAAACGAGGAACGCCATATGCGGCGTGAAGCCGAACTCGACCGCGCGCACAAGGAAATCGTCGACCCGATCGTCAGCGATCTCCGGGAGCGCGGGATATTCGCCCGCGGCGTAATCCGGCACGGCCATCCGGCTGAAACGCTCAGCGAGGTGGCCGAAGAGTTCGGCGCGACCAACATCATCATCGGAAAGACCGGTTCATCGCGCATCAGGACACAACTTTTCGGCAGCGTCGCCAATACGCTGGTACAGGTAGCGGAACTGCCCGTAACCGTGGTGCCCTGAAAACAATTACGACCTGGAGAGTCACGTGCAAAAATTAAAATCGGGCGGCCGGCTCGCTCTCGCCGCCCTGTTGCTTGCCTTGTCAGTACCGGCGCAGGCCGATGAGGGCATCGACGCCCGGATCAACGAAGCGGTAGAACCTTTCGCCAACGCCGTATCCGGATTGATTTTCTCGTCCTTCCCCGTGGGCGGTGTGCAGATTCCTTTCGTGCTGGTCTGGCTGATTTTCGCCGCGACGCTCTTTACTTTCTATTTCCGTTTCATCAATTTCCGGGCCTTCCGGCACGGATTCCAGCTGGTTCGCGGCGATTACACTGATCCGCTGGCCGCGGGGGAGGTCACGCATTTCCAGGCCCTGGCTACCGCGCTTTCGGGAACCGTGGGCCTTGGCAATATCGCCGGCGTCGCCGTGGCGGTCTCGCTGGGCGGCCCGGGCGCGACGTTCTGGATGATCCTCGCCGGCCTCCTCGGCATGTCCTCCAAGTTCGTCGAGTGCACACTGGGCGTTAAGTACCGGAACGAGTACACCGACGGGACCGTTTCAGGTGGCCCGATGTACTACCTGTCCAAGGGCCTGGCCGAGCGCAGCCCGAAGCTGAAAACTCTGGGCAAGGTGCTGGCGGCCCTGTTCGCCATATTCTGCGTGGGCGGCTCCTTCGGCGGCGGCAACATGTTCCAGGCCAACCAGAGTTTCATGCAGCTCGTGTCGGTGACCGGCGGTGAAAGCAGTTGGCTGGCCGACAAGGGATGGCTGTTCGGCCTGCTGGTCGCGGCGCTGGTTGGCCTGGTCGTCATTGGCGGCATCCAGGGAATCGCCCGGGTGACCTCGAAGATCGTTCCCGTGATGGCCGTCATCTACGTCACCGCCGGGCTGGTCATCATCGGCTCGAACTTCGGCGAAGTGCCGGCGGCCTTTGCCGCCATCTTCAACGGCGCCTTCAGTGCCGAAGGCGTCGCCGGGGGAGTCATCGGCGTCCTGTTCCAGGGCTTCAAGCGCGCTGCTTTCTCCAACGAGGCCGGTATCGGGTCCGCTGCCATCGCCCACTCGGCGGTGATCACCAACCGCCCCGTGACGGAGGGGTTCGTCGCCCTTTACGAACCGTTCATCGATACCGTGGTCGTCTGCACGATCACCGCGCTGGTCATCGTCATCACCGGCACCTGGAATCCGTCTGTGGATCCGAGCCAGGGTGTCGCGCTGACCTCGGCCGCCTTCGAGTCTGGCATTTCATGGTTCCCATGGGTATTGACCGTGGCGGTCATCCTGTTCGCTTTTTCAACCATGATTTCCTGGTCCTACTACGGGCTCAAGGCCTGGACATACCTGTTCGGCGAGTCAGTGATCACCGATGTGATGTACAAGTTGCTGTTCCTGTTTTTCATCATCGTCGGCTCTTCGATGCAGCTGGGCTCCGTCATCGATTTCTCCGATGCGATGATATTCGCGATGGCGTTTCCCAACATCCTCGGCCTGTATTTCCTGTTGCCGGTGGTGAGGAAGGAACTGGACGACTATTGGGCGGAATACAAGAGCGGGAAACTGGCGAAGTACGGCAAAGCGGCGCACCGGGACTGACACGCGTCAAAACAGGCCGAAAAAATACCTGGCAGATAGGCTCCGGCCCTTGCTCCCGATACCGACAATGAACTAAATTCAAGAGTTGGGTCACTCCTGGTGGCACACCTCGATTTTTCACCATCCTCGCACTGGATACAGATACGGGAATTTTCACTGATGCCCAACAAGAGTCAACTGGCAAACGCGATTCGCGCTCTTTCGATGGATGCGGTCCAACGGGCCAACTCCGGACACCCGGGCGCGCCCATGGGAATGGCCGACCTGGCCGAAGTCCTCTGGCGCGACAACCTCAAACACAACCCGGCCAACCCCGGCTGGTGGGACCGGGACCGCTTCGTACTTTCCAACGGCCATGGTTCGATGCTTTTGTACTCTCTACTGCATCTCAGTGGCTACGACCTGTCCATCGAGGACCTGAAAAACTTCAGGCAATTGCACTCCCGGACACCCGGCCATCCCGAATACGGTGAAGCGCCAGGCGTGGAGACGACAACCGGTCCACTCGGGCAGGGCGTTGCCAACGCGGTCGGCATGGCGCTGGCGGAGAAAGTCCTCGCGAACCGTTTCAACCGGGGAGACCACCGGATCGTCGATCATCACACCTGGGTGTTCATGGGTGATGGCTGCCTCATGGAAGGCGTTTCGCATGAAGCCTGCTCGCTGGCAGGGCGATTCGGCCTCGGCAAACTTATCGCTTTCTGGGACGACAATGGAATCTCAATCGACGGCGAAGTCGCAGGCTGGTTCACGGACGACACGCCGGCCCGATTCGAGGCCTACGGATGGCAGGTCATCCGGAGTGTCGATGGACACGATCCGGTCGAGATCCAACAGGCCATCGACACCGCGCGCGCGGAAACGGAACGGCCGACATTGATCTGCGCGCGGACCGTGATCGGATTCGGGTCGCCGAACAAGCAGGGCACCGAGGCGACGCACGGCGCTCCCCTGGGTGATGATGAAATTGCCGCCACGCGGGTGAACCTGGGTTGGGAATGTCCGCCGTTCGAGATTCCGGCCGATGTCGCCGAGGCATGGAAGACCCTGGAGGCGGGCGCAGCCGCGGAAGCGGGCTGGAACGAACGCTTCGCAGCCTACCGCAATGAATTTTCGGACCTTGCCGCGGAGTTCGAACGCCGGATGTCTGGCGAACTGCCTGAAAACTGGAACGATGAAGCGGCCCGGATCATTTCCGAGCTGCAGGCCGCAGGCGGGGACGTCGCCACCCGGAAATCATCCCAAATCGCGTTGAACGCATTTGGTCCTCTGCTGCCGGAGTTGATCGGCGGTTCGGCTGACCTGGCCGGCTCCAACAACACGATCTGGTCGGGCAGCGTGGACGTCAATGAAGGCACGGCTGACGGCAACTACGTGTATTTCGGCGTGCGCGAGTTCGGCATGACGGCGATTTGCAATGGCTTGGGCCTGCATGGCGGATTCATTCCCTACAACGCGACTTTCCTGGTGTTTTCGGATTACGCGCGCAACGCGGTACGCATGTCCGCCCTGCTCCCGGTGCAGAACATTCACGTTTACACCCACGACTCCATCGGCCTGGGCGAAGACGGGCCCACGCACCAGCCGGTGGAGCATGTCGCAAGCCTTCGCCTGATTCCCAATCTGCAGGTCTGGCGCCCCTGCGACACGGCGGAGTCGGCTGTCGCCTGGAAGAGCGCACTCGAAAATCGCGAAAAACCGTCGGCGCTGATCTTCACGCGCCAGGGCCTGCCACATCAGCCCCGTTCGGACCGGCAGCTTGAAAACATCTCTCGCGGGGGCTATCTACTCAAGGAAGCGGACGGCAGGGAAGACGCGCTGATCATCGCCACCGGCTCCGAAGTGCAACTGGCGGTGGCGGCTGCCAAAGAACTGTCATCACAGGGTGTTGGAGTGAACGTCATTTCTATGCCCAATCCGGACCTGTTCATGCAGCAGGATGCGGGCTACCGTAACTCCGTGTTGCCGCCGGCCGTGACTGCGCGCGTCGTAGTCGAGGCCGGCGTAACAAGCGCCTGGTCATCATTCGGCGGTGACGGGGGCAGGGTGATCGGGGTGGACCGCTTCGGAGCTTCCGCGCCGGCGGGAGAACTGTTCAGACATTATGGCCTGACGGTTGAAAACGTCAGCCAGGCCGTCCTCGAGACGCTGGCGGCAAACGAATCAAACTAAGCACTACAGGAGTTGGAACTACATGACAATCAAAGTTGGAATCAACGGCTATGGGCGCATCGGCCGTAACATCATGCGCGCCATTCATGAGTATGGCTGGACCGGGAAAATCGACATCGTCGCCATCAACGACCTGGGCGACGCGGAAACCAACGCACACCTGACCCGGTACGACACGGCGCACGGCCCCTTTGCCGGTGAAATCACCGTCGATGGCGGTGACCTGATTGTCAACGGTGATCGTGCAAGGGTATTCGCTGAACGCGATCCGGCCAAGCTTCCCTGGGCCGAGCTCGGCGTGGACGTGGTGTACGAATGCACGGGACTGTTCCGCAGCAAGGAGACCGCGGGGGCGCACATCACTGCGGGCGCCAGCAAGGTGATCATCTCCGCTCCGGGCCAGAACGTGGACAACACCATTGTGTACGGCGTCAACGACGACAGCCTGAAGTCAACGGACCAAATCATTTCCAATGCGTCCTGCACGACGAACTGCCTGGCGCCGCTGGCCAAGGTCCTGCACGAAGGCGTGGGCATAGAAAAAGGTCTGATGACCACCATCCACGCCTACACCAACGACCAGGTGCTGACCGACGTGTTCCACTCGGACCTGCGCCGAGCCCGTTCCGCCACGATGAGCCAGATCCCCACCAAGACCGGGGCCGCGGCCGCAGTCGGCCTGGTGCTGCCGGAACTCAACGGCAAGCTGGATGGTTTCTCCATGCGCGTGCCGACCATAAACGTTTCGGTCGTCGACCTCGTGTTCGAGGCCGGCCGAGAAACCAGCGTCGAAGAAATCAACAGCCTGGTCAGGGAGGCAGCCGAAGGCCGCCTGGCCGGTGTGCTCGGCTACAACGACGCGCCGCTGGTTTCCATCGATTTCAACCACAACCCGGATTCCTCGATTTTCGATGCGGGGCTGACGCGCGTCATGGAAGGAAACCTGGTGAAGGTGCTTAGCTGGTATGACAACGAATGGGGTTTCAGCTGCCGCATGCTGGATACCACGATTGCACTGGTGAATGCCTGAGGAACTATGAGTTACCTACGCATGGAAGACCTGGATCTGGCCGGCAAACGGGTCCTGATCCGGGAAGATCTCAATGTCCCTGTCAGCGATGGCAGGGTCACTTCGGACGCCCGGATACGGGCGGCGTTGCCAACCATTCGCCTGGCGCTCGAGAAGGGCGCCGCGGTGATTCTCCTGTCGCACCTGGGACGGCCCGTCGAGGGTCAGCCTGACCCTCAATTTTCCCTGCAGCCCGTGGCCGACCGCCTGGGCGAACTGCTGGGAGCCGGGGTGCGCCTGGAAACAGACTGGCTGGATGGAGTGGAAGCGGTAGCCGGCGAGGTTGTTCTGTGCGAGAACGTGCGGTTCAATCCGGGCGAAAAGAAAAACGACGAAGCGTTGGCGCGCGCCATGGCGGCGCTCTGCGACGTCTTCGTGATGGATGCCTTCGGAACCGCGCACCGCGCCCAGGCTTCGACGGAGGGTGTGACGCGCTTTGCCCCGGTGGCTTGTGCCGGGCCACTGCTCGTGGGTGAACTCGATGCGTTGGAAAGAGCGCTCGCGGATCCGGTGCGGCCGTTGCTGGCCATCGTCGGCGGTTCCAAGGTGTCAACCAAGCTGACCGTGCTGGATACGCTGCTCGACAAGGTCGATGAGTTGATCGTCGGTGGCGGAATCGCAAACACTTTCATCGCTGCATCGGGCCACGATGTCGGCAAATCGCTCTACGAGCCGGACCTGATCCACGCGGCTCAACAGCTCATCCAGAAGGCGCACTCGAGCGGAGGCTCCATCCCCATCCCGAAAGACGTGGTGGTGGCGCGGGCATTCGACGAGAGCGCGGAACCGCTGGTCCGAAACGTGGACGAGGTCGGCGCCGACGAGATGATCCTCGACATCGGCCCGCTGACCATGATCGAATATTCAGAAATGATCGCCGGCGTCGGTACAATCATCTGGAACGGCCCGGTCGGGGTATTCGAGTTCCGGAATTTCGCGGCGGGCACGCGCGCGCTGGCCGAAGCGATCGAGCGTTCTTCCGCCTACAGCATTGCCGGTGGCGGCGACACGCTCGCGGCGATCGACCAGTTCCACGTGACCGAAGACATCAGTTATATTTCAACCGGCGGTGGCGCCTTCCTGGAGTACGTGGAAGGCAAGACGCTACCCGCGGTGGCGGCACTGGAGGCGGCGGCGAGTCGCTGTTAGGATAGCTTTCTGTTTTTCGCTGGAGCGCATTCCATGAAATCGATTTTCAGCCACTCTTCCTTGCGCACTGTCTTCGCAGCCAGTCTCATGGTTGCCTTGTTCGCCGCCTGTTCGCCCAGCGTCAAGGTCCGGTCCGACACTGATCCCGGCGTCAACATGCGCCAGTATCAAACGTTCGACTTCTTCAGCCAGATGGGTATCGAGGGTGACAACTACTCGAACCTGCTCGGCCAGCATTTCCGAGACGCCATCACCTCCCAGATGACCGCCCGCGGATACAGCAAGTCCGGCTCCCCGCAGCTTCAGATCAATGTCTCGATCGGGGCCGAGGACAAAGTCCGGGTGAACACCTACCAGGATCCGTACCTGTATGGAGGTTATTACGGCCGGGGTTTCGGCGCCTATGGCTACGGGAACCCTTGGGGTTACGGCGGGACGACCCGCACCACCGTGCACCAGTACACCGAAGCCAATGTTTACATCGACATGGTCGACGCCTCGCAGCACAAGATGGTCTGGCAGGGCGTGGCCACGTTCACCGTGACCGACAAGATGCAGCAGCAATTGCGCGATACGATCAACGGCACGGTCGAAAAGGTCTTCGCTCAGTTCCCGGTTCCTGCGCCGGGCCAGTCCGGGTAATCCGCTTGCAAACCACGGCTATTCGGAGCCCGGGGCGCTACCCGGTGCGCGTAGCGGCTGCATGGCTGCTCCTGCTATTGGTCACCACGGCCTGCTCCAGCGGCCTCCAGGTCCGCAGCGACGAAGATCCTTCGGCTGATTTCGGCCAGTACCGCACCTTCAATTTCTTCGACCCGATGGGTATCGAAGGCGGCTATAACTCGCCGATTTTCGGAGAGCATTTCCGCGCGGCCATTAGCCGCGAGATGCAGGCGCGGGGATACCGCCTGGCGGACAATCCGGACCTGATCGTCAACGTCACCGCCCGCGCCGACGACAAGATCAGCATGCGCACGTACACCTCCCCCTACATGAGCGGCGCCTACTACAACCGACCCGGCGGCGCTTATTATGGCTCAGCCGTCGGCGTGGGCGTCGGGGTGAGTTCCCGCGCGACGAAAACCACGGAAGCATCGATTTTCATCGACCTCGTCGACAGGGAAAGGAAGCGGGTGAGCTGGCAGGGCGTGGCCGTCGTCGAAGTGACCGACAAGGTCGCCCAGCAATTGCGCAACGCGATCTATACCGCGGTGGAAGAGGTGTACAAGAAGTATCCGCACCAGGCCGGACAATAAGCTCCCCTGCCGCCCGCCCGCCAAGTAGCTCCTGCCCATAGTCATACGCCCTGGCGCCCCGGCCGCCGGCTCAAGCGGCTAAATTGATACCAATTCTGTCATCAATAGCCTATATAATCGCCCTGCTATGGATGTCGACATGAAAAAAACGGCCAGCCACCGGCGTCGGACGAAAATCATCGCGACGCTGGGCCCCGCCAGCGATGAACCGGAAGTCCTCGAAGGACTGATCCGGGGAGGCGTGGACGTGTTTCGGCTGAATATGTCGCACGGACCGGCGGAGGAGCACGAAGAACGCGCGCGAATGGTGCGCCAGGTGTCGCGCAAGCTCCGGTGGCAGGTCGCCCTGCTGGTCGATCTGCAGGGCCCCAAGATCCGCGTGGAGAATTTCGAGCATGGAAGCGTGGAACTGAAGAGCGGCGCCCATTTCACCCTGGACGCGGAAAATCCCGGCGTTATCGGAGACGAGACCCGGGTGGGCGTGAGCTACGCCGGACTGCCGAACGACGTCAAACCCGGTGACACCCTGTTGCTGGACGACGGGCTGATCTCGATGCAGGTGCAGTCACTGGACGGCGGCCGCTTGCACTGCCTGGTCGAAAATGGCGGATCCCTGGGGAACCGGAAGGGATTGAACCTACTGGGGGGCGGCCTGTCCATTTCCGGACTGGCCGAGCACGACATCCCGCACATCGAGCTTGCGGCCCGGATCGGGGCCGATTACCTCGCGGTATCGTTCGTCAGCGATGCAGGGGACATCGTGCGGGCGAGAGAGCTGTTGCGCAAGGCGGGGAGCGAAGCGGCGCTGGTGGCCAAGATCGAGAGGATGGAGGCGATCGACAACCTGAATGAAATCTGTGACGCGTCTGATGTGGTCATGGTCGCGCGTGGCGACCTTGCCGTCGAAATCGGCGACGAGGAATTGCCCGGGCTGCAAAAACAGATCATACGCACCGCGATACGGCACAACCGGATCGTCGCCACGGCTACGCAAATGATGCAATCGATGGTCGAGAACCCGGTCCCGACACGGGCGGAAGTTCTGGACGTCGCCAATGCGGTGCTGGACGGCACCGATGCGGTCATGCTTTCCGCGGAATCCGCGATAGGCAAGCATCCCGTGAAAGTGATCGAAGCGGTGAACCGGATCTGCCTCGGCGCCGAGCGGCATTTCGAAGCCGAGGGCGATATCGCCCAGTTGAACGTCCGCTTCGAGCGAATAGACCAGGCCATCGCCTCCGCGGCGATGTTCATGGCCACCAATGTCTCGGTGAAAGCCATCGTAGCCCTGACGGAATCCGGGTCCACGGCGCAATGGCTGTCACGCGTGCAATCCTCCGTGCCGATATACGCGTTTTCATCGAACGAAGCCAGCCGCAGGCGCATGGCCATGTTCCGCGATGTGTTTCCGGTGAAACTGCAGAGCGACAGTGACGATGCCGACGAAATCGTCGGTCACGCCCTGCAGACATTGCTGGCGCACGGCGCCGTGTCGGAGGACGATCGGGTCATCGTCACGATGGGAGACCAGATGAGCAAATCCGGCGGGACCAACACCCTTCGTTTCATCAAGCTGGACGCAGAGGGCCGGTCCCGTTACGGAGTCTGAGGAATCGGAATGAACCAGGATATCGACAAGACCAATCACGACACAGACCAGCTGGAAACCCGGGAGTGGCTCGAATCGCTGCAGGCGGTTCTCGAGCGCGAAGGGCCGGAAAGAGCCCACTTTCTGATCGAGCAGCTGGTCGACTACACGCGCCGGTCAGGCGGTTACCTGCCTTACAAGGCGACAACAGCTTACATCAACACGATACCGGCGCAGCTCGGCAGGAAACACCCCGGCAACATCGAGCTCGAATACCGGATTCGCTCCATCATCCGCTGGAACGCCATGGCAACGGTAGTCCGCGCCAGCCAGCGCGGTGGGGAGCTCGGCGGGCACATTGCCAGTTTCGCATCGGCCGCGAGCCTGTACGACGTCGGCTTCAATCACTTCTTCCGCGGGCCGGAACATCCCGGCGGCGGCGACCTCGTTTTCATCCAGGGTCATTCCTCACCGGGGATCTATGCGCGTTCCTACCTGGAAGGCCGTATCAGCGAGGAACAGCTGGACCGCTTCCGGCAGGAGTCGGACGGCAGCGGCCTGAGTTCCTACCCGCATCCCTGGCTGATGCCCGAGTACTGGCAATTGCCCACCGTGTCGATGGGGCTCGGACCCATCATGGCCATCTACCAGGCGCGGTTCCTGAAGTATCTCCACAACCGGGGCATCGCCGACACCTCAGATCGCAAAGTCTGGTGTTTCATGGGCGATGGCGAGACCGACGAGCCGGAGTCCCTGGGCGCCATTTCCCTGGCCGGCCGTGAAAAACTCGACAATCTGATCTTCGTCGTCAACTGCAACCTGCAGCGCCTGGACGGGCCGGTCCGGGGTAACGGCAAGATCATCCAGGAACTCGAAGGCGTGTTCCGCGGCGGCGGCTGGCGTGTGATCAAGGTCATCTGGGGTTCGTACTGGGACAAGCTGTTTGCCAAGGACAAGGACGGCCTGTTGCGCAAGCGCATGGAAGAAGCCGTTGACGGCGAATACCAGAACTACAAGGCCAAGGGCGGCGCCTATACCCGCGAGCATTTTTTCGGCAAGTATCCGGAACTGCTCGAAATGGTCGCGACGATGACGGATCAGGACATCTGGCGCCTCAACCGTGGCGGCCACGACCCTCACAAGATTTATTCCGCTTACAGCTCCGCGGTCCGATCACCATCGCAGCCCACGGTGATCCTGGCCAAGACGGTCAAGGGTTACGGAATGGGCGGCGCCGGCGAAGCGCAGAACATCACGCACCAGCAGAAGAAAATGGACATCGACTCCATCCGGCAGTTCCGTGACCGCTTTGGCGTCCCGATTCCGGACGAAGAACTGGAAAATGTGCCCTACTACCACCCGGGGGACGACAGCGAGGAAGTGCAGTACATTCTGGAGCGCCGGAAGGAACTGGGCGGCTTCATCCCCCAGCGGAAGCGCCAGGATGGTCCGATCGACGCGCCGGGGCTCGAGATATTCGACTCTCTGCTGAAGTCAACGGGCGACCGCGAGATCAGCACCACGATGGCCTTCGTCCGCGCGCTGTCGTTGCTGCTGCGCGAGAAGCGCCTGGCTGACCGGATCGTGCCGATCGTGGCCGACGAGGCGCGTACCTTCGGCATGGAGGGCATGTTCCGTCAGCTCGGAATCTATTCTTCGGTCGGGCAGCTCTACACCCCGGTCGATTCCGACCAGCTCATGTTCTACAAGGAGGACCAGAAGGGCCAGATCCTGCAGGAAGGGATTACCGAGGCCGGGGCAATGTCTTCCTGGATCGCCGCGGCAACGAGTTACTCGGCCTCCGGTGTGTCGATGATCCCCTTTTTCATCTTCTATTCCATGTTCGGCTTCCAGCGCGTCGGCGACCTGGCCTGGGCGGCGGGCGACATGCGGGCGAGGGGATTCCTCGTCGGCGGAACCGCCGGCCGCACGACATTGAACGGCGAGGGGCTGCAGCACGAAGACGGCAACAGCCACATGATGTCCGCCATGATTCCGAACTGCGTGTCCTATGACCCGACTTTCGCCTACGAACTGGCCGTGATCCTGCAGGACGGCATGCGGCGCATGTACCAGGAAGGCGAGGACGTTTTTTACTACATCACCGTGGAGAACGAGAACTACACCCACCCCGGGATGCCGGAAGGCGCCGAAGAAGGCATCCGCAACGGCATGTACCTGTTCCAGCAGGGGGGCGAGAGTGCGAAGAAGGTCCAGTTGCTCGCTTCCGGGGCCATACTGCGCGAAGCCATCGCAGCGGCCAACATCCTGGAGCAGGACTATGGCGTGACGGCGGATATCTGGAGCGCAACCAGTTTCACCGAATTGCGGCGCAACGGCGTGGAATGCGCGCGCTGGAACCGGATGAACCCGGAGAAGGAACCGCGGATTCCATGGGTCACCGGCTGTTTGCGCGAGCGCAGCGGCCCGGTGATCGCGGCGTCCGACTACGTGCGCGCCTTCGCCGACCAGGTCCGTGGATTCCTGCCCCAGGAGGACTATATCGTTCTGGGGACGGACGGTTTCGGGCGTTCGGACACGCGGGAAGAATTGAGGCGTTTCTTCGAGGTGGACCGCTGCAATATCGCTTTCGCGGCGCTGTACGGGCTTTATCGCCGAGAATTGTTCGGTCTGAACGAGCTGCTGGCGGCGAGGGAAGGCCTCGGAATCGACCCCGACAAGGTCAATCCGGTGCTCGTTTGAACGGCGTGGACCCGAATTGGAGCGGATTGGAAAGTGAGTGACACGATCGAAATCAAGGTTCCCGATATCGGTGATTTCAGCGACGTCCCGGTGATCGAGGTACTGGTATCCGCCGGCGACCGCGTCGATGCGGAAGACGGACTGGTCACGCTGGAAAGCGACAAGGCCACGATGGAAGTGCCGTCACCCGGTGCCGGCGTCATCCGTGAACTGAGAGTCAAGCTGGACGACACGGTGTCCGAAGGAGACGTTGTCGCCATCCTGGAACCCGAAGGAGCAGGGGAAGCGGCGGCGGAAAGTGGCGTGGACGAGCCCGCCGAGCCATCCGAACCCGAACCGGACGAGCCGGAGACCCAGGCCGAGCCCGAAAGCCCGCCGCAGGAGAAACCTGCCGAGCCGGTTTCCGCGGAAACCGCCGCGCCGCCGGCCGAACGATCCTTCGGCGTGGCGGCCGTCGATCCGGGCAAGGTGCCTTACGCCAGCCCGGCGATCCGCAAGTTCGCCCGGGAACTCGGCGTGGACCTGGCCCGGGTGACTGGCAGCGCCAGCAAGGGCCGCATCGTCCGCGAGGACGTGACGGCCCACGTGAAATCGGTCATGAGCGGCGGCGCCGCTCGGGGCGGAGGCTCGATCGGCGGCCTGAACCTGGATTTCCCGGCGCTGCCCGACTTCGATTTCAGCCGCTACGGCGAGATCGAGAAGCAGCCCCTCACGCGAATCCAGAAGATTTCCGCAGGCCATCTCCATCGTAACTGGGTGGGCATTCCGCATGTCACCCAGCACGATGAAGCGGACATCACCGACATGGAAGCCTTCAGGCTGGCCAATGCCGACGAAGCCGTCGCGCAGGGATTCAAGCTGACCCCGCTCGTGTTCCTGATCAAGGCGATGGTTGCCTCCCTGAAAAAATTTCCGCAGTTCAACGCCTCGCTGGACAGCGACGGCGAGACACTGGTCCTGAAGAAATATTTCAACGTCGGGATCGCCGTGGACACGCCGGACGGGCTGGTCGTGCCGGTGATCCGGGAATGCGAACGCAAGGGCATCATGGAACTGGGCGCCGAGCTGGCCGAGATCAGCGGCAGGGCGCGCGAGAAGAAACTGAAGCCGCAGGACATCCAGGGCGGCTCTATCTCGATTTCCAGCCTGGGCGGCATCGGGGGCACCGGATTCACCCCGATCATCAATGCGCCCGAGGTCGCCATCCTGGGTGTATCGCGCTCGCGGATGTTCCCGGTTTGGGACGGCAACGAATTCAAGCCGCGGCTGATGCTGCCGCTTTCCCTGTCCTACGACCACCGCGTGATCGACGGCGCGGTGGCAGCGCGCTTCACGCGGTTCCTGGCCAGCCGCCTGGAAGACCTGAGGCGGCTCACGCTGTAAGCGGGTGCCGTCGCCGTGAACTCCATGGAACCGGGCCAACCGGCGAATCCGAAAGTCGGCCGGCGTCTCGCCTGGCTGGCGGTGATTGGCATTATGATCGGCCTTACCGCCTTCTACCAGGCCCTGATCCGGCGTGACGGTGGAATCACGGAAAAGGTGGATTCCGAAGGGCGTGCGATGGTCGCGCTCGAGCGGGACCGCAGCGGGCACTTCCTCGCCGAAGGAGAAATCAACGGCCACGCGGTCGTTTTCCTTATCGATACCGGCGCCACGGACGTCGCCGTTTCGGAGCGGACGGCGCGCGAGATGGGGCTGGAGTTCGGCCCGGTGATTACCGTGATGACCGCGGCGGGCCCCACCGCAGCCTGGCGGACCCGCCTCGGGCGCGTTGCGCTGGGGTCGCTGTCGCTGGATAACGTGCGCGCGACCATCACCCCGGGCCTCGGCAGGGAAGCGCTGCTCGGCATGAGTTTCCTGCAATATTACGATCTGCGGCAGGAAGGCGATCGCCTGATCCTGCAGAGCAGGTGAACAAAGAATGACGGAATCTGGAAAATGAGCGAATTCGAATATGACGTGCTGGTGCTCGGCGCCGGCCCCGGCGGCTACACAGCGGCCTTCCGCGCGGCGGACCTGGGCCTTCACGTCGCCCTCGTGGAACGCTATCCCACGTTGGGCGGTGTCTGCCTGAACGTCGGCTGCATACCTTCCAAGGCCCTGCTGCACACGGCCGGCGTCATCGACGAGGCCGCCGCGATGGAACGTCACGGCGTCAGTTTCGGCGAGCCGTTCATCGACATCGACAAGCTGCGCGCCTTCAAGGAGGGGGTCGTCGGGAAACTGACAGGCGGCCTGGCCGGCATGGCGAAGCAGCGCAAGGTGGACGTCATCCAGGGCACGGGAACGTTCAAATCGCCGCACGAGGTCGTCGTGGAAACGGGTGACGGCCAAAAGACCCTTGGTTTCGCCAACGCGATTATCGCGGTCGGGTCCCAGTCGCTCGAACTGGGCGGCATGCCTTGGGGCGACCCGCGCCTGATGGACTCGACCGACGCGCTTGAATTACAGGAAATCCCGCGACGCCTGCTGGTCGTCGGCGGGGGCATCATCGGCCTGGAAATGGCCTGTGTCTATGAAGGCTTGGGCAGCAAAATCACCGTGGTAGAACTGACCCCGGTGCTGATGCCGGGTACCGACCCGGACCTGGTCAAGCCGCTCCAGCGCCGGATCGCCAAACGGTACGAGGCGATCCACCTGGAGACCCGCGTCAGCCAGATCGACGTGGCCGACGACGGTCTGGTCGCGCACTTCGAGGGCAAGCACAGCGGCAAGGAGAAATTCGACCGGGTGCTGGTGGCCGTGGGAAGGACGCCGAACGGCGGGAAGATCAACATTAAGGCGGCAGGAGTCGAAGCCACCAGCCGGGGCTTCATCCCGGTCGACGGCCAGATGCGGACCAATGTGCCGCACATATTCGCGATCGGCGATGTGATAGGCCAGCCCATGCTGGCGCACAAGGCGACCCATGAAGGCAAGGTGGCGGCTGAAGTCTGCGCCGGCCAGAAAAGCGCTTTCGAGGCGCGGGTTATTCCATCGGTCGCTTACACTGATCCTGAAATCGCGTGGGCCGGGGTGACCGAGGCCGAAGCGAAGGAGAAGGGTCTGGAGTACGGCGTGGGCAAATTCCCCCTGGCCGCGAGCGGCCGGGCCATCGGGATCGACCGCACGGAAGGCTTCACCAAGCTGCTGTTCGACAAGGCGAGCGATCGCATCATCGGCGCCGGGATCACCGGGCCGCACGCGGGCGACCTGATCGCCGAATGCGCCCTGGCCATCGAAATGGGGGCCGAAGCCGGCGACATCGGGTTGACCATCCATCCCCATCCAACGTTGTCCGAGAGCATCGGCATGGCTGCCGAAGTCTTCGAAGGAACCGTCACCGACCTCTACATCCCCAAAAAGAAATAGAACTGTAAGAGCGGACTTATCCGCTCCTACTGGCGGCGGAACTTGTAGACGATGCGATCGGTGCGGCCGCGCACTCCCTGCGCGTACATCGGTTGTTCGTGGTCGTCCTGCTCGTTGCGCAGCACCTTGAGTTCCCCCTCGAATTCGAAGCAACTGCCGTCGAGATCGCCGCGTATTTGTTGCGGGTCGATGCGGTGCAAGGTCTGGCTGGTCTCCTCGGCTTCGCTGCCGGATACGGCGATGTGGTCGGTGATGCCCAGGACGGCGCCGGGTTTCAGGGCTTCGCACAGCTTGTTGACCATTGAAGACTCGTCGATCGGCGGCCAGCCGTTTTCCTCGTCGAGGTAGTAAAAATCATGCCAGGTGAGCATGGCCAGGGCGGCATCGAAGGTGTTGGGCGGCAGTTCGAGTTCGTCGGCTTCGGCTGTCACGCGCTCAACGTTGGACAGACGGTCTTCGGCGAACCGCCCGTCCAGGCTGTCTTTGGCATAAGCGAGATACGCCTCGTTGTTGTGCGCGACCACCTTCCCGTCATCGCCGACGATGCGGCTGACGATTTCCGTGTAGTACCCGCCGCCGGAAAACAGGTCGAGCACGGTCATGCCGGGTTTCAGTTCGAAAAAACCGAGCACGAGGTCAGGGCGCCGTAATGGGTCGTTCCGGCGGTCCAGTTCGATCCGGTCGGGTGAAGCCAGCGCCTCGGCAATGGCCAGGTCCATGGGGGCTCCCCCTTCTTCACAAGGAACCAGCAGGAACAAGGCGGCTATGGCTTGTGCGCAATCCATCTATCAATCTCAATCGCTAAAACGCAAAGGATACCGTGGTATTGACGGAGGCTCCAGCCGGGCTCAGCGCGAATCGTTCCGGGCTGCCAAAAAGATACGTGACCACAAGTGCCCGGGTAGTATATCGTTGGCGAAGAGATTCCGGCCGCGGCGCCGGGCCTCGTTCATTTCCACGGGTCGGGATAGCTGGAGCTTGGACAGGAAAAAACAGGCAGTGACAGTTGGCGCGAAGATCGTTCGGGAATCCGGTTCCCGGGTGGGGGGCCTGGAAGCGAAGGAACGCCTATCCCGTCAGCTAGGGGCGGCGGGCGTGCCATGGGCAGAAGAAGCCCGTTCAGATGATTCTTCAGAGCCCGCAGCCGAATACCTGCTGTTGCTGGACGCCAATTTCCTGTTCGAGACACGAACCATTTCCACCCTGCTCGGCCATCCGGACTCCATTCTCTTCCGGGGCAAAGACCCGGCTGCCGCCCTGATTGAGCGTCGGCACCTGGAGCCGGTCAGGGCCTGGTTCGAAAACCAGGCAACGGTTCTGCCGGATTCGGTGCAGCAGATAAGAGCGAAGGACCTCGTTGCGTTCAATGACCGGCATGCTGCTGATCATTCGCAGGTCTTCCTGACCCAAGAACCGGTTCAACTGAATTTCAGATAGCAGACCGCGGTGATGACCACCGCTCCAGCCAGGTTCAGAACGAACCCGGCGCGGGCCATGTCCCGGATGCGTACTTTTCCACTGCCGAAAACGATGGCGTTCGGCGCGGTCGCAACCGGCAGCATGAAAGCGCAGCTTGCGCTGAGCACCGCCGGCACCATCAGCAAGGCCGGGCTAAGGCCCGTAGCGGTCGCCGTGGCGGCGAGAAGCGGCATCAGCAGGCTGGCGGTCGCGGTGTTGCTGGTGACTTCCGTGAGGAACGTGACCGACAGGCAGATGCAGAGAATCAGGAGCCAGGGCGGCAGCGTGACCAGGGCGGTCAGCTTGCCGGCCAGGATGTCCGCCAGGCCGCTCTGGGCGAAAGCGGCGGCGATGGAGATGCCGCCGGCAAACAGAAGCAGCACGCCCCAGGGGATTTTGCTGGCCGCCTCCCAGCGGAGCAGACGGCCGCCCTCGCCGTTCGGCAGGGACGCCATCAGTACCACGGCGATCAGCGCAACGGAGGCGTCGTTCGCCATCGGCAGTTCCAGCAGCCCGCTCCAGCCGCCGAACGGCGCCTGCCGGGTGATCCAGAAAAAGGCGGTCAGGCTGAACATGATCAGCACGCGCTTTTCCGAGGGGCGCCAGGGTCCCACTTTCGGAAGCTCGACCGGCGCAGACAGCCGGACGCCCCGGGTCAGCCAGAACCCGGCCAGCGGCACCAGCAGCACGACCACCGGCAGGCCCCAGCCCATCCATTGGGGAAAACTGGGCGAAGTCCCGAACTGGTCCAGGTGCACCTGCATGAAGATCAGGTTGGGCGGCGTGCCGATCGGCGTGCCCAGGCCGCCGATGCTGGCCGCGTAGGCGATGCCCAGCAGCAGCGGGATGCGCATCTTCTTTTCGGTCTGTTCTAACACGGCCAAGGCGACCGGCAGCAGCATGATGGTGGTGGCCGTGTTGGAAATCCACATGCTGAGCACGGCGGCGGCCGCCATGAAACCCAGCACGAGCCCCTTCGCGCTGCCGCCGCCGAACAGGTTGACCATGTAAAGGGCGATGCGCCGGTGCGCCCCGGAATCGGCCATCGCGGTCGAGAGCATGAAGCCGCCCATCAGCAGCAGGATCAGCGGGCTGCCGAAAGACTGGCCGACCTGGGCAGGCGTCAGCACGCCGAACAGCGGAAAGACCGCGAGCGGGATCAACGAGGTGAACGGGATCGGCACGGGCTCGAAAATCCACCACACGGCGCAGAGCAGGGTGACCGCTGCGGTGAGCGAAGCCTCCAGGGTCCAGCCCTGTGCCTGCAGTCCGAAAAACAGCAGCAAGGCCGCTGCCGGTCCGATGAGCGTCAGCCAGCGCGTCATGGATGAAAATTGAATGGGATCAAGGCAGGGCTTCCTTTTTGTATGCGTTTTTCTTCCCGCTGTCGTATGATGGGCGGACGATTATCGCCGCACCGCGGGATTGTCCATTCTATAACGAGCGCCGCGCCGCTTGAAAAGACCGGACGGCTCTACCTATTATGAATGGACATGCGTCGCGGAAACTCCGGCGGCTGAAAAAATGGCTCTGCACTATCAGGGGACCAACTGAATGAACAAGCGTGTAATCCTGGCACTCACTCTCTCTCTCTTCGTTTCAACCCTCCAGGCGGCGCCCGTGCCACCGGCCATGAACAAGGACGGCAGCGTCGTCAGCGGGTTTCTGACGGCGGAATTCGACTTGCGTCCGGGTCAGGAAGTCCTCCCGTTGCCGACCAGTCTGCTGTTCGGCAGGACCAACCCGGACCTGACCCTCGACCTGCCGGTTGAAGATCCGACCGATTTCGGTGATCCCCTGGTTGCGTTGAACGCACTGGATGGGTGGAGCCCCACCGAAAGATGGATCACGACGTTTTCGTTTTTTCCCAACACGCCGGATTACGCTTCGGTCGTGCCGGGGCAATCGGTGCGGCTCTTCGAAGTCAGCATCGTGTTTGGAACCGTCGTGATCGTGGATGGCATCGTGCGGGAACTGACGCCGGGCGTGGACTATTTCGCGCAAATGGCCAATGACGAAGTCCTGGCCATTATCCCGCTCAAACCGCTGAAGGAGATGACGGCGTACATGGCGGTCCTCACCAATGACATCAACGACACGGTCGGAAACGATGCAACGCCATCACAGTTCTACCACCTGACCAAGTTCCAGACGCCCTGGGTGAACGAAGACGGCTCGAGCGTGACCCCGTTTTTCGATGACGCGACGGCGCAAACCCTGGAGTCCGCGCGCCAGATCACCTTCTCGATGGAAGAGGCGGCCGCCAGTGTCGGCATCCCAAAGGAAGACATCATCCTGTCCTGGACGGCGCAAACCCAGTCCATCACGCCGGTCACCAAGAACCTGCGCAGCATCGCGCGGCCCGCGCCGACCCAGGCCGCCCCCACCGGTACGACAACCGCCGATCTCGGGCTCGGATTACCGGGCATCGCCGATATCTATGCGGGCGTGATCACTTTGCCTTATTACCTGGGCGTGCCGAACGCCGATAACCCGATTGCCCCGCTGGAAGAGTTCTGGACTGCGGCGCCGGGCGCCTATGTTCCGCCGTTCGACACGCTGGGGCTGGACCCGAATTCGACGAACGTGACCGTGGCCAATCCCTTCCCGGTCAAGACCGGCGATCAGACCGTACCGCTGCTGGTGACCCTCCCGAATGTTAACAGCGGGCATGAACGCCCGGCCGCCGGTTGGCCCGTGGTCGTGTTCCAGCACGGCATCACCCGGAACCGGACCGATGCCCTGGGGGCGGCGGATGCGCTCGCGGCCGCCGGGTACGCGATGGTCGCGATGGACCTGCCGCTGCACGGACTGACGCCGCAGGACAACAATCCCCTGTACGTCGAAAACACCCCCTGGGCGCCGGTCGCCAACGAACGGACTTTCGACGTGGACTACATCGACAATGCCACGGGCGCACCCGGCCAGGACGGCATCGTCGATCCTTCGGGGGCGCACATTATCCAGCTGCCCAGCCTGCTGACTTCCCGCGACAATCTGCGCCAGGCGGAAGTCGATCTTTCCGTGCTGACCGTGTCCCTGCCGCTGCTCGATGTCAACGGCGACAGCCTGCCGGACCTGGATGCATCCAACGTTCAGTTCGCGGCGCAATCCCTTGGGTCCATCGTGGGCGTGCCGTTCATCGCGACGGAACCCATGGTGACGAACGCCTTCCTCTCGGTTCCGATGGGCGGAATTGCCCGCGGGCTGGAGTACTCGGAGTCATTTGGCCCCCGCATCCGGGCAGGCCTGGCCGCATTGGGCCTTGAGCCCGGCACGGCGGAATACGAGTTGTTTTTCACCGCGGCCCAGACAGTTATCGATTCCGGCGACCCGATCAACTGGGCTGAAGAGGCCGCGCGCCTGAACAACATCGTGCTGCACGAAGTCATCGGCGACACGGTCGTTCCCAACTTCGTGCCGACGGCGCCGCTGTCCGGCACCGAGCCGTTGATCGCGACGATGGGGCTCAAGGCCTATTCGTCCACGCAGGTGGATCCGAATGGGGTAGATGCGGCCGGCCGTTTCGTACCGCCCGCATCCCATGGCTCATTGCTGGATCCGACCACGTCGCCGGCAGCCACGGTCGAAATGCAGAAGCAGCTGGCTTCCTCCGTCGCTTCGAAGGGTACGGCCGTCGTGGTTGAGAATGCCGCCACCATGGTGCCGATACCCGAGGGCGGGCCGGACGACCCGGTGAATGAACCGCAATCGGAGGGCCGTCAGAATGACCAGTAATCGGAAACGAGAGGGTGCCAGCATGAGGAAATCCTCCCACAAGAGAAACGTACTTGCCGCTTCACTGACGCTGGCCCTGCTCGGCGCGGCCAGCCTGCCTGCCCACGCCTGGGAATTTTCATCCGGAGAATGGACGGGCAGCATCGACACCACCATCTCCTACGGCGCCTCCTGGCGGCTGAAGGACTACGACCCCTCCCTCGTCGGCAAACAGGCCAACGACCCGCTGGTGTTCACCTACGACAAGATCGCGCAGCGGGACGTGATCGGCCGCTGGTCGGCCAATGGCGACGACGGCAATCTGAATTACCCGGAGAGCGGTGACCTGATCTCGCACGCCATCAAGGCGACCGTCGAGTTCGATGTCCGGTTCCGCAACTACGGGGGGTTTGCCCGTGTCACCGGGTTTTATGATTTCGAGAACAACGACAAGGACGCCCTGTCGGACATCGCCCAGAAGCGGGTCGGCAAGGAAGCCAGGCTGCTGGACGCCTACGTGTACGGCAACCACCAGCCCGGAGACCATTTCCTGACCTGGCGCCTGGGTAAACAGGTCGTGAGCTGGGGCGAATCCACTTTCATCCAGGGCGGCATCAACGTGATCAACCCGGTGGACGTGTCCAAGCTGCGCGTGGCGGGCGCCGAACTCAAAGAGGCTTTCGAGGGCGTCAACATGATCTGGGGCTCGGTTGACCTGACCGATTCCATCGCGATCGAAGGCCTGTACATGTTCGAGTACCGCGAGATCCGGCCGGACCCGGCGGGCACCTACTTCTCGACCAACGACATCGGCACGCCTGGCGCCAGCTACGCCATGCTCGGTTTCGTTTTCCCGCAACCGGTGGTCAACCCAGACTTGTACGAAGAGGTTTGCCTGAATGGCAATCTGGGCGCTTCCGATTCCCCGAACCCGCCGCAACTCGTCGGCACCGGCTGCCAGCTGTCGTTGCGCAGGTCGGAGACCATCAATCCGAAGGACAGCGGACAATTCGGCCTCGCGCTGCGCTGGTTCCTAGAAAACCTGGGCGGGACGGAACTTGGTTTTTACTACCTGAGATATCACAGCCGCCTGCCCACCGTCAGCGGCACCACGGTTTTTTCGGTTCCACCACCGTTCCTGAACTCCTACTGGACCGAGTATGCTGAGGACATCGACCTCTGGGGCGCCAGCTTCAACACCACCGTCGGCACCTGGGCTCTGGCGGGCGAGGTCAGCTACCGGCCGAATATTCCGCTGCAGGTCGATGACGTGGAGGTGCTCTTCGCGGGCCTGACGCCGACCAATTTCCTGCAGCCGGACTACTACTTCGAGTACAAGAGCCAGCTGGGTGAGTTCGGGCCGGACGAGTACATCCGCGGCTGGAACCGCCACAATATGTGGCAGGCGCAGGCCACCACGACCAAGCTGTTCGGGCCGGGCAACATCTTCAAGGCCAACCAGATCGCCTTCGTCGCCGAGGTCGGATTGAACAAGGTCACCGACCTGCCGAACGAGGACTACCTGAGGTACGAAGGCCCCGGGACCGACTCGGGCGGCGGTCCGGACTGGACCACCGGCGACTGGAACAACCCGGAAACCCAGGTCGGCGGATTCGCCGATGACTTCAGCTGGGGTTACCGGATCGCGACGCGCTTCGACTACAACAACGCCATCGGCGCCGTCACCGTCAGCCCGCGTTTGGGCTGGGCGCACGACGTCAACGGCACCTCGCCCGGACCGGGCGGCGCCTTCGTCGACGGCCGCAAGCAGTTGACGCTGGGTCTCCAGTTCAATTACCTGAACGAGTGGATTTTCGATTTCGCCTACACCACCTATATGGGTGCGGGAGAATTCAACATGCTCAAGGACCGGGACTTCTTTTCCGCCAGTGTCCGTTACTCATTCTGATCGCCGGAGGATTTCATGCGAACTTTTACGAAACTGACCCTTTCGGCCTGCATCGGCCTCGTGATCGGCGTGGGACAGGCCTGGGCCGGCGCCAAGCCTGACCAGATTGCCCGACTGGGCCAGGACCTGACCCCGATGGGTTCGGAGCGTGCCGGTAATGCAGACGGCACCATCCCGGAATGGACCGGTGGCATCACTGAGCCGCCTGCGGGTTACAGCGTGGGCGACCATCACCCCGACCCCTTCCCGGACGACCAGCCGCTGTTCCGGATCACCGGCAGCAACTACCAGGAATACACGGACAAGCTGAGCGTGGGCCAGGCCGCGACTTTCGCCAAGTACCCGGACACGTATTTCATGGACGTGTACCCGTCGCGCCGCTCGACGTCCTTCCCGGAACACATCTACGAGATGACCGCGGAGAACGGCAAGACGGCCAGGCTGGCGGAGAACGGCGAGGGCGTGC
>CAJIBJ010000168.1_pt1 | contig 35960 bp, 44 predicted proteins | sample 9199331 | NCBI WGS metagenome assembly CAJIBJ01 (sample SAMEA7708300, study PRJEB35096) | sediment metagenome | biome: marine neritic benthic zone biome [ENVO:01000025]; feature: sediment [ENVO:00002007]; material: shallow marine sediment [ENVO:03000034] sea grass bed [ENVO_01000059] ... | reverse complement strand
TCAACCGCCGCATCGCCGAGCGCCGGACCTACCCGGCCATCGACATCAACCGCTCCGGCACCCGCCGCGAGGAACTGATGATCGACAAGGACCAGCTACAGAAAATGTGGATCCTGCGCAAGCTTCTCCACCCGATGGACGAAGCGCAGGCCATCGAGTTCATGCTGGACAAGATGAAAGCCACCAAGACCAACGCAGAGTTCTTCAATTTCATGAAGCGGTGATACCGTCCCGCGATAACATCCTGCGGTTTCTCGCCGCGATCCTGTTTTTCCTGACGCCGGCGCCGCTGATCGCCGGCGAACAGGGCCTGCTGAACCTGGATATCGATAGCGCGACCGGCCAGGTCTGGCTGGTTTTCGACCGGCTGCCTGTCGAATACCTGTACGTGACCGCGCTGCAATCCGGCGCCGGCTCCAACGACCTGGGGCTGGACCGCGGCCAAATCGGTCGAACGCGCCTGGTCCGTTTCGAGCGTTACGGGAACCGGGTTCTGCTGCTCGAGCCCAATCTCAGGTTCAGGGCGGATACGGCCAATAATCTCGAGCGCCGGGCGGTAGAAGAGGCATTTGCACAATCCGTCCTGGCGGGATTTCCCGCAGAAAGCGCCGACGACGGCCTCATCCGGATCGACCTTGCGCCGCTCCTGCTGTCGGACGCGCCGCGGATCGCCGACCTGATCAGGGAACTGGAACAGGGCGAATTCTCGGTGGATTCTGATCGCTCGGCGGTCGATCTGTCCGGCATCCTGAGCTTCCCGCTCAATACGATGATCCCGGTCGTCATGACGCTGAAGGGCTCCGAGCCCGGTGAATTCATTCGTGACGTCACGCCGACGCCGGACTCGCTGACCGTCCGCGTCACTCACCAGTTCGTCCAACTTCCCGGAGACGGCTACCGGCCTCGTGCGTTCCACCCGCGATCGGGGTATTTCGACCTGCACTACCGCGACTACGCCGCAGCGCTGGACCAACCCCTGGACCGGCGCCTGATCTACCGCCACGCCCTCGAGCCCGGAGAAACCCTCCGGTACTTCGTAGACGGCGGCGCACCCGAACCGGTGCGCAGCGCGCTGCTCGAAGGCGCTTCCTGGTGGAAGGACGCCTTCGAGGCCGCGGGCTTTGACAACGGTTTCAGCGTGGACGTACTGCCCGGGGACGTGAACCCGCTGGATGCCCGCTATAACGTGATTCAGTGGGTGCACCGCTCGACCCGGGGCTGGTCCTACGGCAGCAGTGTCGCGGATCCGCGAACGGGCCAGATCATCAAGGGTCACGTCAGCCTGGGCTCCCTGCGCGTGCGCCAGGACCAGCTGATCGCCGAGGCGCTGACCGCCCCGTTTACCGGGCCGGATGCCAACCCGACCGAAGCGCGTGAGATGGCCCTCGCACGCCTGCGGCAATTATCCGCCCACGAGGTCGGGCACACCCTGGGCATCGATCACAATTTCGCGGCCTCCAGTTCAGGCGACGCTTCCGTGATGGACTACCCCCACCCGGCGCTGTATCTCGCCGAGGACGGGCAGATCCGTCTGGACGAAGCATATGCCAGCGGCGTCAGCCCCTGGGACGTCCTGACGGTCCGCTACGGTTATGCACCTTTCGCACCGGGTGAAGAATCGGCCGGGCTGTCGGCAATCCTGAACGAAGCGTCCAGCCTGGGTATCGCCTTCATCGCGGACCGCGACGCCCGCGTTCCGGGCAGCGCACACCCCGGCGCCCACCTGTGGGACAACGGCAGTGATACGCTGGCCAGGCTGCAGGAATTGCTGGAAATCCGGCAGGCCGGCCTGGAGCGTTTTTCCCCGGCGGTCATCCCGCCTGGCACGCCATTGTTCGAGATGGAACGGCGCCTGGTTCCGGTTTATCTTCTTCACCGTTACCAGGTGGAAGCCAGCGCCAAGCTGCTGGGCGGGCTTTACTACGGCTACGATCTGAAGGACGACGGGGAAACATCCCTCACACCGGTGACCGCCGAGGTGCAGGAGCGGGCATTGACCGCGCTGACCGGCCTGCTCCGGCCGGAACGCCTGGCGCTTCCGGAAAACCTGCTTTACGCGGTACCGCCACCGCCCAGCGGACACTGGCGCGACCGGGAGTATTTCCCGGGACAGACCGGCGCGGCATTCGATCATTTTTCACCGGTTCGCGCGGGCGCCGACCTGGTGATCCGCGAACTGCTGCAGCCCCAGCGGCTCGCCAGGCTGGCGGAACAGCACGCGCTGAACGCCGAACTGCCCGGGATTCCCGATGTCACCACCGCGTTGCTCGACGCGAGTTGGCGTGCGAACCGCAGTCGCGACGGTTACCTGTCGGCGGTTCAGGACGAAGTGGACTGGAGGGTGTTGCGCGGATTGATGGCGCTGGCCGCGGATCCGTCAGCCGGCGACCTCGTGCGCGCGAGCGGAACCGCGGCCCTGGTTGCGCTCGCCGACGAACTTCAGCCGCGGGCGCGCAGGGGCGATGAAATTGCCGTCGCGGCGAGACATGAGATCAGGCGTTTCCTCGATCGGCAACCCGAAGACGAGCCTGACGCGCCCGACACCTTGCCGCCTGGCTCCCCTATCGGCTGATCCCGCCCGGATCGCAGTCAGCGTTCTTCTATCGGAATATAACCGCGGGCCGGAGGGCCGATGTAATCCGCGCCCGGCCGGATGATCCGGTTGTTGGCGCGCTGCTCGAAAATATGGGCGCACCAGCCAGTCACCCTCGACACCACGAAAATGGGCGTGAACAGCTTGGTGGGAATTCCCATCAGCTTGTAGGCGCTGGCATGGAAGAAGTCCGCATTGGCGAACATGTTCTTCTCTTCCTTCATTGTTCGCTCAACTGCCTCGGACACGACGTACAGCAGGGTTTCCTGCTTCAGCTCCGACAGTTTTCGCGACCATTCCTTGATGATGGCGTTGCGTGGATCGCGCACCCGGTAGACGGCGTGGCCAAAGCCCATGATCAGTTCTTTTGAGGACAATTTCCGCAGCACGTCGGCAACGGCCTCCTCTTCGGAAGCGTATTGCTCGATCATTTCCATCGCCGCCTCGTTGGCGCCGCCATGCAGCGGGCCGCGCAGGGACCCGATAGCCGCCGTAACGCAGGAGTGCAGGTCCGTCAGCGTGGAAGCAGCCACGCGCGCCGTGAAGGTGGACGCATTGAACTCGTGTTCGGCGTAGAGGATCAGGGAGACATCCATCACCCGCGCCGAGATTTCGTCCGGTTCTTCATCGTGCAGCATGTGAAGGAAATGGGCTCCGATGCCATCGTCGTCCGTCTCGGTCTCGATCCGGACGCCTTCGTGGGAATAACGGTACCAGTAGATCAGGATCGAAGGGAATATCGCGAGTAGGCGGTCGGCGGAATCCTGCTCGTTTGAGAAATCGCCTTCCGGCTCGATATTGCCCAGGAAGGAGCAACCCGTGCGCATCACGTCCATCGGGTGCGCGTCGGCCGGAATATGCTCCAGCACCTCTTTGAGCGGCTGCGGCAGGCCTCGCAGGCCTTTCAGCTTCGCTTTCCAGGCGTCCAGTTCCTGTTGCGTGGGCAAGTGTCCTTTCAGGATCAGGTGCGCCACTTCGTAGAACGTCGAATGCTCCGCCAATTCGGTTACGTTGAAACCGCGGTATCGCAGATTGTTGCCGGCGGCGCCCACGGTGCACACCGCGGTTTGGCCGGCGGACTGGCCGCGCAGTCCGGCGCCGGAGTTCTTTTTGACAGGGGTCTGTTCTTCAGCCATCGATCAATCCTCTTCAGTACTTTCTTCAGCAGCAGCGAACAATTCATCCAGCTTCTGCTCGTATTCGTGGTAACCCAGATAGTCGTACAACTCGGCGCGGGTCTGCATGATGTCGATCACGTTTCGCTGATGCCCGTCTTCGAGCAGGGCCCGGTAGACGCGTTCGGCGCCGCGGTTCATCGCACGGTACGCGCCACAGCAGTACAGGACGATATCCACGCCCGCCTCGCCCAGTTCCGGCGTGGAAAACAGCGGCGTATGCCCGAACTCCGTGATGTTGGCCAGGATCGGGACACCCACGGCCCGGCGGAACTCCGAATACTGTTCCAGGCTCTGAACCGCCTCGGGAAACACCATGTCGGCGCCGGCCTCGACACAGGCGACCGCCCTTTCGACGGCCCGCTCCATGCCTTCGACCGCCAGCGCATCCGTTCGCGCCATGATCACGAAGTGTTCGTCCGTGCGCGCATCGACAGCGGCCTTGACGCGGTCGACCATCTCCGCCGGGGATACGATGGCCTTGCCGGGCCGGTGTCCGCAGCGCTTGGCGGCGACCTGGTCCTCGATGTGCATGCCGGCCGCCCCGGCCCGGGTCAGCGACCTGATGGTGCGGGCAATGTTGAAGGCGCCGCCGAAGCCGGTGTCCGCATCCACCAGCAACGGCAAGTCACAGGCGTGGGTGATGCGATTCACGTCGGTCAGGACGTCGTCGAGAGAACTGATCCCGAGATCGGGCAGCCCCAGCGAATTCGCGGCCACGCCGCCACCTGAAAGGTACATGGCCTTGTGGCCGATCGCCTTCGCCATCCTTGCCGTATAGGCATTGATCGCACCCACTACCTGCAGCGGCGGGTGCTCGGCGACGGCGTTGCGCAGCTTCAGGCCGGGGGAGGTCCGCGCCATGATCAGAGCAGGTCTTCGACCGCGGCTCGCTCTTCCCGGAGTTCCTGATCGGTGGCGTCCATGCGGCCCCGGCTGAATTCATCGACGTCCAGCCCCTGGACGATCCGGTAGTCGCCGTTCTCGCATACGCAAGGGAAGGAGTAGATGATGCCGGGTTCGATGCCGTAGCTGCCGTCCGCCGGCACGGCCATGGAGACCCAGTCCCTTTCCGGCGTTCCCTTCGCCCAGCTCCTGATGTGGTCGATCGCAGCGGAAGCGGCAGAGGCCGCACTGGAGGCCCCGCGGGCCTTGATGATCGCTGCGCCGCGTTGCTGCACGTCGGGGATGAAGGTATCGCGGTACCATTCCTGGTCCACGCCGCCGGCGACCGCTGAGCCGTCGACTTCGGCGAAACGGATGTCGGGATACTGCGTGGCCGAGTGGTTGCCCCAGATGACCATCCTGGAGATTTCCGAGTGGTGACGGTCGATTCTAGCGGCCAGTTGGGCCAGGGCGCGGTTGTGGTCCAGACGCGTCATGGCGGTAAAGTTCCGCGGATTCAGATCGGGGGCAGCAGCCTGGGCGATCAGCGAATTGGTGTTGGCGGGATTGCCCACTACGAGCACCTTGATGTCGCGGCTCGCGACCCGATTTATTGATGCGCCCTGGGGCCCGAAAATCTGGCCGTTCGCGGACAGGAGGTCGGAACGCTCCATACCCGGGCCCCGCGGGCGGGCGCCCACCAGCAAAGCATAGTCCGCATCCTGGAACGCCGTGTCCGCGACGTCGGTGGCCACCACGCCGGACAGGAGCGGGAACGCCGCGTCATTGAGTTCCATCACCACGCCTTCGAGCGCTCCCAGCGCGGGAGTGATTTCCAGCAACTGCAGGATGACCGGCTGATCGGGGCCCAGCATGTCTCCGGCTGCAATTCTGAAACAAAGTTGGTAGCCTATCTGGCCAGCAGCGCCCGTGATGGCGACTCGAACAGGACGGTTCATGAACGACTCCTTGAATATGATCTATCCGCGTGGTTTCTGATCCAGGTCTGTGCGCAGACCCCCGACATATCCGTATTATTGTAGCCGATAATGACCCCGTACCTATCGTTTCAAACGTTAATAATCTACTTTTCCCGGAGTAATAATGAATCGATTTTGCATGATTCAGGGACGCCTGTTGGCGCTCCTTCTTTTCACCCTTTTACCGCCCGCCATGGCCGCTGACCGCGTCACCGGCGAGGTGTTCGCGACCCGCTCGGAAGTCATGGCGCCCCACGCGATGGCCGCCACCAGCCATCCGCTGGCCACGCAGATCGCGCTGGACATCATGCGCCGGGGCGGCAACGCGGTGGACGCGGCCATCGCCGCCAACGCCGCGCTGGGCCTGATGGAGCCGACAGGAAACGGCATCGGCGGCGACCTCTTCGCCATCGTCTGGGACGCCGAAACCCGAACCCTGCACGGACTTAATGCCTCGGGCCGTTCGCCCCGATCCCTCACGCGCGAGTGGTTCGCCGAAAACGATATCAGCACAATTCCACCGTACGGCCCCCTGCCCGTTTCGGTGCCCGGCACCGTCGACGGCTGGTTCGAACTGCACGGCCGCTTCGGCAAGCTGCCGATGAAGACCATCCTGCAGCCCGCCATCGAATACGCCCGCAACGGCCACCCGGTGCACGAAACGGTGCAGTACTACTGGGACATATACGTCGGGCGCCTCTCCGGATACCCGGGCTTCGTCGAACAGATGACCATCGGCGGGCGCGCGCCCCGGGTGGGCGAGGTGTGGAAGAATCCGAACCTGGCCAATACCCTGGAACGAATCGCCAACGAGGGCCGCGATGTGTTCTACACGGGCGATATCGCGCGCGTGATCGGCGACTACATGCAGGCCAACGGCGGCTTTCTCAGCTACGAGGACCTGGCTTCCCACGAGAGTGACTGGGTCGATCCGGTATCCGTCAACTACCGGGGGTACGACGTCTGGGAACTGCCGCCGAACGGACAGGGCGTCGCGGCGCTGCAGATCCTGAACATCCTGGAGCAGCACGACGTCGCCTCCATGGGATTCGGCTCCGCCGATTACGTGCACCTGTTCCTGGAAGCCAAGAAACTCGCTTTCGAAGACCGGGCGCGGTTCTATGCCGACCCGGACTTCATGGACGTATCCGTGGAGAAACTGGTTTCCGACGAATACGCCGAAAAACGCAACGCGCTCATCGACATGAACAGGGCGGCCACGGAATTCCCGCATGGCGATCCCGAGGTGCTGCGAGACGGCGACACGATTTACCTGACCACGGCGGACGCCGACGGCAATATGGTCTCGCTGATCCAGAGCAACTACCGCGGCATGGGGTCCGGAATGACGCCGCCCGGCCTGGGATTCATCCTGCAGGATCGCGGCGAACTGTTCACGCTCGAGGCCGGCCACCCCAACTCCTTCGAACCGGGGAAGCGGCCTTTCCACACCATCATCCCCGCTTTCATCACCCGGGACGGCAAGCCGCTGATCAGTTTCGGCCTGATGGGCGGCGGCATGCAGCCCCAGGGGCACGCGCAGATCGTCGTGAACCTGGTGGATTTCAAGATGAACCTGCAGGAAGCCGGCGACGCACCGCGCATCCACCACGGCGGCTCGAGCGAGCCGACCGGAGAGTCCATGAGCGACGGAGGGATCGTGAACCTGGAAACCGGCTTCGATTACGAAGTGATCCGGGAATTGATGAAGCGGGGGCACAGGATCCAGTACGCCCACGGGCCCTACGGCGGATACCAGGCCATCATGAAACACCCCGAATCCGGTGTCTGGGTAGGCGCTTCCGAATCCCGCAAGGACGGACAGGCCGCCGGGTACTGACCGTGTGAACCTCGTCGTCGACCAGAACATTCGCGGGGCGGCGGGCACGTTCGGCAGGCATGCCGACCTGACCGTGATGGACGGGCGGGACATCCGGGCCGCGGACATCCGGAATGCCGACGCGCTGATCGTCAGAACCTCCACGAGAGTCGACCGGACCCTGCTGCACGGCAGCCGGGTCGGTTTCGTCGGCACGACCAGCATCGGCACCGACCACCTCGACATCGACTGGCTGGAGCGCAAGGGGATCGCCTGGGCCAGTGCGCCGGGCTGCAACGCGGATTCGGCGGCGCAGTATACCCTGGCGATGATGTGGCTGGCCTGTGACCGGCTGGGCCGAAAGCTGGGGGAGCAGCGGGTGGGCATCGTGGGATGCGGCAATGTCGGCTCGCGCCTACGGCGCCTGCTGACCGCGCTGGGAGTGCAGACGGTGGCCAACGACCCGCCGCTCGCCGAACAAGGCGTGGAGGGCCTGGTTTCCCTGGAAGCGGCGCTGGACCAGGACATCGTCAGCCTGCACGTCCCGTTGACGCGCGAAGGCGCCCACCGCACCTGGCGATTCATCGCGAAACCGCAACTGGCGCGATTGCCGGACGGCGCCCTGCTGGTCAACACCGCCCGTGGCGACGTACTGGACGGAGACATCCTGCTGGCCGAACTCGGGCGGGGCCGATTGCACGCGGCGCTGGATGTCTGGCCGGGCGAGCCCCGCTTCAGTCGCGAACTGCTTGATTCATCGACAGTGGCCACGCCGCACGTGGCCGGCTACAGCGACGACGGCAAGTGGAACGGCACCTGGATGGTTTACCTGCAGTTCTGCCGCTGGGCGGGACTCACGCCCGTGGACGCCGGAGGCCCCTCGTCCGGCCCATTCGAACTGGCTGTTGCGCCCGGAGAGAACGCCGTGGACAGAGCCCTGGACGCGGCCTGCTTCGTCGGCCATCACGACAGCGAGATGAGACGTCTTTCCGCGCTGAGCGCCGGAGCACGGGCGCAGGCGTTCGACCTGCTGCGCCGCGACTACCCGCCCCGTCGGGATTTCCACGCCTGGTCCATTCGCTGCCCCGATCCTTCGCAGGCAGCGCAGCTGGGCCGTCTCGGTTTTGCGCCGGAAACGCGCGAATGATTGATTTCAGGGGATAAACCCTGTAACGTGCGCGCGCCTGCCGGAAAGGACCGCAACGTGATTGGAAACCTGCGAAATATCGCCATTATCGCCCATGTCGACCATGGCAAGACCACCCTGGTGGACCAGCTGCTGCAACAGTCCGGCACACTGGGAGAACGGGCAGCCACGCCCGAGCGCGTCATGGACTCCAACGAACTTGAGCGCGAACGCGGCATCACGATCCTGTCCAAGAACACCGCCATCAGCTGGAACGACGGCGAAAACGACTACCACATCAACATCGTGGATACGCCCGGGCACGCCGATTTCGGCGGCGAGGTGGAGCGAATCCTGAGCATGGTGGACTCCGTGCTGCTGCTGGTGGACGCCGTGGACGGCCCCATGCCGCAGACCCGCTTCGTGACCCAGAAGGCGTTCCAGATGGGCTTCAGGCCCATCGTGGTCATCAACAAGATCGATCGCGACGGAGCCCGCCCCGACTGGGTGCTGGACCAGACGTTCGAACTCTTCGACCAACTCGGCGCCAGCGACGAGCAACTCGATTTCCCGGTCGTGTACGCTTCCGCGCTGAGAGGCTTCGCGGGGCTGGATGAGAACGTCGACAGCGGTGATATGCGGCCTCTGTTCGAAACCATCGTCGAGCAGGTATCACCGCCGCCCGTGAACGTCGCAGGACCGTTCCAGATGCGCGTTTCCTCACTGGACTACAGCGCCTATGTCGGCGTGATCGGAATCGGCCGCGTGCAACGCGGCAGCGTCAGGCCCAACCAGCAGATCTGCGTGATCGACTGTGATGGCCGCCAACGAAACGCGAAAATACTCCAGGTGCTCGGATTCCATGGATTGAAGCGCGTAGAAGTGCCGTCGGCCCAGGCCGGGGACATCATCGCGATCACCGGGGTCGAGGACCTGCAGATTTCGGACACCCTGTGCGACCGGAACGCCCCGGAGGCGCTGCCGGCCCTGACGGTGGACGAGCCGACCATCAGCATGACTTTCCGGGTCAACAATTCACCGTTTGCGGGGCGCGAAGGCAAGTACCTGACCAGCCGGCAACTGCGCGAACGCCTGATGCGGGAGGCCAGCCACAACGTGGCCCTGCGCGTGGAAGACACCGAGAACCCGGAACGCTTCAAGATCTCCGGGCGCGGCGAGCTGCACCTGTCCATCCTGATCGAGACGATGCGGCGGGAGGGTTTCGAACTGGCCATCTCCCGGCCGGAAGTGATCATCCATGAGACCGGGCATGGACGGGAAGAGCCCTACGAACAGCTGGTGGTGGACTTGGTGAGCGACTACCAGGGCGGCGTCATGGAGCGCCTGGGCGAGCGCCGCGGCGAACTGCAGAACATGCAGCTCGACGGCAAGGGTCGTGTTCGGCTGGATTATCTGATCCCCGCGCGCGGCCTGATCGGATTCCAGTCCGAATTCCGGACACTGACCGCGGGAACAGGCCTGATGTTCCATGTTTTCGACCACTACGGCCCTTATCACGCGGGCGACATTTCACGCCGCAACAACGGCGTGCTGATCTCGAACGGAACCGGGAAAGCGCTGGCCTACGCGCTCTACAATCTGCAGGAACGCGGCCGGATGATCATCGAGCCCGGCGTGGACGTCTACCTGGGGCAGGTCATCGGCGTCCACAGCCGCTCCAACGACCTCACAGTCAATCCGCTGAAGGCGAAACAGCTCACCAACATCCGGACAGTGCTCAAGGACGACGCGGTCCAGTTGGCCGCGCCGATGAAAATGACGCTGGAGCAGGCCCTGGAGTTCATCGAGGACGATGAACTGGTCGAGGTCACGCCCGAGGCGATTCGCATACGCAAGACCCACCTCCTCGAGCACGAGCGCAAGCGGGCCAGCCGCCAGAAGACGACGGAAGACTAGCTGTTAATTCCAGCAACGTTGTTCGCATTTAGGCTTCAATACTCACAAGGGCGCCAGTCCGAAGCGAGGGACCTGTTTTCAGGACACGGCACGGATGAGGGCGCGATATGCGGGCTAGCGGCCGTTGAACGAGAGGGGCCGGCCGAGCCAGGCCTCCAGGCGCTGCTTTTCGCGATTGCTCATCTTGGATTGCGCGAGGATCGAGTACCCGGCTGGAATGGGATCTTCTGCAACCAGGCCCAGGGTGACGAGGCGGCCGCTCCGGGCCAACACGAGCTCGATTTGTTCCCCTGGCCGGATTTTCAGCAGAGCTGCCTGGTAATTTTCGGGCTTGAGCCTGATACCCTGGATGGCGAGCAATTCGTCACCCGGCAAAACGCCCGCAGCGGAGGCGGGGTAACCCGAAAGAACATGTTCGGCCAGGACGCTCCCCCCCGAAGTTTCCCAGCGCACACCCAGCCCGCCCGGAGTGGTTTCTCCATTCACCGGAGGCTGCGTGCGGCTCAGGGACAGGCCGTACCAGTCCAATGCCTCCTCGACCTCGGGATCGGCGGTACTCCTCAACAGCCTCTCCACCTGCTGGCGGACGCCAGCGCCGGCCGCCGCTTCCACCAGGTCCTCGAAGGCTCCGGGGGGATAGACGCCATGGCCGGCTTCGCCTGGGCCGTAGCGCGCATACATCTCGCGCATCACGGTGTCGAGGCTGGACCGGTTGTTGGTCTGCCGGCGTATCGCCGTGTCGGTGACGAAGCCGATCAGCGCCCCTTTTCGGTAATAGGAGATCGTGCTGTTCAGCTTGTTGCTGTCAGGTTTATAGTGCTTGATCCAGGTATCGAACGAGGCGAGTTCGGCCGAGCGCACCTCGCGCCCGGGCGTGGTTTCGTAATTCAGGATCTCGTCGGCCAGCAGGTTGAAATAGTCGGCCACGTCGATCAGACCCGCCCGGAACAGCAACAGGTTGTCGTAATAGCTCGACAGCCCTTCTGCCAACCAGAGTTCGCGCGTGTATACCTCCTGGTCGTAGTCGTATTCCGACAGGGCTTCGGGCCGCATGCGCCGGACGTTCCAGGAGTGGAAAAACTCGTGCGACACCAACCCCAGCCATTTGATGTAGTCTTCCCTGCCCCGCATCTGCCAGGGGCCGCACATCAAGACCGTGCTGTGGTCGTGCTCAAGACCGCCGAACTGCTCCATGAACAGGTTCAGGAACAGGTATTTCCGCTCGAAGGGGTTGACCCCCCAGAACTCCTGCTGGACCCTGACGATTTTGGCAACATCTTCGGCGGCGGTCTCCCCGTCCCACAGGCTGTTCCCGGTGGCCAGGACCAGGGAATAGGATTGCCCCCCGGATTCGAAGCCATATTCCCGCCCGTTGCCTGCCACCATCGGGCTATCGACCAATTCATCGTAATCACGGGCCAGGTAGCTCAGTTCCCCCGGCCCGGCCGGCAGCGAAGTGAACACGGACGACCAGGAGGGCGGCAGTTCCACCCGGACGGCCTGGGGAAGGTTCCGCGACTCCTCGTTGTACAGGAACAGACCGGCGCCGTTGAGCAGGGCGAAGTCTGATTCGACCCAGCTTTCAGCCACGTTTTTCCGGCCCGCCCATACGTCGTAGTCCAGGATCACCGTGCCGACGCGGGAAGTGTCGATCCGCCAGCGGTTCTTGGCGACCTTGAGTACCTCAAGGCCCTGCCCGCCCGGGCCGGCAGCCCTGAGCCCTTCCAGGCTGCCGGCATAGTCGCGAATCAGATAGGACCCCGGCGTCCAGGATGGAAGCGACACCTCGACCGTTTCCGAATCTGCCGGGAATTGGGAACGGACGTGCACGTACTGGCTGTTCTTGCGCGGGAAGCTGAGACCATGCTCCACCTGCTGTGCTGCCGCAGTGCAGGGCCCTGCGATCATCCAGGCGAGGAAAATCGCCCACAACGCGCAGTGGCGCAGAGAGCGGAAGCGGGTGCGGACCTCGTCTTGGGGCACGAAGAACACTCAGCTTCCCTGTGCGTGTTTCCTTACGATGAGCATCGCCATTTCCAGGGACTGCTCATAGTTGAGCCGGGGGTCCACGGTGGACTGGTAATCGCGCTTCAGGTCCTCGTCGGAAAGGTCCCGGGCTCCGCCGGTGCATTCCGTGACATTCTCACCGGTCAGTTCCAGGTGTACGCCGCCCAGGCGCGAGTCGCAATCGCGATGGATTTCGAACGCCAGTTCCATCTCGGCCATGATCTTGCGGAATCGGCGCGTCTTGATCCCGTCGCCGGTCGACTCGGTGTTGCCGTGCATGGGATCCGACATCCACAACACGGGGCTTCCGGTTTCCTGCACGGCACGAATCAAGCGGGGAAGGTGCTGCTCGATCCCTGCCTCGCCCATGCGGTGGATCAGTACTATTCTTCCCGGCTCGCGCGCGGGATTCAGTTTCTCCAGCAGCGCGGCCAGCCACGCCTGGTCCATGCCGGGCCCTATCTTGATTCCGATGGGGTTCCTGATGCCGCGGAAGTACTCCACATGCGCTCCGTCCAGGTCGGCCGTGCGCATCCCGATCCAGGGGAAGTGCGTCCCCAGGTTGAACCACCCCCATTGACGTGGGACCTGCCGCGTCTGGGCCTGCTCGTAATGCATGTGGAGCGCTTCGTGCGAGGTGAAGAAATCGACGCGCCGCAGGCTTCCGACGTCCCGCCCGGTGATGGTTTCCATGAAGCGCAAAGACTGCCCGAGGCTCTGGGTGAGCCGATGGAATTCATCAGCCAGTGGCGATTGATCCAGCCAGGACAGGTCCCAGTACTCGGTGTGATGCACATCGGCGAAGCCCCCGTCGACCAGGGAACGCACGAAATTCATCGTCATGGCCGAATAGGCATGGGCGCGCAACAGGCGCTCCGGGTCAGGCACCCGGGAAGCTTCGTTGAATTCGAAGGAGTTCACCAGGTCGCCCCGGTAGCTCGGCAGCGTAACGCCGTCACGCGTCTCCATGTCCGCCGAGCGCGGCTTGGCGTACTGTCCGGCGAAGCGGCCGATACGGACGACCGGCATCTGCAAACCGTGAATCAGCGCCAGGCTCATCTGCAGCAGGACCTTGAGCCGGTTGGTGATCAGCGGCGAGCAGCATTCGTCGAAGCTCTCGGCGCAATCGCCGCCCTGCAACACGAAGCGCTTGCCCTCCTGGGCCTCGGCGATCTGCTCCCGGAGCGACAGGATTTCCCAGGACGTCACCAGCGGTGGGAGATCACCCAGTTTGGCGAGCGCCTCCTGCAATGCCAGGGCGTCGGGATAATTCGCCTGTTGCAGCGCCGGAAACTGCTGCCAGGAGTCGGGTTTCCATTCGGCGGCTGGTTTGACTTCCCGGACCGGTTCGGCCGGACCTGGGTTCGTTGCGATATTCATCAGATTTTCAGGCCTTTGCCCTGTTCGCCATGAACAAAACGATGATGGTACCCACTGTGAAAGCGGTGTACCAGAAGAATGTCCAGCCCGGCATGCTCAGTCCGAGGAACCTCCAGTAGACTTCGGCGCACTCGCCGGAGCCGTAAAGCACCTCGGAGAGTACCTCCAGGAACGGCATCGTATCGAGCATGTAGTTGAGACCCATGCCGCAATCCGGCACCTGGTCCGCGGGAAGACTCTGCAGCCAGAGGTGCCGGCCGGCAACACCCATGCCGGCGACCCCGCCCAGGCAGAGCAAGCCGCCGTATACCCAGCGGCCCGCGGCCGCGGGATTGTGGAGGAAGGCCACGAAAGCCACGGCGCCGATCCACATGTAGGCGATCCGCTGAAATACGCACAGCGGGCAGGGATCAAGGAAGTCGACATGCTGAACGTAAAGCGCAAAGGACAGCATGCCGGCGCAGGCCAGCGCCACGAACAGGAACCACAGTCTGGGACGGAAAAGAGTCATCATAATTTAAAGACCCGGCTGATCAGGCCGGGTTCCTTGTATAATTGCAGGTCCTTCTTGCGACGGACGATTAAGGCACGATAATGAGTGCAAACCCCAAAAATTACAAGACTGCAAACCACGCCCCGATCCATGCGCCCACCGGGACCGCCCTGAGCTGCCGTGGCTGGCACCAGGAAGCCGCCATGCGCATGCTGATGAACAATTTGGATCCCAACGTGGCCGAGAAACCGGACGAACTCATCGTTTACGGCGGCACGGGCAAGGCCGCGCGCAATTGGGACTGTTACGACCGCATCATCCAGACACTGAACCGGCTGGAAAATGATGAAACTTTGCTGGTCCAGAGCGGCAAGCCGGTCGGGGTATTCCGCACCCACGACGAAGCGCCCCGCGTGCTGATCGCCAATTCGAACCTGGTGCCGAGGTGGGGCAACTGGGACGTATTCAGGGACCTGGAAGACAAGGGCCTGACGATGTACGGGCAGATGACGGCCGGTTCCTGGATCTACATCGGCTCGCAAGGCATCGTGCAGGGGACGTATGAGACCTTCGCCGAATGCGCGAACCAGCACTTCAACGGCAGCCTGGCGGGCAGGCTGGTAGTGACCGCCGGGCTCGGGGGAATGGGCGGCGCGCAGCCGCTGGCCGTGACCATGAACGACGGCCTCTGCCTGGCGGTCGAAGTCGACCCCTGGCGTATACAGCGACGGGTGGAAACCGGTTACTGCGACGTGATGTCGGACAATCTGGACGAAGCGCTGGACATGCTGGGCAGGGCCGAAGGCGGCTATTCGGTCGGGCTGCTGGGCAACATAGCGGACGTCATGCCCGAACTCGAACGGCGGGGTATCGTTCCCGACGTCATAACCGACCAGACGTCGGCGCACGATCTCCGTTACGGTTACATCCCGGCAGGCTATTCGCTGGAAGAAGCCGACAGGCTGCGCGAATCGGACCCGAAGAAATACGACAACGAGGTGCTCGACTCGATGGTGGTCCACGTCCAGGCCATCCTGGACCTGCGCAAGAAAGGCGCCGTGTGCTTCGATTACGGCAACAACCTGCGCGGACAGGTGGCGGATCACCGAGACATGCCGCAGGCCTTCGACTACCCGGGCTTCGTTCCCGCCTACATCCGGCCCCTGTTCTGCAAGGGCGCCGGCCCGTTCCGCTGGGCGGCGCTCAGCGGCAACCCGGCGGATATCCAGGCCACCGACGACGCGATCCTCGAACTGTTTCCGGAGAAAGAAGCGCTGCACCGCTGGGTTCGCAAGGCGCAGGAAAAGGTTCAGTTCCAGGGCCTGCCCTCACGGATTTGCTGGCTGGAATATGGCGAGCGGGCCGAAGCCGGTCTGAAATTCAACTGGCTGGTGAACAGGGGCAAGGTGGATGCCCCTCTGGTCATCGGGCGCGATCATCTCGACACCGGGTCGGTCGCCTCGCCGAACCGGGAGACCGAGGCCATGATTGACGGATCGGACGCCATTGCCGACTGGCCGCTGCTCAATGCCATGTTGAACACGGCCTGCGGCGCAAGCTGGGTTTCCATTCATCACGGCGGTGGCGTCGGAATCGGCTATTCCCTGCACGCCGGCATGGTGTGCGTGGCGGACGGCACGGAAATGGCGGATCGCCGGCTGGAGCGCGTGCTGACGGCCGATCCGGGCACCGGGGTCATGCGGCATGCCGACGCCGGCTACGATACAGCCGTCGAAACGGCGAACGAGCGGGGCGTGGACCTTCCGATGATCAACGGCTGACAGCGATGATCCACATACCCACGCTCTACTCCGACCTCGACGCCAGCATGGAAGCTCTCCGATCCGGACACGTGGCGCTGGACCGCAGCCGCGAAATCGTGGTGCGCGCTCTGGCGGACGGCACCGCTCACTACGGCATCAATACCGGTTTCGGCATCCTGGCGACCCAACGGATACCGGAAGACCAGCTGACCGAATTGCAGCAGAACATCCTGCTGAGCCATGCCTGCGGTGTGGGCGACCCGGTTCCTGCCGACATCACCCGCCTGATGCTGCAGCTGAAAATCCATGCGCTCGGCCTGGGGCAGTCCGGCATTTCCAGGTCCACTTTCAAACAGCTCCTGACTTTCGAGAAACTCGGATTGACGCCCTGGGTCCCAAGCCGGGGGAGCGTCGGAGCGTCCGGCGACCTTGCTCCGCTGGCGCACCTGTGCCTGCCGCTGATCGGGCGGGGAGAAGTCTGGAATGAAGAAGAGAGCGGAAAGCAGGACGCGGCAGCGGCCATGCAGCACGCCGGTGTCGAGCCGATCCGGCTGAAGGCCAAGGACGGGCTCGCATTGATCAATGGCACGCAGCTCATGGCCGCGTACGGCGCATACGTCCTGGAGCGCGCCCTGGTGCTGCAGAAAGAAGCGGACATCCTGGCCTCGATGAGCCTGGAAGCCCTGCAGGGCAGTGCCGCGCCCTTCGATGCGCGTATCCATCGCATCCGGCCCCATCCGGGCCAGACCGTGGTGGCGGAGAATGTCCGCAAATTGCTGGAACGCAGTGAGATCATGGACTCCCACCGTGATTGCGGCAGGGTGCAGGATCCCTATTGCCTGCGATGCGTTCCCCAGGTTCACGGCGCCAGCCGGGATGCCCTGTCATACGCGGTAACCGCCCTGGAAACCGAGCTGAATTCGGTCACGGACAACCCGCTGGTGTTTGAGAACGGCGATATCATTTCCGGCGGAAATTTCCACGGTCAACCGCTGGCGCTGGCGCTGGATTTTGCAGCCCTGGCGCTCGCGGAACTGGCCAGTATCTCCGAGCGCCGCACCTACCTGCTGCTGGAAGGCCATGACGGGCTGCCCAAGCTGCTGATGAAAGACACCGGGGTCAACTCGGGCTTCATGATGCCCCAATACACCGCGGCGGCGCTGGTTTCGGAAAACAAGGTGCTGTGCCACCCGGCCTGTGTGGATTCCATCCCGACAAGTTTGGGTCAGGAAGATCACGTCAGCATGGGCTCGATCAGCGCGCTGAAACTGCTCTCCGTCTTGCGAAACGTCGAATGCGTGCTGGCGGTCGAATTCCTCACCGCGGCCCAGGCACTGGATTTCCGCGCGCCCCTGAAGCCCGGTGAAGGCGTGCTGGTGGCGCATGAACTGCTGCGCGGTCAGATCCCCCATGCAGATCGGGACTACGAAGTGCGCAACGACCTGGACCTGTGCGCGGATCTCCTGCGCCGCGGCGAACTCGTCAGCGGAGTGGAATCTAAAATCGGCCCGCTCGCCTGATGCCGGTCCTGCGGAACATCTCGCAACTGGCGACCTGCCGGCCGGACGGACCCCAGGCGGATGCCGGCCTGATCGACGATGCCGCCATCGCCTGGGCCGGCGATACGATCCGCTGGTCCGGCCCTGAGCGGGATCTGCCGCGTGAGTTCGCAGCTGAGTCCGTCATCGACGGCGAACGTCGGCTGGTTATCCCCGGCCTGATCGACTGCCATACCCACCTGTGTTTCGGCGGCTGGCGCGGCGACGAATTCGAACAGCGCCTGCAAGGCGCGAGCTACCAGGAGATCGCCGCGGCGGGAGGCGGGATAGCCAGCACGGTCGCAGCCACGCGCGCAGCCAGCGAAGAAGAATTGCAGGCCAAGGCAGCCGCCGCTCTCGACGGCATGCTCGCATTGGGCGTCACCTCTGTCGAGTGCAAAAGCGGATACGGGCTGGACGAGGCCAATGAACTCAAGCAACTGCGGGTATACGAGGCGCTGGACCGGGCCCACCCGGTCAACCTGGCGCCGACCTTCCTGGGCGCCCACATCATTCCACCGGAACACCGCGAGGACCGGGAGCGGTACATCCGGCTGTTGTGCGATGAACTCATACCCACAGTCGCTCGCGACGGCCTCGCCCGATTCTGCGACGCCTTCGTCGAGGAAGGCGCCTACACGGTAGAAGAAGCCCGGAGAATTTTCACTGCCGCCAAGGCGAACGGCCTCGGGATCAAGGTTCACGCCGACCAGTTATCCGACGGCGGCGGTGCGGCGCTGGCCGCTGAAATGAATGCGGTATCCGCCGAACACCTGGAATACGTCAGCGAGGAAGGCGTCTCGGCCCTGGCCCGCAGCGGGACTGTCGCCGTCAGCCTGCCGCTGGCGTCCCTGTACCTGGGCGAGCCCTACCTGCCGGCCCGCCAGCTGCTGTCCGCCGGCGTGCCCGTGGCGGTGGCTACGGATTTCAACCCGGGCTCAGCCCCCAGCTACCACCTGCCGTTCGCGATGACCCTGGCCTGCCTGAACCAGCACATGACCCCGCAGGAAAGCCTCAACGGCGCCACCACCGTGGCGGCGAAAGCCATTTCCGCGGAATCCCGGATCGGCTCCCTGCTCCCGGGCTACCGAGCCGACCTGGCGATCATCGACGCCCCCTCCCTCAACCACTGGCTCTACCACTTCCAACCCAACGCCTGCACTACCGTCATCAAGAACGGAGAGGTCCTTTAAAAAGCTATCCGGCCGTTCCATTGGCACGGCGCCAAAGAAAACATAAAACCATCGCGGATAAATCCGCTCCTACATGATCTAGGTCTATGTACGGGCCCTCTATTTTCCTCTAAAATTACATCTAAATGAAAATCATTCTCATTAACGGAACCTGTAAATGACACTAAAAGAATTGAACCCGGGCCAGTCGGCCCTGATCGAGGAAGTGGACGCCGGGCAGCCGGGCGTGGTGCGATTGATGGTGCTCGGCCTGATCGAAGGCGCCGAGGTTCAGTTCGAGAATTCAGCCATCGGCGGCGACCCCATGGAGATCTCGGTGTACGGTTCCGCCATTTCCGTGCGCAAACAGCAGGCCGACTGCTTCCGGATTTCACCGATCGGTCCGAATGTCTGAAGCGGAAACGGCCTATGTGCCGGTCGACAAAATCCGGATTCGCCGTAAAGCGACCGCATCGATAGCCGTCATTGGAAATCCCAATTCCGGGAAGAGCACCCTGTTCAACCGCCTGACCGGCCTCCGTCAGACCACGGGCAACTATCCCGGCGTCACCGTCGAAAAGCATTCGGGAACCGTTCAACTGAACGGGAACGCCCTGGAACTCATCGATCTGCCCGGCATTTACTGCCTCGGCGGCTTCTCGGCCGATGAACGCATCGCGGTGGACGTGCTGCTCGGCCGCATCGAGGGCACTCCCCGTCCTGACGGCCTGCTGGTAGTCCTGGACGCGACTCACCTGTACCAGGGTCTATACCTGCTCCAGCAACTGATGGAAATGCAGTTGCCGACGGTGGTGGCCATGACAATGACTGACGTCGCCACTTCAAGCGGACTGGATACATCCGCTGAAGTCCTTCAGCGCCACCTGGGCGGATTTCCAATCCTGCCGGTCGTCGCCACCACCGGGCGCGGTCTGGATTCCCTCAAGGAGGCGCTGGAGCATATCGGGGAGGCCGAATCTCCGGCCATACCGGAATCCTGGCCGGAGCTCAGCAGCACGGCGGATGAGTTGGTTCGTGACGACGGCCATTCGCTGCCCCGTATCGACGTGATCCAGGCATTGCTTCACCCTGAGAGCCGGCAGGCCGAAATCCTGAGGGAACACCTGGACGACGGAAAGCTGGCCGAAATCCGCGAGCGCCTGTTCGGTGACGAACCCCCGCAAGCCTCGGAAGCGAGGCATCGTTACCGCTGGGTCCACCAGGTGCTCCGGGAGGCGCAGCACCGCGCACCCCTGATCGAGCGCTTCGGCGCCCGGGGACGTCGCTGGATGAATCGGCCATGGCCGGCCACCCTGTTGTTTTTTGCAGTGATGGCGCTGGTGTTCCAGGCCGTGTTCTCCTGGGCTGCGCCGCTGATGGACGGAATCGACGCAATGGCGGCCTGGCTCTCCAATCAGGTCAGCACAGCCCTGCCCGAGGGCGCCGTCTCCAGTTTTCTCACCGACGGCGTCATCTCCGGTGTAGGCAGCGTACTGGTTTTCCTGCCGCAGATCCTGATCCTCTTCCTGTTCATCATTTTGCTCGAAGATTCGGGGTTTCTCGCCCGGGCGGCGTTTCTGATGGACCGCGTCATGCGCAGCGTGGGACTGTCCGGCCAGTCCGTGATCCCCATGCTTTCCAGCTTCGCCTGCGCGGTGCCTGCCATCATGGCCACGCGGGTGATCCCGAACCGAAAGGATCGGATCGCGACCATCCTGGCGGCGCCGTTCATGACCTGCTCGGCCCGACTGCCGATTTATGCCCTGTTGATCGCCGCCTTCGTTCCCGACGAATCCGTGGGCTGGTTCAACCTGCAGGGCCTGGTGCTGCTTGGGTTGTATCTCCTGGGTATCCTGGGCGGCCTGGTGACCGCATGGATCATGAAGCGTTCGGCCCTGAGGGGCCCCAAGCCGCAATTCGCGCTGGCGCTGCCGGAATTCCGCTGGCCGAATCTGCAGACCGTCTTTATCAAGCTGATGGAGCGCGCCCGGATTTTCCTCAAGCGGGCGGGCACCATCATTTTTGCAGTGGCCATTATCGTCTGGGGGCTGGCCTATTTCCCGCGCTCCGAAGACATCCAGGCAAGCCTGGCGGCTTCCGTGGCACAGGCCGGGGCCACGGTCGAGGCGGAGCGGCTGGACGAGGAAATTCTCAGCTTGCAGAACCAGGCGGCCGCCGACCAGCTCGCGCAGAGCTTCCTGGGCCGTGCCGGGCGATTTGTTGAACCGGTGTTCAAGCCGCTGGGCTGGGACTGGCGGGTTTCAGCCGCGGTGATCGCCGGCTTCCCGGCCCGGGAAGTCGTGGTCGCCGTGATGGGGACGATATACGCCGTGGGCGAAGAAGCCGAAGAGGCCAGCCTGACCGGCAAACTGCGTACCGCCGCCTGGCCTGACGGGCGTCCCATTTTTACCGTGCCCATGGTGCTGGGCCTCCTGGTGTTCTATGCCTGGTGTCTGCAGTGCGCGGCTACCATCGCAACCATCCGGCGGGAGACGAACGGCTGGCGCTGGCCTGCCTTCGCATGGACCTACATGACCGTGCTCGGTTATACCGGCGCGTTCCTCATTTACCAGTTGGGCAGCATGGCCTGATCGGAAATACGGCGCCGTTTTCTCGACAATAATTGTCTTCAAGCTGACAGTTTTGGACAGTTTTCAAGTCATTTTAGCCAATTTTTTGGCGGGCTAATCATCTCAACTAATTGTATTCACAGTTCTTTTTGTTAAAACTTTTCTTCTGGCTCGAATATTGCATGTATGTAAGTGAACAAGGGAACTTTCGCCACCCGCAAATTTTGATTTGCAAACGCTTCCGGAAGAACCGGAAGAGTATAAGGAAAATCGGCAATTCGAATGATTTTCCGAAGATATTCAGGGAGCGCCTGAATCTAGGGGTAAACGGATTGTAAGCAGGCGCTCAACGCACGGAGGCATCGAGTGTAATGAAAGCCGCATTGATTAACCTGTTCAAGGCCAGCCTGACGATGGTCGCCGGATGGGCAGTCGCCGGTTGGTTCCTGTTACTTTTACTCGCGTCGCTGACACTGATTTTCCAGAGCTGAGTTTGTGCAAGGGGAACGCCCGCCTCCCGGCTGCGGCTGGGGGCGGGTGTATTTTTATCGGGCCAAGAAAAAGCCCGGCGCTGCCGGGCTTTCTAATCTTCGTAACGGGCCGACTTGCGGCTCCGCAGCCGTCATTCCACGTCGAATGAATCTTCGTCGCGCGGCCGGTCCACCAATTCCACGTAAGCCATGGGCGCCTGGTCTCCTGCCCGGTAACCGCATTTCATGATGCGCAGGTAACCACCCGGGCGGTCGGAATAACGCGGACCCAGTTCGTTGAACAGCTTGGTCACGGCGTCACGGTCGCGCAGTCGGTCGAATGCCCGGCGGCGATGCGCCACGCTGTCTTCCTTGGCCAGGGTGATCAGGGGCTCGGCGACCCGGCGAAGTTCCTTCGCCTTCGGAACCGTGGTCTTGATGATTTCATGTTCGAACAGCGACGTCGCCATGTTGCGAAACATGGCCTTGCGGTGCGCGCTGTTGCGGTTCAGTTTTCTTCCGGATTTCAGGTGACGCATGGTCTTGTCCTATTAATGTCAGTTCTGGCTCGGCGAGACGCTCAGGCGGCGACCAGGCTCTGGGGTGGCCAGTTTTCCAATTTCATGCCCAGCGAGAGGTCGTGCGATGCGAGCACGTCCTTGATTTCAGTCAGGGATTTCTTGCCGAGGTTGGGCGTCTTGAGCAACTCCACCTCGGTGCGCTGCACGAGGTCGCCGATGTACAGGATACTCTCGGCCTTCAGGCAGTTCGCCGACCGCACCGTCAGTTCGAGATCATCGATCGGGCGCAACAGGACCGGATCGATTTCGTGTTCCTTCTCCTCGACTTCAACGGCCTGTCGAGCCCTGAAGTCCACGAACACGGAGAGCTGATCGGCCAGGATGGTGGCAGCCAGCTTGACGGCGTCTTCGCAGTCCATCGTACCGTTGGTCTCGATGTCCAGGATCAGCTTGTCCAGGTTGGTGCGCTGCTCCACACGCGCGGCATCTACCGAGTAGGCTACCTTGCGGACCGGGCAGAAAGAGGCGTCGAGCTGCAGGCGGCCGATCGGGCGGGTCTCCTGCTCGCCGACGATGAGCTGGGTAGCAGGTTGGTAACCCACACCACGGTTCACCTTCAGGCGCATGTTGATGCTTCCGTCCTGGGTCAGGTTGCAGATCACGTGATCCGGATTCACCACTTCGACCGAGTGGTCGACCTGGATGTCACCGGCTGTGACCGGGCCGGCTCCTGACTTGCCGAGTGTCAGCACGGCTTCTTCACGTTCGAACATGCGCAGCGCGATACCCTTGAGGTTCAGCAGGACTTCGATAATGTCCTCCTGCAGACCTTCGACGGCCGTGTATTCGTGCAGGACGCCGTCCATTTCGACTTCGACAATGGCGCAGCCGGGAATGGATGACAGCAGCACGCGTCGCAGGGCATTGCCCAGCGTGTGGCCGAAACCACGCTCCAGCGGTTCCAGCGTGATCCGTGCGCGGTTCGGGTTGGCTTCGTCAACGCCCACCGAACTGGGCTTCAGCATTTGATCAATTACACCCATCATAGGGATCGCCCTCGTAGACTGTGATTCTGATGAAAATTCCAAGGCCACGGCCATTTCCGCGGCCATACGCCGATATTTGCTTCTATCCCGGATTCTTTACTTGGAGTAAAGCTCCACGATCAGGTTCTCGTTGATGTCGGCAGACAAATCGTTGCGGTCGGGATAGGCCTTCAACACGCCTTCAAGCTTTTTGCCGTCGACTTCGAGCCAGGCAGGCACCAGGTCCATTTCCTGACTGAGCGTGACGGCTTCCTTCACCCGGAGTTGCTTCTTCGCTTTCTCGCGAATGGCCACCACATCGTCGGGCTTTACCTGGTACGAAGGAATGTTCACGGGCTTACCGTTTACCTCGATGGCCTTGTGCGACACCAACTGCCGGGCCTGGGCGCGCGTCACAGCGAAGCCCATCCGGTAAACGACGTTGTCCAGACGGCTTTCCAGCAGCCGCAGCAGGTTTTCACCCGTAGCGCCTTTCATCTGTGCAGCCGACTTGTAGTAGTTGCGGAACTGGCGTTCCAGCACGCCGTAAATACGGCGGACTTTCTGCTTTTCACGCAACTGCAAAGCGTAATCAGACAGGCGCATGCGGCGGGAACCGCCATGCTGCCCCGGCGGCTGGTTCAGCTTGCACTTGGACTCCAGTCCACGTGCCGGGCTCTTCAGCTCCAGGTCAACGCCTTCCCGGCGCGCCAGTTTGCAGGTTGGTCCTATATATCTTGCCATTCTGTATGCTCCGGTCAGACGCGACGTTTCTTCGGCGGCCGGCATCCGTTGTGCGGGATGGGCGTCACGTCAGTGATATTGGTGATCTTGTAGCCGACGGCATGCAGGGCGCGGACCGAGGACTCGCGGCCGGGCCCCGGCCCCTTGACGCGAACGTCGAGGTTCTTCAGACCGTAATCCAGCGCGGCGCGGCCCGCGGTTTCGGCAGCGACCTGCGCGGCAAACGGCGTGCTCTTCCTGGAACCGCGAAAGCCGGCTCCGCCAGCAGTCGCCCAGGACAGGGCGTTACCCTGCCGGTCGGTGATCGTGATAATCGTGTTGTTGAAGGAGGCATGCACGTGGGCGATACCGTCCACGACTGTCTTTTTAACCTTCTTTTTCTTGCTTGGCTTGGCCATATCTATTCCGTTTTATTAACGCTTGATCGGACGGCGCGGACCTTTACGGGTGCGCGCATTGGTCTTGGTCTGCTGGCCCCGGACCGGTAGCCCGCGGCGGTGCCGCAGCCCCCGGTAGCAACCGAGATCCATCAAACGCTTGATGTTCATTGCCACATCACGGCGCAGATCGCCTTCGACCAGGAACTTGCCGACTTCCGAACGAATGCCTTCGATTTCGGATTCGGCCAGGTCCCGGATCTTGGTCTCGGGAGCGACGCCAGCGGCCTCACAAATCTGGAAGGCACGGGTCCGCCCAATGCCGTAAATGTGGGTCAGGCCCACCCAGGTGTGCTTCTGAACCGGTATGTTGACTCCTGCAATTCGAGCCATGTGTTAACTCCTGTCTGCGTGCCGCGAATGTAAACAGCACATTATATCTAATACAAAGCGTCGGTAAAAGCTTGAAATTCCATGCTTTAGAGCCGTTGCTCCTGCTTCGTCAGCCCTGCCTCTGCTTGTGCTTTTTCTCGGTGCAAATCACGTACAAAACGCCCTTGCGCCTGACGATTTTGCAGTTCCTGCAGATCTTTTTAACTGAAGCCTGCACTTTCATGTCTCTTCTCCAAAGCCTTAGGGACGGCCATTGTCCGGCGCCCCTTATTCAACCGCAGATGCGGAACAAATTAACAACTACCGCCGGACCACTCCTGAGCGGCCGTAAGATTTCAGATTCGCCTTTTTCATCAGGCTGTCGTACTGGTGCGAGATCAGGTGGGCCTGGATCTGGGCGATGAAGTCCATGATCACGACCACGACGATCAGCACCGACGTACCGCCAAAATAGAACGGCACCGCCCACAACACCCTGAATATATCCGGCAGCAGGCAAACCGCCACCAGGTACACGGAACCGACCATGGTCAGTCGCGTGAGCACAAAATCGATGTAATCCGCTGTCTGGCGCCCCGGGCGGATTCCGGGAATGAACGCGCCTGATTTCTTCAGGTTGTCCGCCGTTTCCTTCGAGTTGAACACCATGGCGGTGTAGAAGAAACAGAAGAAAATGATCAGGCCCGAGAACAGAATCGTGTACGCCAGGTTGCCCGGTGTCAGGGCCGCCGAAACATCCGTCAGCCAGGACAGCCCCTGCGAACCGCTGAACCAGGTCGCCAGGGTGGACGGGAAAATCACGATACTCGAAGCGAAGATGGCCGGGATCACACCGGACATGTTCACTTTCAGCGGCAGGTGCGTCGACTGGTTCTGGTAGGCGACGCGCCCCTGGCGCTGGGCGTAATTGACCGTGATCCGGCGCTGACCGCGTTCGACGCGGACAATGAAATAGATCACTGCAAGGACCAGGGTCAGGATGATCAGGGTCGCGGGAATGCTGAGTTGGCCCGTGTTGACCAGTTCGAGCGTGCCGGCGACCGCTCTGGGCAGCCCGGCCACGATGCCCGCAAAGATGATCAGCGAGATGCCGTTGCCGACGCCGCGCTCGGTGATCTGTTCACCCAACCACATCAGGAAGACCGTGCCTGCCGTCAGCGAGACCATCGCGGTGAACAGGAAGCCGAAACCCGGAGAAAGGACGACGGAAGACTGTCCCTGCAGCGCGAATGCCACGCCACCTGCCTGGATCGCAGCCAGGATGACCGTGAAATTGCGCGTGTACTGCGTAATCTTTTGCCGGCCGCTCGAACCTTCCTTCTTGAGCTGCTGCAGCTGCGGAACCGCGCTGCTCATCAACTGCATGATGATGGACGCCGAAATGTACGGCATCACGCCCAGGGCGAAAAGCGAAAAACGTTCCAGCGCGCCGCCGGTGAAGAGGTTGAACACGTCCACGATCGTGCCCTGCTGCGAGTTCATGAACTGCAGCAGCGCCTGCGGATTGACGCCCGGAACCGGAATGAAGGTACCGATACGGTAAATGATCAGCGCCATGACCACGAACAGCAAACGCTGCCGCAGCTCGGTCAGACGACCCAGACCGCTGAGGGTTTCCGCCATTTGTGACGGTGAACGCGCCATTACTCTACCTTGCCTCCGGCCGCTTCGATTGCTGCCTGCGCGCCCTTGGTGACGCCCAGTCCCTTGACGGTGACCGCGCGGCTGAGTTCACCGGTGTTGATGACCTTCACCTTGCGCGCGTCATGCCCCACGATCTTTTCGGCCTTCAGGGTGTCGAGATCGATCACGTCAGACTTCATGACCTCGATCTGGTACAGGCGGACTTCCGCGTTGTAGCGTGCGGTGCGCGAAGCGAAGCCGCGCTTGGGCAAGCGTCGCTGCAGCGGCATCTGGCCGCCCTCGAAGCCGACCTTGTGGTAGCCGCCCGAACGGGACTTCTGTCCCTTGTGGCCGCGGCCCGCCGTCTTGCCCAGGCCGGAGCCCATGCCGCGGCCGGCCCGCTTGCGATTTTTCTTGCTGCCCTCTGCCGGGCTGAGTTCATTCAGTTTCATGTCAGTACTTTCCTATTCCGGTTCGCAGAGTCACCCGTCCGTTAAGCGGACTCAGGCTTTCTCCACTCGTACCATGTAGTCGATCTTGTTTACCATGCCCCGCACGGACGGCGTATCCTCGAGCACGACCGTCTGGTGCATGCGCTTGAGGCCGAGTCCGCGGGCGCATTCCCGGTGCTTCGGCTGGTACCCGATCGGGGAACGGACCAGCGTTACCTTGATCTGCTTGTTTTTCTTAGCCATTGTCCTTTACCCGACGTTCGCCATGATGTCTTCGACAGACTTGCCGCGTTTGATCGCCACAGATTCCGGGCTCTGCATGGACTGCAGACCCTTGATGGTGGCGCGGACCAGGTTGATCGGGTTGTTGGACCCGACGCTCTTGGCCAGTACGTTGCGCACGCCCACGGTTTCCAGCACGGCGCGCATGGCGCCGCCGGCGATCACGCCAGTACCTTCTGATGCCGGCTGCATGTAAATGCGCGAACCGGCATGGCTGGCTTTGATCGCGTGCCACAGGGTGCCGTCGCGCAGGGAAATGTCCACCATGTTGCGGCGGGCTTTCTCCATCGATTTCTGGATGGCCACGGGCACTTCACGCGCTTTGCCGTAACCGAAACCGATCTTGCCTTCGCCGTCGCCTACAACGCTCAGAGCAGTGAATCCGAAGATCCGGCCACCCTTGACCACCTTGGCCACACGGTTGACGGCTACCAGTTTTTCAAGCAGGCCGTCGCCTGTGTCTTTGTCCATATTCGCCATTTTTCTTACCTGTCTCTGCGGGCCAGATCCTGTCCCGAATTCGATAATGCCTCGTTAGAAGTTCAATCCCGATTCGCGTGCCGCGTCGGCCAGTTCCTTGACCCGCCCGTGATACTGATAACCTGAGCGGTCGAAAGCCACGTCCTTGACGCCTGCCTCGGCGGCCCGCTCGGCAACTGCCTTGCCAACCGCGGCGGCGGCTTCCTTGTTCGACTTGCTCTTGAGATCGGCCGCGACGTCTTTCTGCAGCGTTGAAGCCGCCGCAATGACGTTGCCGTCCTCCGAGCTGATCACCTGGGCGTAAATATGCCGGCCGCTGCGGAAAATCGTCAGCCGGGGCTTGCCGAGGCGGCGAATGTGAAGGCGGGCCTTCTTGGCCCGGCGCATGCGTGCAGCCTTCTTCTTGTCCATCTCTGTTTCCTCGCTCTTTTAAGCTTTCTTGGCTTCTTTGCGCACGACGCGTTCATCTGAGTAACGAACACCTTTGCCCTTGTAGGGCTCCGGCGGACGGAACGCCCGGATTTCCGAGGCGACCTGGCCCACTTTCTGCTTGTCACAGCCCTTGATGATGATCTCGGTCTGGCTCGGCGCCTCGATCGTGATGCCTTCTGGGGCTTCGTATACCACCGGGTGTGAAAAACCCAGGGCCAGCGTCAGTTTCTTGCCCTGCACCTGCGCGCGGTAACCCACGCCGACCAGGGTCAGTTTCTTTTCGAAGCCGTCGGTGACGCCGATCACCATGTTGTTCACCAGGGAACGCATCGTCCCGGCCATGGCAACGTGTGAGTCCGCCGTGGGCTTCACGACATAGTTGTTTTCGTCCTTCTCGAGGCTCACGTTCGGGTGCATCTGGAACGCCAGGTTGCCTTTCGGGCCCTTGACGCTGACTTCAGCACCCTTGACGTTGACTTCAACGCCGGAGGGCAGCTCGATCGGAGCACTTGCTATACGTGACATTATCTTCTCCCAAACCTCTGCTGCATCACGTCACGATGCACAGGATTTCGCCGCCCTGGCCAGCCTCGCGGGCCGACGCGTCGGTCATGATTCCTTCAGAGGTACTGACCACCGCGATACCCAGACCGTTCAGGATCTTCGGCAGGTCGTCCTTGCCGCGATACTGGCGCAGGCCCGGGCGACTGACGCGCTTCATCGACTCGATGACGCCGTGTCCCTGCATGTAGCGCAGGGTGATCTCCAGCCCCGGCTTGCCGTCCAGTTCGGCATCCTGGTAATCGTTGATGTAGCCCTCTTCTTTCAGGACTTTCGCGATACCCGTCTTCACTTTGGAAGCGGGAATTTTCACTGTCGTCTTGCGCACCGCCTGGGCGTTGCGAATTCGCGTCAGCATGTCCGAAATCGGGTCGCTCATGCTCATGATATTCTTCCTCTTTACCAGCTGGCCTTGCGCAGGCCCGGCACGTCGCCGCGCATCGCGGCTTCACGCAGTTTGTTACGTCCCAGTCCGAATTTCCGGTAGAAGCCGCGCGGGCGACCGGAAATGGCGCAGCGGTTGCGCTGGCGCACGGGGCTGGAATCACGGGGCAGCTTCTGCAGCTTGAACATTGCTTCCTGCCGCTCTTCGAATCCCACATCCGGGTTAGTGATGATCGCTTTCAGTTCAGCGCGCTTGCTGGCGTACTTGGCTACCAGCTTGGCGCGGCGCTTTTCGCGATTGACCATTGATACTTTTGCCATCGTGATTCCTTCGCTTACCTTTCTTTGAACGGGAAATTGAAAGCCTGCAGTAATGCCAGGGCTTCCTCGTCGTTCTTTGCCGAGGTTGTAATGGTGATGTCCATGCCGCGGATCACGTCGATCTGATCGTAATCGATCTCCGGGAACATGATCTGCTCCTTGACGCCCAGGCTGTAATTGCCGCGTCCGTCGAAGGACTTGCGGCTGAGCCCACGGAAGTCGCGTACACGCGGGAGGGCGATATTCACCAAGCGGTCGAGGAACTCGTACATCCGTTCGCTGCGCAGGGTGACCTTGCAGCCCACCGGCCAGCCATCACGGATCTTGAAGCTCGCCACTGATCTGCGCGCATGGGTCACGATCGGCTTCTGGCCCGCGATCGCGGTCATGTCGCCCACTGCGCGGCCCATCACTTTCTTGTCGCCGACGGCCTCACCTACACCCATGTTCAGCGTGATCTTGGTGATCTTTGGCACTTCCATGACGTTGCCGAAGCTGAACTTGTCCTTCAGCTCGGGCACCACCGTTTCCTTGTAATAAGTCTGTAGTCTGGACATCTGACAATCCTTAAATATCCACGGCTTCGCCGGTGGACTTGAAAATACGCACCTTACGGCCGTCTTCCAGGGTCTTGATGGACACCCGGTCGCCTTTGCCGGTACCCGGGTTGTACAACGCGACGTTGGACTGGTGAATCGGAGATTCCTTGTCCACGATTCCGCCGACCTGGTTCAGTCCCGGATTGGGTTTCAGGTGTTTTTTCACCATGTTCACGTTTTCGACCAGCAGCCGGTTTTCATCGATGACCCGCAGGACATGGCCCCGCTGGCCCTTGCTGCGGCCGGTCGTTACGATGACTTCGTCACCTTTCTTGATTCGTTTCATCTTTTCGTTCTCCCCGCCTACAGCACTTCGGGCGCCAGCGAGACAATCTTCATAAACCGTTCGGAACGCAGTTCACGGGTGACCGGGCCGAAGATACGGGTACCGATCGGCTCGTGCTTGGCGTCCAGCAGGACCGCCGCGTTGCCGTCGAATCGGATCAGGGAACCGTCGCCCCGGCGCACGCCGGAACGGGTCCGCACCACGACCGCGTTGTAAACCTCGCCTTTCTTGACCTTACCGCGGGGAATCGCTTCCTTGACGGTGACCTTGATCACGTCGCCGATCCGCGCGTAACGTCGCTTCGAGCCGCCCAGTACCTTGATACACTGGACCCGGCGCGCGCCGCTGTTATCAGCGGCTGAAAGCATGCTCTGCATCTGAATCATCGTTGATGTCCTTTGCTACGCTCTTCTTCGGGCCCGCGGCCTTACTTGGCGCGCTCCAAAATTTCCACTACCCGCCAGCTCTTGGTCTTCGAGAGCGGGCGGCATTCTGAGATTGTCACCAGGTCGCCTTCGCCACAGCTGTTTTCCTCATCGTGCGCACGGACCTTGGTCGAGCGCTTGATGTACTTGCCGTACAACGGATGCTTCACCTGGCGTTCCAGCATCACGGTTACGGTCTTGTCGGCCTTGCTGCTGGTCACGCGACCCGTCTTGGTGCGTTTTACTGCTTCGGTCGTGCTCATGATGATTCACTACCCTTCGATTTCTCGTTCAGAACCGTCTTGATGCGGGCGATGTCCTTGCGCACTCGGCGAAGGTCATGCGGAGTGGCCAACTGGCCGATACCGCGCTGCATCCTCAGGTTGAATTGCTCCTGCAGAAGGCCGGTCAGCTCTTCATGCAGTTCCGTTTCGTTCTTTTCTCTCAACTCTTGCGCATTCATCACAGCACAGACCTCTTCACGAAAGTGGTGCCGACAGCCAGCTTGGCCGATGCCAGGCGAAACGCCTCGCGAGCCTGCTCTTCCGTCACGCCCTGGATTTCGTACATCACGCGGCCGGGTTGAATCGGAGCCACCCAGTACTCGACGTTACCTTTACCCTTACCCATGCGGACTTCGACGGGTTTCTTCGAAACCGGCTTGTCCGGGAAAACACGGATCCACAGCTTGCCGCCGCGTTTCACGTAGCGTGTAATCGCACGGCGCGCGGCTTCGATCTGCCGCGCCGTGACGAATCCGCGGGTCGTGGCTTTCAGACCATACTCACCGAAGCTGACGCGATTACCGACTTGCGCCAGGCCGCGGTTCCGGCCCTTCTGCTGCTTTCTGAATTTCGTTCGCTTTGGTTGCAGCATTGTTCAATCTCCTAGCTGGCAACCGCCTGGTTGCGCTTGTTCTCTGCGTCCGAGTCGTACAGGTTGAAAACCTCACCCTTGTAGATCCAGACCTTTACGCCAAGGACACCGTAGGTGGTCTTCGCTTCAACGACCCCGTAGTCCACGTCAGCGCGCAAGGTATGCAGCGGAACGCGACCTTCGCGGTACCACTCGCTGCGTGCGATATCCGCACCGTTCAGGCGGCCAGACACGCAGACCTTGATGCCCAGGGCGCCCAGGCGCATCGAGTTTCCCACGGCGCGCTTCATGGCGCGGCGGAACATGATGCGGCGTTCCAGCTGCTGGGCGATGCCCTCGGCAACCAGCTGCGCGTCCAGCTCGGGCTTGCGGATCTCGGCTACCGTGATGTGCGTGGGAACGCCCATCAGTGCGCTCACGTCGCGACGCAGGCGCTCGATGTCCTCGCCTTTTTTGCCGATGACGATGCCGGGACGCGCCGTGTGGATCGTGATCCGCGCGGACTTCGCCGGACGTTCGATCTGAATCCGGCTGACCGCCGCCTGAGCGAGCCGCTTCTGCAGATACTCGCGGACCTTGAGGTCCGAATTCAAGAGCTCGGCGTATTCAGCCTTCTCAGCGAACCAGGTTGAATTCCAGTCCTTGGCGATACCCAGGCGAAATCCTGTTGGATGTACCTTCTGACCCATTATGCTTGTCCCGTATTTTCGTCGGCCACGGTCACGGAGATGTGACTGTTGCGTTTAAGAATTCGAGTGCCGCGGCCCTTCGCCCGGGCGCGTCCGCGCTTGAACGTGGGGCCTTCGTCGACCATGATCGTGCTGACTTTCAGCTCGTCGATGTCGGCGCCTTCGTTGTGCTCTGCATTGGCAATCGCCGAAAGCAACACTTTCTTGACGATATGCGCCGCCTTCTTGGTGCTGAAGGTCAGGATCTGCTCGGCCTGTTCCACCGGCATGCCCCGAACCTGGTCAGCCACCAGGCGTACTTTCTGCGCCGAAATGCGCGCGTTTTTCAATCGTGCAGTCGCTTGCATGGCAACACCTACTTCGTCTTGCGGTCGCCCGAGTGACCCCTGAAGGTCCGGGTGGCCGCGAATTCACCCAGCTTGTGGCCGATCATCTGATCACTGATCAGGATCGGTACGTGCTGGCGTCCGTTGTGCACCGCAATCGTCAGCCCCACCATTTCGGGCAGGATCATGGAGCGGCGTGACCAGGTCTTGATCGGTCGCTTGTTGTTCGTCTCAATGGAGTCAGTCACCTTCTTCATCAGGTGATGATCGACGAACGGTCCTTTTTTAATCGAACGTGGCATAGCTCTACCTGTTATCTGCCTGAACGCTTACGGACGATGAACTTGTCCGAAGTCTTGTTCTTGCGGGTTTTGTATCCCTTGGTCGGAACACCCCAGGGCGTCACCGGATGACGGCCGCCCGAAGTGCGTCCTTCGCCACCACCGTGCGGGTGGTCGACCGGGTTCATCGCGACGCCGCGGACCGTCGGCCGCACGCCTCTCCAGCGCTTGGCGCCGGCCTTGCCCAGCTTCTCGAGGTTGTGCTCGGAATTGGACACTTCACCGATGGCCGCCTTGCAGCGTGCGGGCACTTTGCGCATTTCACCGGAGCGCAGCCTCAACGTTGCGTACTGGCCTTCACGTGCCACCAGCTGCACCGCGGCTCCGGCGCTTCGCGCCAGCTGGGCGCCCTTGCCGGGCTTCATTTCCACGCAGTGGACAACCGAACCCATCGGGATGTTGCGCAGCGGCAGGCAGTTGCCCGGTTTGATCGCCGCGTCGCGGCCGCTGACGACCTTGTCGCCGGCCCGCAGGCCCTTGGGCGCGATGATGTAACGTCGTTCGCCGTCCTTGTACAGCACCAGCGCAATGTGCGCACTGCGGTTCGGATCGTATTCGATGCGCTCGACGCGGCCGGCGATGCCGTCCTTGTCGCGCTTGAAATCGATCACGCGATAGTGCTTCTTGTGTCCGCCACCCCGATGCCGCGTGGTGATCCTGCCCGTGTTGTTACGACCGCCGGACTTGGATTTCTTCTCCACCAGGCCGGCATAGGGCGCACCCTTGTGCAGGTGCGGATGCTTGACCTGAACGACACCTCGGCGTCCTGGCGATGTTGGTTTTGCCTTAACAATTGCCATGACTATTTGTCCTTAAACTGATTCTCCGCCCAGGAAGTCGATGACCTGACCTTCCTGCACGCGAACATAAGCCTTTTTCCAGTCGCTGCGCTTACCCGGGCGCATGCGGAAAGACTTGGTTTTACCCTTGACGTTTACCATGCGGACCGCTTCCACGTTGACTTCGAACAGCAGTTCCACCGCGCCCTTGACTTCAGCCTTGCTGGCGTCACGGACCACGTGGAATACGTACTGATTGCTGTTCTCACCCACCAGCGTCGTCTTTTCGGTGACGCGCGGCGAAAGCAATACCTGGTACAGACGGTTGTTGCTCATCCCAACCACTCCTGGATCTTCTCGACTGCGTCCACAGTCATGATCACCTTTTCGGCAGCCACCAGGCTCACCGGGTCAATTCCGGATACGTCCACCGTGTAGACACCCGGCAAGTTGCGGGATGCGAGGTACACGTTGTCGTCCAGTTCTCCGGTCACGATCAGGCCGGTCTCGAAACCGAGATCCGCCAGCCTGCCGAGCAATGCCTTGGTCCGGGGCTCATCCACGCCGACCGAGTCGACGACTACCAGCCGATCCTGGCGGACGAGTTCCGAGAGGATCGCCTGCATGGCGCCACGGTACATCTTGCGGTTCACTTTCTGGGAATGATCCCGCGGAGCCGCCGCGAAAGCCCTGCCACCGCCACGCCATATGGGGCTGCGTATGGTACCGACGCGCGCGCGCCCGGTGCCTTTCTGACGCCAGGGCTTCCTGCCGCCGCCACGGGCCGTCGAGCGGTTCTTCTGGGCCTTGGTTCCGGCCCTACCGCCCGCGAGATAGGCCGTCACGACCTGGTGCACCAGCGCTTCGGAAAAATCGCGTCCGAAGGTGGCTTCCGACACCTTGATGTCCTTCCCGCCTGCTACTGAGAGTTGCATGCTCATATCTCCATCAATCCTTACTGCATCGCCTTCACGGAAGGACGGACCACTACCGCGCCGCCGGCCGCGCCTGGAACCGCGCCCTTGATCAGCAACAGGTTGCGCTCCGAGTCGACGCGAACCACTTCCAGGTTCTGCGTTGTCACGCGTGCATCGCCCATTTGACCGGCCATTTTCTTACCCTTGAAGACACGGCCCGGAGTCTGGCACTGGCCAATGGAACCCGGGGCGCGATGCGCGAGGGAGTTGCCGTGGGTGGCGTCCTGCATGCTGAAGTTGTGCCGCTTCACCGTTCCGGCAAAGCCTTTTCCCTTGCTGGTTCCGGTCACGTCGACCAATTCGCCCGCTTCGAACATGTCCACTTTGAGTTCGGAGCCCGCTTCCACTTCCTCGCCTTCCGGCAAGCGCAGTTCCCACAGGCCTTCGCCTGCTTCGACGCCGGCCCTGGCGTAGTGTCCGGCGACCGGCTTGTTCACCAGGTTCGCGCGGCGCTGACCAATGGTGACCTGGATCGAGCGGTAACCATCGGTTTCCTCGCTCTTCACCTGGGTCACGCGGTTCGGGCTGACTTCGACCACCGTCACGGGCACACTATCGCCCTCTTCGGTGAAAACCCGCGTCATGCCGCGTTTGCGTCCAATCAATCCAATCTTCATTGCTCTGCCTTATTTCCCGTTTGCCCAGGCGATCAGTACAGCTTGATCTGTACGTCCACGCCCGCCGCGAGATCCAGCTTCATCAGCGCATCCACGGTCTTGTCATTCGGATCCACGATATCCATCAGGCGCTTGTGCGTACGGGTTTCGTACTGGTCGCGCGCGTCCTTGTTGACGTGGGGAGAAATCAGAACGGTGTGCCGTTCAATCCTCGTCGGCAAGGGGATCGGGCCCAGCACCTGCGCGCCGGTCCGTTTCGCGGTCTCCACGATTTCAGCGGCCGAGCGGTCGATCAGTCGATGATCGAATGCTTTCAGCCTGATGCGGATTCTCTGGTCTGCCATCTCAATTACTCGCTTTGCTCGTTTACTCGAAGATCTTCGCTACGACGCCGGCACCTACCGTGCGCCCGCCTTCGCGAATCGCGAACCGCAGACCTTCTTCCATGGCGATCGGCGCAATCAGCGACACCTTCATCTGTATGTTGTCGCCCGGCATCACCATCTCCACACCTTCCGGCAACTCAACCGCTCCCGTCACATCCGTCGTACGGAAGTAAAAC
>CAJIBJ010000103.1_pt1 | contig 36155 bp, 35 predicted proteins | sample 9199331 | NCBI WGS metagenome assembly CAJIBJ01 (sample SAMEA7708300, study PRJEB35096) | sediment metagenome | biome: marine neritic benthic zone biome [ENVO:01000025]; feature: sediment [ENVO:00002007]; material: shallow marine sediment [ENVO:03000034] sea grass bed [ENVO_01000059] ... | reverse complement strand
GGGCCTTGACCACTCCGTCCGTCGATAATTCAATTTCGGCCACCTCGGGGTTTCTCGGCACCGGAGGGACGGCCAGCAACAATTCTTCCTCGACGATATCCTGCAGGGGCAGGCGCCGATGCTCAACCAACACCGGTTCGTAATGATCCGGCGTGGACTCCTGCTGCGCAACATCTTCGATGATCACCAGCAGGCTCTTGCGCTCGATTCTCTCGCTGTAAGGCGCCAGGCTGCGCTGGCAAACCAACGGCAAATCGGCAATTACCTCCAGCCGTACCGTGACGAGCCCCTGCCCGTCATATGCGAACCGCGCGGAAAAGGTTGCTTCGCCCCGGTCCGCGCCGGCGTCGTCAGGCGCCAACAGCGGCAGCAGCCGCTCCATGCGCTTCAACGGCATGGTGCCCTGGAACGTCCGCCGGCCCCCCGCTGCTTTCCAAGGATCTAGAATGTCTGGAAATTCACGAGACATGGCTGCACAATTCCTGACCACCGCTCTTCTGAGCGCTTATGCCACACAAAAACGGGTTATTTTACTATAAAAATGCGGAAACAGTCACCTATTCGTGCATTGATCCTCGCTTCCTCCAGCCCATACCGTAAAATGCTGCTGGAACGGCTGGGCCTGCCCTTCGAAACGCGGCCGCCCGATGTCGACGAAACCCCAAAGGAAAGCGAGTTGCCGGGCAGTCTGGTGGCGAGGCTCGCCGCCGACAAGGCGCGGGTGGTGGCGCGGGTTTTCCCGTCCTCGCTGGTCATCGCTTCCGACCAGGCTGCTGCCTTCAACGGGCAGATCGTTGGCAAACCGGGTTCGACCGCCAATGCCGTCGCGCAACTACGCTCCTTCAGCGGGCGCACCGTGCAATTCCTGACAGCGGTAACGGTCCTGTGCGGGGAAACCGGATTCGAGTACCAGGAAACGGTCGATACCCGCGTCCGTTTTCGTGAACTGTCCCGGGGCGAGATTGAGCGATACGTCGCAAGCGACCGCCCGCTGGACTGCGCGGGCAGTTTCAAATCTGAAGCGGCCGGCATCACTCTGCTCGAATCACTGTCTTCCCCCGACCCGACCGCCATCGTCGGCCTGCCCCTGATAGCAGTATCGAAAGCCCTGAGGCGGGCGGGACTTGAGATTCCATAGTATGCGATAATCAGGGGTCACCATACTTCACCGTACGGAGCCCGAACATGAGCAATTCCGAATACAGGAACTGGCGGCTGGAATACGATCTCGACCAGGTCTGCTGGTTGACCATCGACCGCGCCGGTGAGTCCAGCAACAGCCTTTCCCGCGAGGTGATGGAAGAACTGTCCGAGATCATCTCGGGGTTGGAAAAAAACCATCCCAAAGGCCTGGTGCTGCAGTCGGGCAAGCGGAATTCGTTCGTTGTCGGGGCCGACGTGCGTGAATTCGAGGAAGTGAGCAGCGTCGAGGAGGCCGAAGGATTCATCGTCGAGGTTCACCGCCTGTTCAACCGGATCGACGCCCTCCCCTTTCCCACGGCTGTCCTGATCGACGGCTACTGCCTGGGCGGCGGCCTGGAACTCGCGCTGTGCTTCGACTACCGCATTGCCGCGAACAACGACGCCACCCGCCTCGGATTTCCCGAGATCCGCCTCGGCATTTACCCTGGATTCGGTGGAAGCGCGCGCACGACCGGGCTGATCGGCGGCCTGCGGGCCATGCCAGTCATGTTGAGTTCCCGGATGCTGCGGGCGCACCAGGCCAAAGGCCTCGGGTTAGTCGACGAACTGGTCGGCCCGCACGGCGGGATGCGCTGGGCCGGCCGGCGGGCGGTCCTGCAAAAGCGCAAGAGTCGCAAGGCGGGCATCCTCGCCAGGTTGAGCAATTTCGGGCCCGCGCGAAAGTTGCTGGCCGGCCAGATGCGCAAGCAGACCGCGGCCAAGGCCAATCCGAAACACTATCCCGCGCCCTTTGAACTGATCGATGCCTGGGAAGAGGTGGGCAACGATTCTGCCCTGATGCTTGACGAAGAGGCGCGCCGCGTGGCCCGGCTCATCAACGGCGACGCCTCCCGAAGCCTGCGGCGGGTGTTCTGGCTCATGGAACAGTTGAAATCGCACGGGAAGGACAGGGATTTCCGCGCGCGCCGGGTGCACGTGATCGGCGCCGGCGTCATGGGTGGGGACATCGCAGCCTGGTGCGTGTTGCAGGGACTGGAGGTAACGCTTCAGGACCGCGAAATGAAGTACATCGAACCGGCGCTGAAGCGAGCTAAAAAGCTTTTTGCGAAGCGCCTGAAATCACCAGACCGCATCGCGGGCGCGCAGAGCCGGCTGATCGCGGACGTCGACGGCGCGGGCGCGTCGCGGGCGGACGTCATCATCGAAGCTATTTTCGAAAATCTCGAAGCCAAGCAGGAACTCTTCAAGGCGCTGGAGGCAAAAGTCAAACCCGGCGCGATCCTGGCGACCAACACCTCCGCAATACCGCTGAAGGACATTGCCGGTGTCCTCAAGGAACCGCAGCGCCTGCTGGGTCTCCATTTCTTCAACCCGGTCGCCAAAATGCCGTTGGTCGAAGTGGTCTATGACAGCGACACCCTCGCCGAGGAAATTGGCCGCGGCGCCGCGTTCTGCAACCAGATCAACCGTTTTCCGCTCCCGGTGATCAGCAGTCCCGGTTTCCTGGTAAATCGCGTGCTGGCGCAATACATGCTGAAAGCCCTGCAGATTCACCGGGAGCGCGACGTGCCCAAGGAGGCGCTGGACAAGGCGGCCGAGAACTTCGGGATGCCGATGGGGCCGGTCGAGCTCGCCGACACCGTCGGCCTGGACGTCGGGCTCGGCGTGATGGGCACACTGGGCGGCGAGGAAGCTGCCGAAGACGCGAAACTGCTGAAGGACCACGTGGATGCGGGCCGGCTCGGGAAGAAGAGCGGCGAAGGCTTTTACAAGTGGAAGAAGGGCAAGCCGGAAAAAGACAAGGACGCCATCGAGGATATCAACCTCGAGACCCTGGCGGACGAACTGATGCAGCCCTATTTCGACGAGTGCAAGGCCTGCCTGGCCGACGGCATCGTGGAGAATCTCGACGCCGTGGACGCCGGCATGGTATTCGGCACGGGATTCGCGCCTTTCCGTGGCGGTCCGCTGTACTACCTGGAGAGCATTGCAAAGCGTGACGAGGAGCAGGAAGATGAGTGAAGTGCGCAGGATTGCAGTCATCGGCGGCAGCCGCATCCCGTTCTGTCGGTCCAACACCATCTATTCCGGGAAAACCAACCTGGACATGCTGTCGGCCGCGATCCAGGGAGTGGTCGAACGCTTCGGTCTGGATGGAAAACAACTCGACGAGGTGATCGCCGGCGCGGTCACGACGCATTCGAAAGACTGGAACCTCGCCCGGGAGGCCCTGCTGTCAACCGGCCTCTCGCCGCTGACCCCGGGCATTACGCTTCAACAGGCCTGCGGCACCAGCCTGCAGGCCGCCCTGATGATCGGCGCCAAGATCGCCACCGGGCAGATCGAATGCGGCATTGCCGCCGGGGCAGACACCACCTCTGATCCACCCATCACTTTCGGCAGGAAATTCTCCCAGCGCCTCGTCAAGGCCGGCGCGGCCCGCAGCGGCAAACAGCGTTTGCGCGCCTTCAAGGGATTCCGTCCGGGCGAACTGAAGCCGCAACTGCCGGCCAACGGCGAACCGCGCACCGGCCTGTCTATGGGACAGCACTGCGAGCGAATGGTGCGGGAGTGGAAAGTCGCAAGGGAAGACCAGGACCGCCTGGCCCTGGAGAGTCACCAGAAAGCAGCCCAGGCATACGACGATGGGCTGTTCGACGACATCGTCACGCCCTGGGGCGGCGTCAGCCGGGACAACAACATCCGCGCGGACAGCAGCCTTGAGAAACTGGGCCAGCTACGCACCGTATTTTCCCGCGCCGCGGACGCCACCCTGACGGCCGGCAACAGCACGCCGCTGACGGACGGAGCAGCCGCTGTCCTGCTTGCATCCGAAGAGTGGGCCGAAGCCAACGACCTGCCGGTGCAGGCCTGGCTCACCGCGGGCCGCACCTCGGCGGTGGACTTCGTCAATGACGAGGGCCTGTTGATGGCGCCCACTGTGGCGGTTTCGGAAATGCTTCAAATGAACGGACTGAGTCTTCAGGATTTCGATTTTTACGAGATTCACGAAGCCTTCGCCGCACAAGTACTATGCACCCTGGCGGCCTGGGAATCCGAGGCCTACTGCAAGGATCGGCTTGGCCTGGAACAGGCACTGGGCTCCGTTGACCGCGAAAAGATGAATGTCCACGGAAGCAGCCTGGCGGTGGGCCATCCCTTCGCAGCAACCGGTGCGCGCATCCTGGCCAACCTGTCGCAGATACTCGAGAAAGCCGGATCCGGCCGCGGGCTGATTTCAGTTTGCACCGCGGGCGGCATGGGCGTCGCGGCCATCCTGGAGCGCGAGTGATGGCGCCGGCAGCGATGAGCGTGGTGGAACGGGCGATTGCAGCAATCGACAGCCCCTGGCGCGCTCCCGGCGACGGCAGTCTCAGGGAAGCGCCACGGAATTACGCTGCGCCCCCCGGTGGGGGTGACTTCAAGAAACAACTGATCGCCGCACGCCGGGAAATCCGGCCGTTCCAGCGCAAGCTCTACGCGGCGAAACAGTTCAGCGTCCTTCTCGTTTTCCAGGCACTGGACGCCGCGGGAAAGGACGGCGCCATTCGCGAGGTCTTCGAAGACCTGGACCCGGTCAATGTCCAGGTTTCGGCGTTCAAACGGCCGACGGAACGGGAACTCAGGCATGATTTCCTGTGGCGGACGGGCCTGCAACTCCCCGAGCGCGGTGAGATCGGGATCTTCAATCGGAGCTACTACGAAGAGGTCCTCACGGTTCGAGTGCACCCCGAATACCTGGGTGGACAGTACGCCGGCGCCGCGCCGGACGAAGATTCGCTCTGGCCGCTGCGCTACCAGGCCATCCGCGAACATGAACGACACCTGGCGGCCGCCAATACGCTGGTCCTGAAGTTCTGGCTGAACGTATCGCCCGCCAAACAGGCCCAACGCTTCCTCGACCGGCTCGACAATCCCGAAAAACGCTGGAAATTCTCCATGGGCGACATTCGTGAATCCAGGTTCCGCGCAGAGTACGACGATGCCGTCCTTCACATGCTGAACGAAACGTCGCGTCCCTGGGCGCCCTGGTTCTGCATACCTGCCGACGACCGCTGGTACCTGAGATGGCACATTGCCGACATCATCCGGCAGGCCATGGCGGCGCTGCCGCTGGAATATCCTGCCGCCGATGAGATACCTGCAGAAGAAGCCGCGGAAGTCCGGGCGCTGCTGGAGTCGAGGATCGCGGGCTAACCCGTGGGTTGCGCCGTATAGGGCATGGACACTTCGAGGCCGGCGGCCTCCGCGGTGTTCAGCATCAACGTAGCCCGCGTCATCGGTCCGACGCCGCCCGGTACCGGGCTGATCCAGCCCGCGCGCTCCGAAGCCGATTGGAAATCGATGTCCCCGACGATCCTGCCGTCGGGCAGCCGGCTGATGCCGACGTCCACCACGATGGCTCCCGGGGATATCCACTCCGACCGGACGATCCCCGGCTTGCCGATCGCGCTGATCAGCAGTTCAGCGCTCCGAACGTGTTCTTCAAGGTTCCGCGTGAAGCGGTGACTGACCGTAACCGTTGAGCCGGTCAGCAACAATTCCAGCGCCATCGGGCGGCCGACGATGTTCGACGCGCCGACCACGACGGCATGCATCGAGCGGTTGGCGATGCCGTAGTAGTGCAGCAGCGCCATCACGCCGCGCGGCGTGCAGGGGCGCAAGCCGGGCTGGCGCAAGGCGAGCCTGCCGACGTTGAAGGCGTGGAATCCGTCCACGTCCTTTTCGGCGTCGATGCTATTGGTCACGGCCGTTTCGTCGATGTGGGGCGGGAGCGGCAACTGGACGAGGACTCCATCGATTTCGGGATCTTCGTTCAGGCTGTCCACGAGTTCGAGCAGTTTTTCCTGGGAAGTTCCCTCGTCCAGGTCATAGTCCCGGGCCAGGATGCCCGCCCGCTCGCAATCCCGGCGCTTGGCGCGCACGTAGATGGAGGAAGCCGGATCGCTGCCCACCAGCACAACGGCCAGGCCGGGCCGCCGGCCGCCACGGGCGACATGCGTTTCTATTGACTCTTTCACGCGGGCGATGACGGCCGAGCTGACCGTATTGCCGTCCAGTATTTTCGCTTTTGATTCTTGTGGTACGGTTTTCATGCGATAGTATTTTAGTTCATGCCAGGAGGTTACCGCCATGCGCGTACACGAATTCGCTTTCCGCTCCCTGCAGGGCGCCAGCATGCCGCTGGAACGCTGGAAAGGCCAACCCATCCTGATGGTGAATACCGCGTCCGAATGTGGCTACACGCCGCAATATGCCGGCCTGCAAGCGCTCTGGCAAGAATACCGTCCCTCCGGGCTGATTGTCCTGGGGGTCCCGTGCAACGACTTCGGCGACCAGGAACCTGGCGACGCGGAGACCATTGCCGATTTCTGCACTGAACGCTTCCAGGTCACGTTTCCGATGACGGAGAAGCAGTTCATCATCGGCAGGCACGCCCATCCCCTGTTCCTCGCCATGCGGGAGGAATACACAAGCGATGTCCTGCCCTCCTGGAATTTCTTCAAATACCTGTTCGGCGGCGATGGAAGCCTGCTCCATTTCTGGCCCTCCAAAATCACACCCGACGAGCCGGGCTTCCGGCATGAATTGGAACGTAATCTGGGCGCCTGGAGACTGTAGAGGGAATCTGCCTGCTTTGCGCCGAAATGCGCCTCACGCGCAGGCCGGGCAACCGGGCCGGCGCCGAATCCGCATTTTCCGGAATTCCATGTTGAGCGCATCGATCATCAGCAGGCTGCCGACCAACGGCTTGCCGATCCCGAGAGCCAGCTTCAACGCTTCGTTCGCCTGCAGCGTGCCGACCAGCCCGGGCAACACGCCCAGCACCCCTGCCTCGGCGCATCCCGGCGCTTCCCCGGGCGCCGGCTCCACGGGCGAAAGGCACCGGAAACAGGGCGCTTCCATGCTCCCGGCATACGCCGGCCAGAACACCGAAGCCTGCCCCTGGAACCTCATCACCGCACCGTAAACCAGGGGCGTGGACCGCTCGATACAGGCATCGTTCAGGGCATAGCGCGAATCGAAGCTGTCGGTGCCATCGACCACGATGTCCCAGGAATCGATCAGTTTTCCGGCATTGTCAGCGTTCACTTTCTTTTCGATGGTCACGGTTTCCACCTCGGGATTCAGGTCCCTGATCCGTTCACTCGCAGAGGTGGCTTTCAGGGAGCCCAGACCGTCGTCGCCGTGGATGATCTGCCGCTGGAGGTTGCTCCGCTCAACCCGGTCGAAATCCACCAGCCCCAGCGTCCCCACGCCGGCGGCGGCCAGGTAAAGAGCCACCGGGGAATTCAGGCCGCCCAGACCGACCAGCAGTATTCTCGATCGCTGCAGGCGTCGCTGGCCCTCGGCGCCGACCTGCGGCATCACCAGGTGGCGCGCGTAACGTTCTGATTGCTCCGCCGTGAATCCGCCGGGAAAGATTGCCGGAAGCGCCGCCTCGCGCCAGGCATGGAATCCGCCCGACACGGAGCTGAAGTTCCCGAAACCGTCGGCTTTCAGAACTGAGACCAGCTTTTCCGACCGCTCCCCCTCGGCGCAAATGACGAAAGCGCCACGGCAACCCGTCCCCGTGCCGGCGCGAACATTTTGCAGCAATTCGTCGGCGCCAAGCACAGTCGACCCTTCGGGGTATCCGAGATTGCGTTCGCGTCCGGTGCGGATGTCGATCAGCGGATGCTCGGGGCCGAACGAATCGGCTACCTCCCTGACCGGGGTTTCTAGCGGCAGATCTCGGGGGTGTCCCATGTTTCGATTCCAGTGCCTACTTGCGTGACTTGCGGGAAGTGAATTTCTTCAGCCTCCTGCGCTTTTCCAGCTGCCGGCGGCTGAGTACGTTCTTGCGGTCCTTGTAGGGATTCTCCCCATCCCGGAAGCTGAGAAAAACCGGCGTTCCCTTCAGCTTGAAGTGTGCGATGAAACGGTTGGCCAGGTAGCGTTTGTAAGTTTCGGGAATGGTGTCCGTGCGGCTGCCGTGGATCACGATTCGCGGCGGCAACTTGCCTCCGGAATGCGCGTAACGTAACTTCGCGGTCCTGCCGTGCTTCATCGGCGGCTGGTGCGACTCGAAGGCAGCCTTCAGCACGCGTGTCAGCTCGGGGGTACTGAAGTCTTTCAGCGCGCTCTTCCAGGCCGTTCTAACGGCCCGGGTCAGTTCCTGGATGCCCGATCCGTGTAACGCGGAGATCGTCACCCGTTGTGCCCAGTTCACGTAAGTCAGCTTGCGGTCGAGATCTCCGCGCACTTTTTTGCGGTGATCCGGATCCAGCCCGTCCCATTTGTTAAGCGCGATGACCAGCGCCCTCCCCTGCGTCAGCACGTGGCCCAGCAGGGTGGTGTCCTGATCGGTCAGCCCTTCCCGGGCGTCGAGCATCAGCACCACGACATGCGCCCGGTCGATGGCCTGCAATGCCTTGATCGTACTGAATTTCTCAACGACTTCCGTGACCTTCGAGCGGCGCCGCACGCCCGCGGTATCAATCAGCTCGTATTCCTGGCCGTCGCGCTCGAGCCGGGTGCTGATGGTGTCCCGCGTGGTGCCCGGCTGATCGAAGGCGAGCACCCGCTCTTCACCCAGCAGGCGATTGACCAGCGTGGACTTGCCGACGTTCGGCCGTCCAACGATGGCCAGGCGCAACACGTCTTCGTCTTCGGTTTCCTCTTCGGTTTCCGGCGACGGTGGGAGCTGTTCGGCCACCACTTTCATCATCCCGTCCAGGCCGCGCCGGTGAGAAGCGGCCACGGGCAGGAGGTCGCCCATGCCGAGGCTGGCGAAATCGGCCATGGCGGTGTCTGCATCCAGGCCGTCAATCTTGTTCGCGACCAGCACGACTTTCCGCGAAGAGCGCCTCAGCACGGCGGCGATTTCCTCGTCCTCCGCCATCAGTCCGTCACGCGCGCTGACCACGAAAAGCACCAGCTCCGACTCTTCGATGGCCTGGTGGACCTGCCGTGCGGTCAGGTAATCGATCCCCTCGGCATTGGATACCAGCCCCCCGGTATCCACCAGCAGGCACGGCCGCTCGCCAACCCTGGAAATCCCGTACTGGCGGTCGCGGGTCACGCCGGGCATGTCGGCCACGAGCGCGTCTCGCGTGCGCGTCAGTGCATTGAACAGAGTGGATTTGCCGACGTTCGGCCTACCGACGATGGCGACTACGGACAGCACGGGAGCAGCCCCTGCCGAGGCTAGAGCGCGGCACCCGCGCGGAAAGCCATCAGGTCGCCGCCATGGCTGAGTACGTACAGCGTGGTTCCCACGGTGACCGGCGCCGAGGCGAAGCCCTTCTTTCCCGCAGGACGCTCACGGGCCACGAATGATCCGATCTCAGAATCGATCCAGTGCAGATAGCCTTCCTTGTCGCCGACCACCACGTAGTTGCCATAGAACGCCGGCCGCGTCAGGCCCCGGTTCGTCATTTGATCCAGTTTCCACGTGGTGGAACCATTGCGCCGGTCGAGCATCCACAGATCGCCGTTCGCTTCGCTGACTGCAAGCTTGGTGCGGTCTACCTGGATACCGGTGGCCGACGAGATTTCCTTGAACCACAGCAGGCGCCCGGAATCGGCAGCCAGCGATACGACGCGCTTCTTGTAACTCGAGACGATCAGGTCGGACGCGACGATCACCATCTGCGTGCCGATGTCCGAAAGCCTTTCCAATTCGGTGCGGCCTTCCGGTGACACGATGGTCTGGTTCCAGAGCAGGCTGCCATCGGCAATTCTCAATGCAACAACGCTGCCGTCGTCGTAACCGACGAACGCCAGGCCGCCGCGAAGCAGCAATTCGGCATTACCGCGGAGGGTGAGCAGCGGCACACTGTGGTCGTAAATCCACATGCGCCGTCCGCTGATGACGTCCAGGCCGAAAACGCGCCCGTCGATGCAGCGAACCACCACGATTCCATCGGCCGATTCAGGTGGGACCAGGACCTCGGACGAGACCTGGGCGTTCCACATTTCCGTACCCGCGTTGCGGTCGTATGCAATCACGCGCCCGTCGATGGTTCCCATGTAGATCTGGTTCTCATCCAGGCCGGGGCCGCCGGAAAACGGCTGTTCTGTCTTCAGTTCCCAGTTCTTGCGGCCGTTTTCGGCGTTGACGGATACCAGCAGGCCCTTGTGATCGGCGACGAAAAGTGCGCCGGAGGAAAAGCGCGGCGCCATGCTCAGGCCCTGCTTGCCCATGCCCTTGCCGATGTTGGTCGACCAGACCTGGCGGACTTTAAGCGAAGTGTTGAACTCGACCAGCGGCGCGGGATCGCCGGGTTCAGGGTCTCCCCAATTCTTGATCCAGCTGCAGCCCTGGAGAAAGACGCCCGTCAGTAAGACCGCGAAGAGTATTCGCTTCACGAGTCGGCTCCCTCCCCTGGAATTTCAGCGCCCATGGATTCGAGCTTCGTGACCAGTTTTCCCCGGTCCCCTGCGCCGGCCTCGAGGGTTTCGAGCGCCTCCAGATAGGCGGACTCGGCTTCATCCAGGCGCCCCTCGGAAAAATGGATGTCGCCGCGGACTTCGGCGAAGCGGGATTCGAATCCGGCGTAGTCACCAGCGCCGTCGACCAACGCCAATGCGCGTTCCGGATCACCCTGGTCGAGCAGTACCCTCGCGAGCCGCTCACGGGCGATCACGGACAGGGCTTTGGGATTTCCGTTTTCCATCACGAATTCGTATAGGCCGATGGCCAGGTCGTTCTGGTCCACTTCGATCCTCGCCCGGGCGAATGCCAGCGCCGCCATGGACGTGTAGGGCGACTTCGGGTATTCCTCCCTGAGCGTCTGGAAATTGGCCATCGCCTCATCCAGATTGCCACTACTGAGCAGGTTGCCCATCACCTCGAACTCCACCGAGGCCTGCTGGCGGTTGCTTTCCTGCCAGACCTGCCACTGTTTGAATCCGAACAGGCCGCCAAATGCGATCACCAGGCCCATGACGATGGCGCTGCCGTTTTCCGTCAGCCACTTCTTGACGATTTCGCCCTGTTCGTGGGCGTCGTATACTTCGACCATGATTAAGAACTCTGAGAATATTAAAGCCGCTTATCTTACCACGCAGCGGGCGTTTCGCGCTTAATTTCTTTGAGAAAGTATTGCCGGAGTCGAGGTCCGGAACCGACGCCTGGATTCAGGAAGCGAACCACCGTTCCAGCCAGGCGCCCAGCTGATCGAACGGCACGCTCTCCTGGCCGGATTGATCCCTGAGGTGCTTGATCGTGGCGACTTTTTCCTTGAGTTCGGTTTCACCCAGGACCAGCGCCAGCGGGGCGCCGCTACGGTCTGCTCGCTTGAACTGGGATTTGAAGCTGCCGCCGCCGAGGTTGGATTCGATACGAAGGCCACTGACGTTTTCCCGTAGCTGTTCCGCAAGCAGCAGGCCATTTTCGACCGCGCCTTCACCCGCCATGATGAGGTATAGCTGCGGCGTTTGCGGTTCGGTTGCGGCCTGCTGCCGCATCAGTTCGACCAGGCGCTCCTGGCCCATCGCAAAACCGATGCCCGGCCATGGACGACCGCCCTGGATTTCCACCAGGCCGTCATAACGCCCTCCCGCGCAGACTGTGCCCTGGGCGCCGAGTTCATCGGTGATCCACTCGAAAACAGTGTGGCAATAATAATCCAGGCCGCGCACCAGCCGCGGGTTCACTTCGTAGGGGAGACCGAATCGATCCAGCAAGCCGAGGAAACCGGAGAAATGGCCCCGGGACTCGTCGCCGAGGTAATCATTCAGCACCGGGGCGTCTTCCAGGGCCGCCTGCACGTCTGGATTCTTGGAATCCAGGATACGGAGCGGGTTCCGGTCGAGCCGTCTCAGGCTGTCGTCGTCGAGCTGTTCCTTACGGCTGGATAAAAAGTCGTGGAGATCCTGGCGGAATCGAGCGCGCTCCTCCCCCGACCCCAGCGTGTTGACTTCCAGGCGCAGATGCTCCAGACCAATCTCATTCCAGATCCGCTGGCACATGACCAGCAATTCGGCGTCGATGTCCGGACCCCGGGCGCCGAAAACCTCGGCTCCCACTTGGTGAAATTGCCGCGTGCGGCCTTTTTGGGGCCGCTCCCGCCGGAACATGGGGCCCATGTACCACAAACGGACCGGGGCGGCGTACAGCATGCCCTTCTGCAGAACGGCGCGCACGACCCCGGCCGTTCCCTCGGGACGCAGGCTCAGCAGGTCACCGTTACGGTCCTCGAAGGTGTACATTTCTTTTTCCACCACGTCGGTGGCGTCGCCGATGGCGCGGGCGAACAACTCGGTCTTCTCCAGAACCGGGATCCGGATCTCGCTGTAGCCGTATGCCGCGCAAACATCTCGGACGGCTTTTTCCAGTCGATGCCACAGGTGCATGTCGGCCGGCAGGACGTCATGCATGCCCCGGATTGAGTGGATCGTTGAACTCACTGCGGTTGCAGCGTCATCCTGGCGACATTGCCGCGGGTATGCGGACCCAGGTCGACGGCCTGGCCGTCCATGTTCAGAACCACGGCGGACGCCCGCCCGATCATGACGTCGAATGGCGCCTCGCCGTTGTATTCCCGGCTGTTGCCAGCACGAATCAGGTCGAGTTCGAGTTGCCGGCCGGACGCGTCCGTGATCTCCACCCAGGTGTCAGCGGAAGTCGTTATGGACAGGATGTTCGATTCAGAGGCATCCGCGGAACCCGCCTCCGGCGCTGCGCCGATCGCCGCCCAGGCCTGCTCTGCGGCGGAATCGCCGCGCAAGCCGCCGTTCTCGCCTAGAACTTCCGCGGAGGCTATCGAGGCGTTCAAATGGGTATTCGCCTGTCTCGATTCCGACGTGTTCTGCAGCGCTGCCCGTTCCGCGGCGTCTGGCGGCATGGCTGCAGCGTCCGCCTGTTGTGGATCGCCTTGTGAAAACCGGACGGCCTGGTGCGTGAACTGCCAGGCCAGCGTTGCAATCAGCGCGGACGCGGCGAGATAGCTGGAGGCCTTGAGCCATTTCTCCGCCGTGCCCCGCCGGGTCTTTACGGTGAACACCGTTTGAACTTCGGGTTCGGCGCCCTGGACATGTTCCATTTGCTCTTCGAGGGAGGACGGATTCATGCCCAGGAAACGGGCGTAGTTGCGTATGTGCCCGCGCAGGTATACCGAGGGGATTTCACCGGTATTTCCGGTCTCGATGGCCGTCAGCACCGAGGGCTTCATTCTTGATAGCCTCGCGGCTGATTCGATGGTCAGTCCCAGTTGCTCCCTTTCGTACCGGAGCATGTCTCCCGGCGTCAGGGGTATGAGTTCTTTCTGCCTCGTCATTCCCTTTCCCGGCTGGCCGCCCTGCCAGCCTGATCTGAACCCGGGTGTTGTTCTATCAATTCGATCCGGTACCGCTCGGCCGAAGCCTCGTCGCCGAGCCTGGATTCGATTCGGTAACCCAGGTAAAGGCTTTCCTCATCCATTTCCGCCACCGCTTCATAGCGCTGGAGAAATGCTCTGGCTGTTAAATACGATCCATTTCGGTAACTGACTTCCGCCATCGGCAAAAGCGAACTACCCAGTTTGTTGTCATAATCCAGTGATTGTCGCAAAAAGGTCTCGGCCTTGTCCAGATCACCTTGGGCCAGGGCGCAATTTCCGGCGTTGGAAAGCGCAATGGCCGGCGTGGGATAGAACGGATCGTCCACGGCCGTAATGAAATACTCGTCCGCCTGTTCCCTCTTGCCGGTCGCGCACAGCCAGGCGCCGTAGTTGTTGTTTACTTCACCATTCTCCGGCGCATAGTGGACGGCCAGTTTGTACTCCCTGCCCGCATCTTCCGTCTCGCCAATGGTCTCGTAGAGTACGCCGAGCAAGGTATGGGCCGGTGCGTAAGTCTTGTCGAAAGCGACGGCCCGCTTCAGTTTTTCCAGCGCGATCTCATATTGTCCGCGATCCATGTAGCCGCGGCCCAGTGCCGTGTTTGTTTCGGCTGCCTTGCGGGCTTCTTTTTCATCTTTGTCGTCTGTCGACGCACATGCGGCGAGCAAGACGACCGTGGTCAATAGGATCAGGGTTCTCAAAGTTTCAGGTCCTTTGCATCTGTTCTTGAAGCCGCTGGCTCCTGCGGGTGCGGTCCAGCACCTTGCCGGCCAGTTGGCCGCAGGCGGCGTCGATGTCGTCGCCCCGGGTCTTGCGGACCGTCGCGATCAGGCCGCCGGCCATAACGATCTCCTGGAATTCCCGGATTCGTGATTCCGGCGAGCAACGGTAGCGCGTTCCGGGAAAAGGATTGAACGGGATCAGGTTCAGTTTGCTGGGCAGGCGACGCAGCAGCCCGACCAGTTTGCGGGCGTGTTCCGGTTGGTCGTTGACGCCGTCGATCAGCGTGTATTCGAAGGTCACCGTGCGCTTGTGCTTCTCCGACACGTAATCGAAGCAGCTTTTCATCAACTCTGCGATTGGATATTTGCGGTTCAAGGGCACCAGGGTCTCCCGGAGGTCGTCTTCCGGGGCGTGCAGCGAAACCGCCAGCGCAACATCGATGGTCTCACGCAGCCGGTCGATACCAGGAACGAGCCCCGCCGTGGAGAGCGTCACGCGCTTGGCGGCGAAGCCGAAGCCCAGGTCGTCACGCAGCAGTGACAACGCGCCCGCCACCGCGTCGAAATTCAGCAGCGGCTCCCCCATGCCCATCAGCACGACATTGGTTATTCTGCGTCGCCCGTTTCTCTGGTGCCCCAGGGCCTTCGCCGCGAGCCAGACCTGGCCGATGATCTCGCCAGTGGTCAGGTTCCGGTTGAAGCCCTGTGCCCCGGTCGCGCAGAAGGTGCAGTTGAGCGAACAACCGACCTGGGACGAGATGCACAGCGTGCCCCGGCTGGTTTCAGGAATGAACACGGTCTCGACGGCATTGCCGCCGCCGAACCCCACCAGCCACTTGGTCGTGCCGTCGAGCGAAACCTGTTCTCTGAGCACCCGTGGCGGTTCGACGACTGCGAGTTCCTGAATCCGCTGGCGCAATTCCAGGCTCAGGTTGGTCATTTTCGTGAAATCCGTGACGCCCTGGTGGTAAATCCACTTCAACACCTGCTGGGCGCGAAACGGCTTTTCAGCAATGGACTCGAAGAATTCCCGCATCCGGACCTGGTCCAGGTCCATCAGGTTTATTCGGGTTGCAGTCACCAATGCCCGAATCCGTCAGCGTGAACTGATGTCGCCTTCTCCGAAGAAGCAGGCGATTTCCACTGCCGCCGTTTCGGGAGCGTCCGAACCGTGTACCGCGTTGGCGTCGATGCTCTGTGCGAAATCGGCGCGGATCGTGCCCGGTGCGGCTTCCTGCGGATTGGTCGCACCCATCAACTCCCGGTTCAGCGCGATGGCGTTCTCCCCTTCCAGCACCTGGATCATGACCGGGCCTGAGGTCATGAATTCCACGAGGTTGTTGAAGAACGGCCGTTCGCGGTGGACAGTGTAGAACTCCTCTGCTTCCGCACGGCTGAGGTGCTTCATCCGGGCGGCCACGATTTTCAGGCCGGCCCGCTCGAAACGGCTGTAGATTTCACCGATCACGTCTTTTGCGACGGCATCGGGTTTGATGATGGACAGAGTTCGTTCAGAAGACACTTAGAAATTCCTCATATCTTTATGATTAATATATTGTTTTATATTTCTCGCAATTCAACTACGAGATCGCGGTACATCCGGTTGATTTTACGGGTAAGTCCGGGGTGGTGCAATCGGCCCCAGTCCTTCCTTGACCCTCGCTTCCCGCGAATCATATGATTACGCCCGCCGATGGATATTATCTATTTTCTCATCCTGGTCCTGACAATCCTGATCCTGGCCTACAACCGGGTGCGCCTGCTGACCGCCATGGCCATAATGGTCGGCCTGACCGTTCTCTGGACCGAATTGCGGCATCTTTTCTACGTGCCGAGCTGGTTCCGATACGCCAACGGCGTCGTCGCCGTCATCCTGTTCAGCTTCACCATCACTCCCACGCGCCGGTTGTTGATCAGCGATCGCCTTTACAGCCTGTTTCAGAAGGCGCTTCCGCGGGTCTCGGAAACGGAGCAGGAGGCGCTCGACGCGGGTACCGTGTGGTGGGAAGCCGAAATATTCTCCGGTCGCCCGCGCTGGCGGAATCTCCTGAAGTACCCTGCCCCTTTTCTGGCGGAACGCGAGCAGGCCTTCCTCGACGGCCCGGTGGAAAAACTTTGCCGCCTGGCTGACGACTGGGAGATCTGCGACAAGCACCGGCGGTTACCGGACAAAATCTGGGATTTCATTCGCGAACACCGACTGTTCGGGATGATCATCCCGGAAAAGTATGGCGGCCTTGAATTTTCCGCGCAGGCTCACTCGGCCGTCGTCATGAAACTGGCCAGCCGGAACATCACCACGGCCATCACCGTCATGGTGCCCAATTCCCTCGGACCAGGTGAACTGCTGCTCCACTACGGAACCGAAGAACAGAAAGATTACTACCTGCCCAGGCTGGCCCGCGGCGACGAGGTCCCCTGTTTCGCGCTGACCTCGCCCCTGGCCGGCTCCGACGCGGCGAGCATGACTGACGTAGGTATCGTCTGCCAGGAGAAGTTCAACGGCAAAAAGACCCTTGGCCTGAGGCTGACCTGGAACAAGCGGTACATTACGCTGGCGCCGGTGGCGACGCTGCTTGGCCTTGCGTTCAAAGCCAGAGATCCCGACGGCCTGCTTGGCGGTGAAGAGGAACTCGGGATTACCTGCGCCCTGATTCCGACCGATACCCCTGGCGTGGAAATCGGCAACCGCCACATGCCGGTGGGCGCCGTATTCATGAACGGCCCGACGCGCGGAAAGGACGTTTTCATCCCGATGGACTGGGTAATCGGCGGGCAGGAACGGATCGGCCAGGGCTGGCGCATGCTGATGCAGAGCCTGGCCGCGGGCCGTTCGATTTCACTGCCGGCGCTCGGCGTGTCGGGCGGTAAGATGTCGGCCCTGATGTCCGGCGCCTATGCCCGGATCCGAAAACAGTTCAACCTGCCCATCGGGAAATTCGAAGGCATCGAGGAAGCCCTGGCCCGGATCGGGGGGCGTACGTATCGAATGGACTCGGCGCGCCTGCTGACCCTCTGCGCCATTGACCAGGGAGAACGCCCCGGGGTCCTTTCGGCCATCCTGAAATACCAGCTGACCGAAGGCAACCGCCAGTGCATCAACGACGCAATGGACATTCACGGCGGCAAGGGCATCATCACGGGCCCGGGCAACTACCTCGCCCACAGTTACCAGGCGGTTCCGATCTCCATCACGGTAGAAGGCGCCAATATTCTGACCCGGTCCCTGATCATCTTCGGTCAAGGCGCCATTCGCGCCCACCCCTGGCTGCTCAAGGAGATGGAGGCGGCACGGGATCCCAGTCCCGGTGCTCGCAAGAAATTCGACCGGATCCTGTTTTCACACGTGGGACACGTCATCAGCAACATGGTGCGCGCGTGGATGCTCGGCGTCACCCGAGGCCACGCCACGAAGCCGCCCGTCAAGGGACCGACGTCCCGGTACTTCAGGCAGGTGACACGGATGAGCGCGGCCTTCAGTTTCACCTCGGACCTGGTGCTGCTGCTGCTGGGTGGCAAGTTCAAGTTCCGGGAGAAACTCTCCGGGCGTCTGGCCGACACGCTGACCCACCTGTACCTTTGCTGCGCCGTATTGAAACGTTACGAAGACGACGGCCGCCCGAAAGCGGATCTTCCCTTCCTTTGCTGGGCGATGGATGACAGCCTGTACAAAATCCAGGAGAGTCTTCGCGGCGTACTCGGAAACCTGCCCATCCCCGGCATCGGCCGCCTGGTGAAGTGGATCATTTTCCCGCTGGGCGCAGCGTACGCGCCTCCTTCCGACCGCACCGGGCGCGATGTCTCGCAACTGCTGCTGACAGAAAACGAAAGCCGGGACCGCCTGGTTTCCGGCGTCTATATTTCCGACCAGGACGATGCCAGCGGCCGGGTACACGCGGCATTCCACCTGGCACTGACTTCCACCCGGGCGGAAAATGCGATCCGCAATGCGCTGAAACAGCCTGTGACGTGGGAGAATTACCACGCGCTGGTGAAACGGGCGGTCGAGAGCGGAGTCATCACCGAGGAACAGGCCACGACCGTGCGCCTGGCACAGGAGGCCTGCAGAGCGGTCATCGAAGTGGACGAATTCACCCGCGCCGAAATCGAGGGTTACGACGAGTCAGCTTTCCGCCCCGCCTCCAGGCAGGGCCAGGTGTGAATTCCAGCAACGTTTTTAACAAATAGTCATTGCTGCGGAACGGCTTGTGCCAAACGGTGCGGCCGTTCTTTTCATTAGACTCTTGAAACGGCGTGTCGGACCCGTACGGTGGCGGCGCCTGCGGCGATTTCGAAGCGCCGAGCAGACAGGTGCAATAGGGGACGATTGGCCTGGATGGCCAATCGAGCTCATCCAGTATCAGGGATGTACTGTATGAGCGGCCCCGTCCATTGCGCCTGACTGCGAGGGAAGTCCCGTAGGGACCGCTGAGCCATGAGCCGGAGTCGCCGCCACCGGCCGGGTTCTCCTGCCCAGGCTAGCCTGTTTACCAAAATGCTTAGTGAACTGCATAAACAACGTTGTTGGAATTCACAGCTAGGCCAGGAAGTCCCTGATCTCCTCCTGCATCCGCAAGCCGTCCTCAAAACCCAGTTTCATCAATTCCCCGCAGTAGGAGGACTCGAACAGGAGGTAACTCGCCATGCGCCAGTCCCTGCCCCATCCCCCCAGGGTGCGCAGCAGGTTGCGGACGGCCAGCGGAATCTCGGACATGTGCTGATGGGTCACTTCGCGAAGGTCCCGGCTCGGACGGATCACCAGGGCGTCGATCATTTTCAGACCGGTTTCGGCACGCTGTCTTTCCGGCAGGCGCGCGATGGTCCGGTTGATCCGTTTCAAGCGATTGAGATCGGCGTTCAGCGTGTCCATGAAAATGGTATCGAGCAGGTAACCGCCGATTTCGCCCAGGGATGGATAAGGCACCGGTTCGAGCGGCGGCGGATCCGGGTTTTCGTCCCGGGTCGTAATAACCAGTAATCGGTCCGCGCCGAGATGAATGGCGGGGCTGAGGGGGGCAAGCATCCGCATGCCGCCATCGCCGAAATATTCATTGCCGATACGTTCGGCCGGAAACAGAAGCGGAAGCGCCGCGGAGGCCAGCAGCTGTTCCAGGCCGATCCGTATCCGGCGACCGTGGCGCCGCGAGCGGTCCCACGGCTCCACGTCCGGCGCGGCCTGGAAAAAACTGATAGCGGCGGCACAGGTATAGCCCGAGGCGGTTATTGCCAGGCCCCGGAGCGCCTCCTGTTCGATCGCCCGTTCAATCCCGTCCAGTTGCAGCGTGCGGCCGAGGAAGTCCCGCAATGGCTGGTTGTCCAGAAGCGACCGTGGATGGGACACCAGCCGCCCGCCCAGCGACAGGGACAAAGCCCACTGTATTCCCGATTTCAACACCGCCCAGGCGTCCGTGCGATAGATGCGCGAGCAGACCATTGTGTCCCAGAAATGCTCCAGCCGATCGACGCCCAGGCTGAATTCATGTGCGTGGCTGGCCAGGACAGCGGCATTGATCGCACCGGCCGATGTGCCGCAGATGACGGGGCAGGGATTGCCGCCGTCTCCGGCCACGTCCCGAATGGCCTTGAGCACGCCGACCTGGTATGCGCCGCGTGCGCCGCCGCCGGGCAGAATCAGCCCTGTCGTCTTTCTGCTGGAATTCATGCGCCGAATATACCGGCTTTTTCCGTGAATGTTATACTCCGCACTCATTATGGGGCTGCCTGAATAAGAAAAGGGACTTATGAACAGTACGGTCATCTCAACGGGGCCAAGCACGGAAGGAAGGCACGAGCGCCTGCTGGAAGCACGTGCGGCCGTCAATGACATCCTGCTCGGCAAGGAAAATCAGGTCGGCCTGGCGTTCTGCTGCCTCCTTGCTCGCGGCCACCTCCTCATCGAAGACGTTCCCGGTGTCGGGAAAACCACGCTGGCGCACGGCATGGCGCGGGTGATCGGTTCGGATTACCAGCGAATCCAGTTCACCAGTGATTTGCTGCCAGCCGATATCCTCGGCGTTTCGATCTACAAACGCGACCGCGATGAGTTCGAATTCCACCCGGGACCGATTTTCTCCCAGGTGATCCTGGCCGATGAGGTCAACCGCTCCACTCCGAAAACCCAGAGCGCCCTGCTGGAAGGCATGGCCGAGGGTCAGGTCACCATCGAGAGTGACACGCACGTGCTGCCCAGCCCGTTTTTCGTGATGGCGACCCAAAACCCGCTGGACCTGGTCGGTACCTATCCCCTGCCGGACTCCCAACTGGACCGCTTTCTGCTCAGCTTCTCCCTGGGTTATCCCGATCCCACGGCGGAACGCGAACTCCTCGTCACGGAGGACCGGGCGCGCATGCTCGATCGCACGACTGCCCTGTTGGGCCCGGAGGACGTGAAGGCCCTGCAGGAAGACTGTGAACAGGTCCACGTCAGCGACAACCTGCTGGACTATATCCAGGAATTGCTCACGGAGACCCGCGACGAGCGTTGGTTCGAAACCGGCCTATCGCCACGCGCGGGGCTGGCGCTGCTCCGCGCCAGTCGTGCCCTGGCTTTCCTGGAAAACCGCGATTTCGTCACTCCGGAGGACGTGAAGACCGTATTTCCCGCCCTGTCCCGGCACCGGCTGAGCCCGACTTCAGGATTCAGCCAGTCTCCCGATGAGCAGATCAAAGAACTCCTGAGCCAGGTACCCATCCCCTGACACCATAATCCACGGACGGATCGAGATGCACAGCAGCGTGATCGCCAGCGAGAAACCCGGGCCCGGGCAGCGCTTCGATCATTGGGTCCTGGAGCGCGTCCGGCAGCGTCGCGGCATCACGGAACTGCCGCTGACCCTCGCCTACCGGCACATCTACGTGATGCCGACTCGTTTCGGCGCGTGGTTCGGCTTGCTTCTGGCCCTGATGGCGCTGGGCGGACTGAACTTCAACAACAACATGACGCTCATGCTTGGATTCCTGCTGGCCGCCATCGCCCAGTTGACCACCCTGCTCGTCTTCCGCAACCTGGTGGGATTGAGGATCGACGCCATCCGCGCCACGCCGGTGTTCGCCGGGGAATACGCCCGATTCAGGGCACTTCTGAAGAACCCGGAGGCACGCCACCGTTTCGCGATCCAGGGAAAATCGGCCGACGGGCTGGATTGCACCGACATCGAACCTGAGAATTCCGCCCAGCTTTCTTTGAGGCAGGCCACCACCCGGCGCGGATGGGTGGAAATGGAGCCCTTTCGCGTGGAAAACCGCTATCCGCTGGGACTGTTCCGTGCCTGGTCCGTCATCATTCCCAATGCAAGATGCCTGGTTTATCCCACGCCGGCGCACCATCCGCCGCCGCTGCCCAAGACCGGGCGTGGAGAATACGGCGCGGCCCACCGCGGGGAAGGCGACCATTTTCACGGACTGAGGGAATTCAGGCCGGGAGATCCGCTTCGCCGGATCGCCTGGCGCACCAGCGCACGGCACCAGAAACTCTATTCCCGGGTCATGGAATCGCCCAGCGAGGAAGCCTGCGAGTTCAACTGGTTCCTGATGGGCGGCGGGGATACGGAAGAAAAACTCTCCATCCTGACGGCCTGGATCCTCAGGGCGGAACGCCGGCAGATTCCCTACAGCCTGGAAATGCCCGCGGCCGCGTTGCCCGCCGACATCGGCGAAGCCCACATGGAAGCCTGTCTGGAAATCCTGGCGTTGTTCAAGAAATGAACGACCCCGGACGAAAAACGATACTCTGGGTCATCGCCACGCTGGTCCTCGCGATGCTCCCTCAGGCGGTCAGCATGCCCCTGCCGGTCTTGGCCATTGCCGCGTTTCCGCTGCTCTGGCGCATGGGTTCGGAGCTGAACGGGTGGAAACCCCTGCCCGCCCTGGTGCGCCACGGCACGACCCTTCTGGCGCTCGCGCTGCTGTTCGCAACTTACGGCGATCTGTCCGGCCGCCGGGCGGCCGTCAGTCTGCTGGCGACCATGCTCGCGTTGAAAATGTTCGAGTGTTACCGCATCCGCGACGCCCGCCTCGTTGTCAGTTTCAGCCTGTTTCTCTGCGCCACGCAGTTCCTGTTCACCCAGGGCGTGCTGATGCCCATCTATGGCGGCGGCGTCGTCGTCCTTGCACTCTCGACCTTGGTGCAACTGCATCGCCTGGAAGCCTGGGAGCATGAAGCAGAACCGCCGCCCTTGCAGGCGTCGCTGCTCTCAGAGCTCGGTTTCAGCGTGCGCCTGCTGGCCCTGGCCATACCGGTCGGCCTCGCCTTCTTCATCCTGTTCCCGCGACTGTCCAGCCCCCTGTGGGGCATTCCTGATACCACGCTGGACGCCAAAAGCGGCCTGTCTGACAGCATGTCGCCAGGCAGCATCCAGAGCCTGTTCATGGACGACAGCCCTGCATTCCGGGTTGAGTTTTACGGGCAGCGGCCCGATCCCGAATTTCTGTACTGGCGCGGTCCCGTATTCTGGAGTTATGACGGAGATACCTGGAAAAGCAGTTACTTCAGTAAAAACTTCCAGGCCAAAAAGAGGCCCGAGGTTTCGCCTCAGTCCTGGGACTACAACGTCCAGCTGGAACCGAACGAGCGGAACTGGCTGTTCGCGCTGGATTACCCCGCCACGGTCCCGCCGCAAACTGGCCTGAGCATGGATTTTCAGCTGATCCGCAACACGCCCGTCATCCAGTTGATGCAATACGCGATGATCTCTAATCCCGACTTCGTGGATGCGCCCGAGCTGCCCCTGGCACTGCGCGGGCATGCGCTGGATCTGCCGGAAAACAGGAATCCCCGCACGCGGGCCATGATGGAAGCTTGGCGGCGGGAAACGGTTGACGACCAGGAACTCGTTCGCCGTGTGCTCACGTACTTCAACGAGGAGGCGTTTCATTACTCGCTCGATGCGCCGCGACTGGGTTATCACGCCGCCGACGATTTCCTGTTCGACTCCCGCACCGGGTTTTGTGAGCACTATGCCTCCACGTTCGCCGTCATGATGCGAATGGCGGGTATTCCTGCGCGGATCGTGACCGGCTACCAGGGCGGCTGGTACAGTGATCTCGGCGATTACCTGCTGGTGCGGCAGTCCGATGCGCACGCCTGGACCGAAATCTGGCTGCCTGGAACCGGCTGGACCCGCGTCGATCCAACGGCCGCCGTCTCCCCGCTTCGGGTCCAGCAGGGTTCGCTCGGCGCGCTCAACGCGCCCCGGCACCTGCTGGACTATTTCTGGCTTCGTTCGCTGAGAAATACCGCGGACGTAGTCCAGCAGCGCTGGAACGACTGGATCATCGAGTACAGTGCAAAGCGCCAGGCCCGTCTGTTCGCGCCTTTTGGAATGGATCGCATGACGCCTGCCTTGCTGACCGCCGCGCTCTTCATCGCGATCGCGGTTTTGAGCGCCATCGTTTTCCCGTTCGTGCTGAGGTTCCGGGGCCCCGGAGAGAAGGATCCGGTTCAGCTGCTTTGGCGGAAGTTCCTGAAAAGACTGGAAAAGGCTGGATTCGAATCATTGCCATCAGATGGCGCCATGGAACTTGCGGGAGCCGCTTCTGTCAGAATGCCTGAGCAGGCCGAACCGATCGTCCGCATCGCCGGCCTCTACACGCGCAGCCGGTATGCTGCCGAGCCTCCTCCATTCAGTGAGCTGAGACAGGCAATCCTTGAATTCCGGCCCAACAAACTGGCAGGTTGATGTAAGATAAATGGTGCATACAGCGGTCCCATCAGGTGCAGGATCATGAACAGGATTTCCCCAATGCGAATCTTGACGATTACCGCTGTTTTGCTGGCCGTATCCGCATGCACCACTGTTCCGGAACAGATCCAGGGGGACTTTCCGGAAATTTCACCCGCCAGGGTCGAGCCGGGCGTCTTTGGCTCCAGCGCGCGCTGGGGCGGCGTGATCCTGGGGTCCAGGAACAGCGGCAGCGAGACCTGTTTCGAAATCCTTTCGCGCGCACTCGACAAGTATCTGCGCCCGGAAATCGAAGACATGACGGCCGGCCGGTTCATCGCCTGTAAATCGGGTTTTCACGACCCGCTCGTTTTCAGCAAGGGCCGTGAGATCACGGTGACCGGCTCAATCCAGCGGACCGAAGTCCGTAAAGTGGACGATTTCGATTACCGTTATCCCGTGATGGAAGTCGATAACCTCGTGCTTTGGCAAAAGCGTCGGAACGTCGTGGTCTACCGCGGTTTCAACGACCCGTTTTACAATCCCTGGTACTGGGGTCCGCGATGGGGCCCCTATTGGGGCGGCGTCCCCTATCACCGGCGCGCCTGGCCGATGTACAGCACGGGCTACGCCGAGACCAGGACCCTGCTCCCTGACCCCGCGATCATCGAGACGCGCGAGTAAGTGGCGCCACCCCTCTGAATTCAGGGAGAGAACCCATGACGGATTTCAATGGATTTCCGAAGGATTTCTTTAAGTTCTTCGAAGAACTGAAAAAGAACAACAACCGGGAATGGTTCAACGCGAACAAGCCACGGTATTACGCTTCGGTAGTGAATTCGATCAGTGAATTCATCGTCTGCATGGCGCCCCGCCTGAAAAAGATTTCTTCCCATTACATCGCCGACCCCAAGCCACATGGCGGCTCGATGTTCCGAATCTATCGCGACACCAGGTTCTCCAAAGACAAGACACCCTATAAAACCCATGCCGGAGTACAGTTCCGGCACGAGGCCGGTAAGGACGCCCATGCCCCGGGTTTCTATGTGCACCTGGCCGGAGACGGGCTGTTCTTCGGCGGCGGCGTGTGGAATCCCGCCGGGCCGCAGCTGAACCTGATCCGGGATTACATCGCTGACAATGCGCGGTCCTGGGCGCGGATCGTAAACTCCAGGAAAGTGAAAGACATCGGCGGTATCCGGGGCGATTCGCTGAAACGCCCGCCGAGGGGTTTCGACGCCGAGCATGTCCATATCACGGATCTGAAACGGAAGAGTTTTTACCTGATGACCGAGGCGCCGGCCGGCGATGCAATGAAGCCCGGTTTTCTCGACCAGGTCACCGAGGGATTCCGCCGCGCCGCCCCGTTGAACCGGTTCATCACGGGTGCCCTGGATCTCCCTTTCTGACCCGGCGGTCATCGATTCATGGCGACGACCCTGCTGATCATCCTGGCCTCTTTGCTGGCCTGGGGCATCTGGACCTACAACAGGCTGGTGAGAACACGCAACCAGGTGAACGAGGCCTGGGCGGGCATCGATGTACAATTGCAGCGCCGCTACGATCTGGTCCCCAACCTGCTGGCCACCGTGAAGGGCTACATGGACCACGAGTCGCGTGCCTTGGAACGCGTTACCCGCCTGCGCGGAAACCCCGGCATGGAACTGGCCGAGCGGGCGGACGAGGAGTCCGGGCTCTCCCGTTCCATCGGCCGCCTGTTCGCGCTGGCGGAGGATTACCCCGACCTGAAGGCCGCAGAGGGATTCCAGCAGCTTCACGACAGCCTCGTGGAGATCGAGGAACATCTGCAATTCGCCCGCCGCTATTACAACGGCAGCGTTCGCGACAACAATAACCTGGTGGAAGGGTTTCCCTCGATGCTCGTTGCAAGGGCCTTCAGTTTCCTGCAGGCGGCGTTCTTCGAAATCGAACTGGCCAGCCAGAGACAGGCGCAGCACATCGACCTGGGTTCCCAATGAGGGCGTTTGTTCTTTTTGCGGTGCTGCTGTTCCTGTACCCGCAGTCCGTGCTGTCCGACGAACGGATACTGGAATACCGTTCCGATATACATGTTCACGCAAACAGCGAAATCACGGTCACCGAGTCGATTCGCGTGCGGGCGGAAGGAAAGAGCATCCGGCGAGGCATCTTCCGCGACTTTCCGACCCGTTACCGCGACCGGCTGGGCAACTTCGTCAACGTGGGATTCAAGCCGCTTGAGGTCAATCGCAACGGTGGCCCGGAACCCTGGCACACGAAAGACATGCCGAACGGGGTCCGCGTCTACGCCGGTCATCCGGACTTGACCCTCTCGCCGGGTACATACGATTACGAAATCAAATACACGACCACCCGCCAGCTGGGCTTCTTCGACGATCATGACGAACTCTATTTCAACGCGGTCGGCAACGGCTGGGAGTTCCCTGTGGACCGGGCCATCGTCACCGTCACGCTGCCGTTCGACGTACCGGCCGGGCAGGTCGCACTCGACGTTTACACGGGTTCCTCGGGTTCAATAGAAGCTGCCGCGGATGCCCAGGTGATCGGCCCGCGAAAGGCCCGTTTCGAGACCACCCACCCGCTGCGGCCGCGACAAGGCCTGACCATCGCCGTGGCCTGGCCCAAGGGACTGATCGCCGAGCCGGGCCGACAACAGAAGCTCCGCTGGTTCCTGACCGACAATGGGGCTGCCATCGTACTCCCCCTCGGACTGCTCCTTCCGCTGGCCTGGTACCTGTGGTCCTGGAGCCGCGTCGGGCGCAATCCGGACCGGGGCGTGGTCATTCCAAGATTCGAACCGCCCGCGGGCATTTCGCCCGCCGGCAGCCAGTACGTCCGCAACATGTCGTTCAACCGCAACTCCTTCACCGCTGCAATCATCAGCCTCGCCGTAAAAGGGCAGCTCGCCATCGAGGAAGACGACGACAAGGAATTCACCCTGGAACGCGTGTCGTCCCTTCCTGCAGCCGGGCTGACCCGTGGCGAGGAGGCTGTGCTCACCAGTCTGTTCCCGGGCGGTTCTTCCCGCATCCGGATGGAAAACGACAACCACAGCGAATTCCAGGCAGCCCGCAAGGCACTGCAGGCCGAACTCAAAAAAGAACACCTGGGCCGCCTGTTCAATCTCAACACGGTTTACCTGGCTCCGCCTTTCCTGATGTCGGTCGCCGCAGCCCTGATCGCCGCCCAGTTCGACGGCGGCCCGCCGGTCTGGATCACTTTCGCCATCCTGACCGTTGCGGTGCACCTGTCGTTCCTCTTCCTGATGCGGGCGCCAACCGTGGCCGGCCAGGTCGTCAGGGATGAAATCGATGGTTTCAGAATGTACCTGGAAACCGCGGAACAGGACCGTCTCAACCGGATGCGCTCGCCCGAACTGACCCCCGAAGTGTTCGAGGCATTCCTGCCCTACGCCTATGCCCTGGGCGTGGAAAACCAATGGTGCAGGCGCTTTTCCAGGGAAATGCCCCGCGAGGTCCGCGAAGGCCGTGGATACAATCCAGGCTGGTATCACGGCCGTTTCAGCGGAATGAACGCCTTGCACCACCTCGGCGATGGATTCGGCAACACCTTTTCCACGGCGATCTCATCGGCCGCTTCACCCCCCGGGTCATCCTCGGGTTCCGGCGGAGGCGGCTCTTCCGGAGGCGGGGGCGGCGGAGGCGGCGGAGGCGGCTGGTAGCGCTCCGGCCCGCCGCGCGTCGAGCCGGCTCTTACCTTGGTGGAGGCGGTTCCAATGGAAAATCGAGCGCTTCGCTCTCGCCTTCGCTCCAGGATTTGTCTTTCTCGTTGTCCCAGCCCATGGACTCGGAGCGGACGCTGCCGTCAGCATCGGTGTCGACATAGCCAAAGGCGATCTTGTTGTAGTAGATCGCCACTTCCTCAACGGGTCGGTCCTCGTCGCCGGATTCGATATCCCAGCGCTGGACATAACACCTTTCCATCACGAAATGCAGGTAGCAGGAAGGTAGTTGTCCCGTATCGCCGGCCGTGGCCATACAGACTTCACAGCGGCCCAGGGTCTTACCGTTTGCAGCCGCCTGGGCCAGCTTTGCACTGGACAGGTCCATGCTCTTGCTGATGGTGCATTCCTGCAATTCACCGACGCCGATATTGATGTCCTCGGTGCCGCCCTTCTCGCCGCTTTCCTTCATCTCGCGCTCGATCCCGAATGAAAACGAGTCCGCGACGAACCAGTCATTACTGCCGTCCGGGCCCATCGCTTCTCCGTCCACCCCGTCGTATTTCACGAACACGGCCGAATGCAAGTGCGAGGCATGGAAAGCGGCTGTCAGCATCAACGAGATGATGAGTGGAAATTTGATGAAATTATTCATGTCAGAACTACTCCTTAAGCAGAAACGCGGATGGCTCCGCCCCAATTCCAAGCGTTCTGGTTTCCGGCGGGCCGATCAGCGGTTTCCACTTCCTGTTTGTGGAAACGTCACCTTAAACATAGTCAAACCCCGGGCAACCGTCTACGTGGCATCACCGATTCAAGCCGAAAATTCCCGGAACGCTTCCGGCGCCGCGTGCGATCTGGTGCGGGCGGAATTTCAGGTCAAAATGAACGGGGCCCCGGCTAACACCGGGGCCCCGTGATTGGTGGAACAGTCTGCCGGCTTACGGCGTTTCGAGCTGGATATTCCACATGTAATCGGAGTGCGAGCCGCAGATCTGCGTGAACTCCTCGCCGGCCGTCTGGTCGTCACCGAACAGTTCGCCGATCAATTCGTTCCGGGCGTCCATCAGCGCCTTGTGATTGGCGGCCGTCATCGTCTGCAGGCGGCGGAAGGCGCCCCCCACCCAGTGCGTGGACCAGCCCCAGGACGTCAGCTTGCCGGCCTCGACGTACTTGTCGAATACGGGACCGAAGTCCTTGGTGAAGATTTCGTCGGCGCGCGCTTCCTTCGTTTCGTCACAACGGTAGTACACGGAAAAGCCCGCGTCGCCGCGACCCTCTCCGGAAGATCCGCCGATGTTTTCCCAGATATAGTCAACATGCTGGTTGCAAATCCGGCCGAAGTCCTCGTCCGCATCGGCGTCAGCCCCGTCGAGCCGCTTGCCCATTTCCTCCTGGGCATCCAGCAAGCCATTCAATGAAGACGCCTGGTAGTACTGCACGCGCCGCCATTTTCCTCCGGTGTGATGCGCCAGCCAGCCCCAGCCGGAAATGACGCCCTCCTTGACCAACTGGTCATAGACCGGCGCGTTCTGTTTTTTTACGATTTCGTCGACGCGGTCTTCGCCCGTCACGTCACAGTAGAAATAGGTGGCGTACGTAAATACTTTCGGTTTCTCTTCATCCTGCGCCGTCGCGGAACCGGCAGCGGCCACGAGGCAAACCAGCACGATTGCTGTTGTTATGTATTTCATTAAGTACTCTCCCTCACGCGACACAATGTCGCGTTTGCATTACATGTATAGCAGAGAAGCCTGCATTCTGCTAACCAGGCCGATCGGAACAGGAAAAATCACTCAGGCCGGTTGATCAAAACCGAATTACTGTATATATTTATAGTTCAGTGACGACAACGCGAGGCATTGACCGTGCAGAAACTCACCGCACGACAGAAGCAAATTCTCAAGTTTATCTCTGAATATATTGAAAAACACAGATTTCCTCCTACCCGTTCGGAACTGTGTACCCATTTCGAATTCCGCTCTCCGAACGCGGCCGAAGCCCACCTGAGGGCGCTGGAGAAGAAATCCGTGATCGGTATCGAGCGCGGCGCCGCGCGCGGCATCACCCTGCTGCCACTGGCCGCGGTGGAACTGCCCGCCTCCGCCAACCGGCCGCTGCCGCTGGTCGGCCGCGTCGCCGCCGGCAGCCCGGTCCTGGCGCAGGAAAATGTCGAGGACGAATACCGCGTGGATCCCTCCCTGTTTTCGCGCAAGCCCCATTACCTGCTGCGGGTGGAGGGGATGAGCATGCGGGACGTCGGCATCCTGGACGGCGACCTGCTGGCCGTCCACCGTACGCCCGAGGCCCGCAACGGGCAGATCGTGGTCGCCCGGGTGGACGACGAAGTTACCGTGAAACGCTTTCACCGCCGGGGTTTCCTGGTGCGGCTGCTCCCGGAAAACACCGATTTCGCCCCCATCGAAGTGGACCTGCGCCGGCAGGAACTGGCAATCGAGGGGCTGGGCGTCGGCGTCATCCGACCCGCGTTGTGAACCGTTCCCGCAGATGCCGGACAAAGCCACCATCGAAACCCTGCTCGACTCCCATTCCCAATTGTGGCGGGGCCGGCAGGCCAGCCGCGGCCAGCGCACCCTGCCCACCGGGCATGAGCGACTGGATTCCCGGCTGCCCGGCAGGGGCTGGCCGCTGGGCGCAATGACAGAACTGATCTCCCGCAAGCCCGGCCTGGGCGAATTCGGGCTGCTGTTCTCCGCGCTGGCGGACGTCGGAAAACAGGGACAGTGGGTGATCCTCGTTGATCCGCCCTGGATCCCCTATCCCGCCTGCCTGCACGGGCACGGCCTGCCGCTGGACCGGCTGGTGGTCGTCAACAGCCGCGGCGGCAGGGAATCGCTGTGGGCCTGTGAGCAGGCACTGCGGAACGGCAGCGGCGGCGCCGTGCTGGCCTGGCCTGAACAGGTCGGTTTCGCACGGCTGCGGCGCTTGCAGATCGCCGCCGCGAGCGGCGCGAAACTGGCCTTCCTGTTCCGGCCGGAAAGCGCCCTCAACGAATCATCTCCCGCCGCCCTGCGCCTGAAACTGGAATCCGGGGCGCGCGGCGGCACGTGCATCACCGTCCTCAAATGCCGCGGCAGCCGCCCGCCGGGGCCGGTCTGGATTCCGCAACCTTCCTTCTCAGCTTTTAGGAAACGCCTCTGTCAGACTTCGCATCATGAAATCCCCGCAGAAGACCGAAGCGGCGCCGTGCTGGATGGCAGTCCGCTTTCCGCGGCTGGCCCTGGACCTTCGCACCCGCGGCCAAAACGGCACTAGCCCGCCCGCTGAACCCCCGGCGGCGGAAGCAGACGGGAAGGCGGAGCAGCAAGCCCTGAAGCGCCTGGCGGCCTGGTGTTACCAGTACAGCAGCCAGGTATGCATCCCCGGCGGCCGGAACGGCCTGTTCCTGGAAGCGGGCGCCAGTGAACGCCTGTTCGGACAAGCGCAGCAACTCGGCAAGCGCCTGGAGCGGGAACTGGCCGACCTCGGGTATCACGCCCTGGCCGGGTCGGCCCCCACCGCGGAGGCCGCCTGGCTGGCCGCCCGTGAAAAGCTGCACATTCCCGGCGCCGGGCAATTGCGCCGGCATCTCGGCCCGCTGCCGCTGGACCGCCTGCATCTGGAACCCGCGCAGCAGGCCGCCATGGAGCGGATGGGTTTCCGCCAGCTCCGCGAACTGTTGCGCCTGCCGCGCAAGGCGCTGACCCGCCGCTTCGGCCCGGCCCTGCCCGATTACCTGGACCGGGTGCTGGGCATCCGCCCGGACCCACGCGCCATGTACCAGCCCCCGGAGCGCTATTCAGCGCGACTGGAACTGCCCGCGGAAATCCTCGACAGCCAGGCGCTGCTGTTTCCGCTGAAACGCCTGTTGGATGAATTCTGCGGCGTGTTGCGCGGCGGCGATACCGCCGTGCAGTCGCTGCAGATCGTTCTCGGGCACGAAGACCGCGAAGACAGCCGCTTCCGCCTGGGCCTGCAGTCACCCACCCAGGACGAAAGCCGCCTGATGAGCGTGCTGTGCGAACGCCTGGAGCGCCTGCGCCTGCCGCAGGCCGTGCGTGAGATCCACATCGCGGCCCCTACCCTGCTCCGCTTCAACGCCGGCCAGCGCAGTCTGTTCCGGGATGAGCCGGGGGAGCAGCGGCAGGACATCGAGCGCCTGGCGGAACGCCTGCAGGCCCGGCTGGGCAAGGAGGCCGTCAGCGGCCTGACCGGCGTCGAGGACCACCGCCCGGAACACAGCTGGCGCCCGCGCACGCTGGACGAGCGCCCGGACTGCATCGCCCTGGCCCACCGCCCGGCCTGGCTGCTGCCGCGCCCCAGGCGCTGCGCCATCCAGAACTATGAAATCCTTGCCGGGCCGGAGCGCATCGAGAGCGGCTGGTGGGACGGCCGCGACTGCCGCCGCGACTATTTCGTCGTGCGCGACAACCACGGCAGCACCCTGTGGGCCTTTCGTGAATACAAGCCCCGCCGGGGCTGGTATTTGCATGGTATCTTTGGCTGATGGAAACGCAGGTCTGCCCCTCGAGCCGCAGGGAATGGCGTGACTGGCTGCAGCAGAATCACGCATCAGAGCAGGGGGTCTGGCTGGTGTATTTCAAGAAGCACACCGGCAGACCCACCGTTTCCTATCGCGAATCGGTGCTCGAAGCCCTGTGTTTCGGCTGGATCGACGGCATCATGAAGTCGATCGACAGTGAACGGTATTGCCACCGTTTCTCCCCCCGCAAGAAGAAGAGCAAGTGGTCCGGCCTGAATGTCCGGTTCGCGCGGGAACTGATCCGCCAGGGAAAGATGACGCCGGCCGGCCTGGAAGCCTTCGAACGCCGGCAGGAATACGACGAGACACACCTGCAAGGCGGATCCGGGGAACCCCCTCGCCTGCCGCCGGAAATCGAAAGCGCGCTGAAAGAGAACGAAACGGCCTGGAACAACTTCTCTGCCCTGGCGCCCGGTTACCGCAGGCAGTACATCGGCTGGCTGAGCAGCGCGAAGAAAGACGAAACACGCAAGCGGCGGCTGGCGAAGGCGCTGAAGATGCTGGAACAGAACCAGAAACCGGGGATGTAAGCGATGGACAAACCGGACAAGCCGGGCCTGACCGGATCGCTGGAACTGAAAATACCGCCGGTTCTGGCCGCCATCCTGTTCGGCGCGGCGATGTGGCTGGTATCCGGATTGACTCCGGCCGGCCAGCTGCCTCCGACGGTCTCGAAAGCAGCCCTACTGCTGTGCCTTGCCGTGGCCGCCGGTGTCGGGCTGTCCGGCGTGGCCGCCTTCCGCAAGGCGAAAACCACGGTCAATCCGCTGGCGCCCGAAACCAGTTCCTCGCTGGTCGTTTCCGGCATATTCAGGTACACGCGCAACCCGATGTACCTGGCCCTGCTGCTGGGGCTGATCGGCTGGGGCCTGTATCTCGCCAACCTGCTTTCCCTGCTGCTGGCGATCGGGTTCGTGCCCTGGATGAACCGCTTCCAGATACGACCCGAGGAACGCGCCCTGAAAAAGTCCTTCGGCAAGCGATTCCTGGACTACATGGAAAAGACGCGGCGATGGATCTGACGGTCCGCAACGAACGAGAAAGCGACTTCACCGCCGTTGACGAGGTGAACCGGCGCGCCTTTGGCTCCGGCACGGAGGCGGAACTGGTCGCCGCGCTGAGGACCGAACCGGTTCCGCTGATTTCGCTGGTGGCCGAGCAGGCCGGACGTGTGGTCGGCCATATTCTGTTTTCGCCCGTCACCCTGGCTCGCAACCCGGAGCTGAAAATCATGGGCCTCGCCCCGATGGCCGTGCACCCGGACCGCCAGCGCCAGGGCGTCGGCATCGCCCTGGTGAATTACGGCCTGGAAGCATGCAGGCAAGGCGGAAGCGACGCGGTGGTGGTGCTGGGCCATCCCGGCTACTACCCCAGATTCGGTTTCCGGCCTGCGAGCGCCTTCGGTATCACTTCCGAATACGACGTCCCCGACGACGTCTTCATGGCGCTGGAACTGCTTCCGGGCGCTTTCTCCGGAGCCTACGGCGCCATCCGCTACCACGAAGCCTTCGACCGCTTCAGCTGACCTTGTAAGAGCGGATAAATCCGCTCTTACAGGGTCATTTCGTATTGGTAGGCTTGTTCTCCATAAATATGGATCAGCGGGCCGCGACTCATGCCCAGTTTTTCCGCGACGCGGACCGATGCGATATTCTCGGGGATGATCAGGGCCACCAGTTTTTCGACGCCCAGGTCCTCGCGTGCGAAATCGACACAGGCCTGCGCGGCTTCCGTGCCGATTCCCTGGCCCCAGTATTCCTTGAAGTAGCGAAAACCGACCTCGGGCAGGTCGATTTCGGGAATGTACTTGATGCCGCAAAACCCGATGACCTTGCCGGATTCCTTCAGTTCGACGGCAAACCGTCCGTATCCGTGTTTGCGGTAATCCTCGAGTGGACCCTTTTCCAGCCTTTGTTTCGCTTCGGCAAGGTCCGCTGCGGGAGTGTCCGCATAACGGATCACGTCCGGATCGGTGTTCAGCTCGAACATGACCCGGAGGTCGTCCAGGGTGAAATGCCGCAGCCTCAGCCGTTCCGTTTCCAGTTCGGTACGGATCACAGCTTCCTCCAGAACATCCGCTTCGAAAATGATGCGGTCATTCGCTTGCCTCCATCGTACCGGCTGCAGATGCCGCGCAGCGAATCCCGTCTTTCGGGATATACTCCTACCCGGATCCGGATTCAGCGAAATACACTACCATGCCGATGACGCCATCGTCAGAAAACCGCCGGGGGGCGCCCGGATGAAGCGCCTGTATCCCGTTGCCCTGGTGCTGTTTGCCTTACTTGCCCCACGTGGGTTGCCAGCAGACATCATCCGGATCGCCACCGCCAGCAATTTCCAGGCCGCCATGCGGGATCTGGCGGCCCGATTCGAAACGGAATCGGATCACCGGGTGGTGCTGATCTTCGGTTCGACGGGCAAGCTCTATGCCCAGATCAACAACGGCGCCCCATTCGACGCCTTTTATGCGGCTGACTCGGAGCGTCCCGAACGGCTGGAGCAGTCCGGGCTTGCAGTGCCCGATAGCCGCTTTACCTACGCCATCGGAAAACTGGCGCTCTGGAGTCCGCAGGGGAACCTGGTGGACAGCACTGGAGACGTGCTGAGCCAGGGCGCGTTCCGGCATCTCGCAATCGCCAACCCGAAACTGGCGCCCTACGGCAGGGCGGCGCGCGAAGTGATGGAAGAACTGGGCCTGTGGGAGCGCCTGGCGCCGCGCCTGGTGCGCGGGGAGAACATTGCGCAAGCCTTCCAGTTCGTGATGAGCGGGAACGCAGAACTGGGATTCGTCGCCTGGTCGCAACTCGCGGGCGGAGACGGCGCCATCGGAGGATCCCACTGGCAGGTCCCTGCTGCCTGGCACAGCCCCATCGAACAACAGGCCGTTTTGTTGAATGACACCGAGGCCGGCCGCGCGTTCACCTCGTTCATGCGTAGCGGGCAAGCCGCCGCGATCATCCGGTCCAGGGGATACGGGAACCCATGATGCTGAGCGGAGCAGACTTCACGGCGCTGACCATCACGCTCAAGCTGGCGTTGGTCAGCACGGCCATCCTGCTGGTCCTGGGCACTCCCCTGGCATGGTGGCTCGCGCGCACGAAGTGGCGCTACAAATTCGTACCTGAAGCCATCGTGGCCCTGCCCCTGGTCCTGCCGCCCACCGTGCTGGGGTTTTACCTGCTCCTGCTGCTGGGTTCCGGCGGGCCGGTCGGCGGCCTGATGGAGGCCCTGGGAGGCAAGCCCCTTGCCTTCAGTTTTGCGGGATTGGTCGTCGGCTCCGTGATCTATTCCATGCCGTTCGTGGTGCAGCCCCTGCAGGATGCTTTCGCCGCAGTCGGACGGCGGCCGCTGGAAGTCGCCGCAACGCTGCGGGCCTCCCCGCTGGATCGTTTTTTCTCTGTCGCCGTGCCCCTGGCCCGCCCCGGATTCATCACTGCCGCCGTGCTGGGATTCGCTCATACCCTTGGTGAATTCGGGGTCGTCCTGATGATCGGCGGGAACATTCCCGGTGAAACGCGGGTCGCCTCCATCGCGATTTACGACCACGTCGAAGGGTTGGAATACCTCCACGCGCACTGGTTGTCGGGCGCCCTGCTGCTTCTGTCCTTTCTGCTGCTGCTCGCAGTGTATGGGCTCAATCGCCGGTTCCGCATGGCGCGGCCATGAGCATCAAGGCGCGATTCCGGGCGGCCCTGGGCGATTTCCGAATCGACGTGAACCTGGACCTGCCTTCGCAGGGTGTCACCTCGGTGTTCGGGCCGTCGGGATGCGGCAAGACCACGTTGTTGCGCGCCATTGCCGGGCTCGACCACCACGCGGGCGGATTTCTGGAAGTCGGCGAGAAGATTTGGCAAAACGAAGTGGAGTTCCTGGCACCGCACCGCAGGCCCATCGGCTACGTGTTTCAGGAGCCCAGCCTGTTCGAGCACCTCGATGTGCGGCGGAACCTGGAGTACGGCGTAAAACGCACTCCCGGGAACAGGCGTCGGGTGTCACTGGACCGGGCCATTGAACTGCTCGAAATCGAGAGCCTGCTGGAGCGCCGACCGCAGACCCTGTCCGGGGGCGAAAAACAGCGGGTGGCGATTGCACGCG